>Ga0307513_10001518_pt1 | contig 33342 bp, 27 predicted proteins | sample 15_EM_MG_FD_202174 | JGI IMG/M metagenome (GOLD analysis project Ga0307513, IMG submission 202174) | Populus trichocarpa ectomycorrhiza microbial communities from riparian zone in the Pacific Northwest, United States - 15_EM | ecosystem: Host-associated > Plants > Roots > Unclassified | place... | reverse complement strand
CTGACCCGAGATCTGGTTGCCCAGGGCGCCTTACCCGTGGAGATGAACTCCCGAGGCCGCTGGTGGCTCGGCGGCGTGGAGCAGGTCAGGTTCCAGGGCGATCTGGAGGCATTGCTGTGCTCCCGGTCATTGCTCGAGGACGAGGTTCGCCGGCGCGTGCTCCGGGTCCGCAATGTCGTCCTGATCGGCGGGTACGACATCACCGGGCTGGTGGCGTCCGAGGACCGTAAGCGCATCCTCGGTGCGAAGGTGGCCTCCAGAACACCCTCCAGAACAGCAGGCACGGGCGACAATTCGGAGCTGATCGACGGTGGCGCCGTGCTCGCCGACCTGGTGGTGGACGCGACCGGCCGCGGGTCGCGGGCGGCCACCTGGATGACCGAGCTGGGCTATCCGACAGTGCAGGAGAGCGTCGTCGAAGCCGGGCTGACCTACGTGACTCGCTTGTTCCGCTCGCGGCCCGGAGTACTCGATGACCTGGACGTCGACATCGTCGGGACCGACCGCACGGGTACCCGAGGCGGGGCGGCGCTGCGCGAGGAGAACCACATCTGGTCGGTGACGCTGTCCGGATCGTTCGGCGAGCGACCGCCGACCGAGCTGGCGGAGTTCCAGGCCTTTGCCCGGAGCCTGTCAACCCAGGGCCTGGCCGAGATAGCCACCGCCTGTGACCCGGTCGACGCGCCGCGGACCTTTCAGTTTCCGAACAGCAAATGGCGGCACTGGGAGAAGATGTCGGCCCGGCCGGAACGGTTCACCGTGGTCGGCGACGCCTTCTGTTCGTTCAACCCGATTTACGGCCAGGGCATGAGTTCCGCTGCGCTGCAGGCAGAAGCGCTGACCGGGGTGCTCGATCGCGGCCTGCCCGGGCTGCCGGCGCGCGCCGCCAAGGCCTTCGCGCGAGTGGTCGAGACACCCTGGGTGCTGGCCACCGGACCGGACCGCCGGCACGTGACGCAGCCGCCAAAGCCGTTGCCTGAGCGAGTGCTCGACCGCTACATGGACCGGCTGCTGACCGTGGCCGGGCACGACCGTGAGGTGAAGCTCGCCTTCAACCGGGTGCTCAACCTGCTCGCGACGCCGCCCAGCCTGCTCGCCCCCCGGGTCGCCGTCAGGGTGTTGCGCCCCGGCAGCCGACAGCCCAGAGCCTCGGCGCCGACCCGGGAACTGGCCGACGCAAAGTAGCCGCACCGCTCGGCGACGGCGTCGTCGCCGAGCTCGGATTCGAGGGCGGGCGCGTAGACGCCGTGGGCCCGGAGCGGTTCGACGATCGCGAAAACTAGCGGAACGAATGATTCCGTTCAAGCGATAGGATGGTGTTCATGGACGCGACTTCGGTGCGGACTTCGGTGCGGACTTCGGCGAGTCTGAGCGGCCGCAAGGCCGAGGCGGCACGCAACGATCAGGCGATCCTGGACGCGGCTCGGCTGGTGTTCATCCGCGACCCGGGAGCACCGATTTCGGCAGTGGCCGAGGCGGCGGGGGTGGGGATCGGAGCGCTCTACCGCCGGTACGCGAGCAAAGATGAACTGCTGCAGACCCTCTGCGCAGACGGGCTGCACCGATTCATCGCGATCGCCGAGGCTGCTGCGGCCGACGACGGTGACCCGTGGCAGGCCTTCGCCGGATTCGTGGGCGCCATCATCGACTCCGACGTGCACTCCTTGACCGTCCACCTGGCCGGCACCTTCGTCACGACCGACGAACTGCGATTGCTGGCCGACCGGGCCGGCACGCTCGCGGTCGGCGTGTTCGAGCGGGCACAGGCCGCCGGAGCGCTGCGCGCCGACCTGCACTCCAACGACCTGTCGATGCTGTTCGAGCAGATCACCGCGATCCGCCTGGGCGACGCCGAGCGCACCGCGACACTGCGCCGCCGCTACCTGGCCTTGGTGCTGGACGCGCTGCAGCCGCAAGCGGCCACGTCACCACTACCGGGGCCACCGCCCGGCTCCGACGAACTCAGCCGCCGATGGCACCCGGCACCGGCACCGATCAAGCGCACCTGAACAGATCGAGCTCAGCTCGACGGCTGTGGGGCTGCGGTGGGGCTGCGGTGTCCGGCACGGTCAACCGCGCGGACACCGAAGAACACGTTGTCCTTGGACAGGTCGATGGTGACCGTGCTGACCTTGCCGACGTCGATCACGTGAGTCCAGTCGGGAGCGGTGGACTCGCGCCAGAGCACCTCGTACCCGGCGAGGTCGGCGCCTGGGCGAGTGACCACAGCACGGCGGCGTTCACCCGGGTCACCCGAGCGATGTAGCCGAAGTCGCAGAACTCGACCAGGTCGCCGAACTGGGTGCCGTTCACGACCCGGACGTCCTGATGCTCGTGATCGAAGTTCTCCCGGGGTTCGGTGAACCGGGCGGCCGGGTAGCCGCGCAGCAGGAACGAAATGTGATCGCTGCCGCGCAGATAGCGATCGCGCCGCCAGACCACCCTGACCTTCATTCCGGTCTGCGGGTTCTCCGCGACGTCCCGGACGAAGCGACCGAGTTGCCGCGACGGGCCATCGTTCTCACCGCCGACCGACTTCCGGATCGAGGTCTGCGCGGGGGTCTCCGACGTGGGCACACCCTCGACGAACAGCCGGAGCGTGCGCGGATCGGCCGCCGTGCCGTCGTGCGCGTCGCCGGTGCCGACGATGTCGTTGCTGAACATGCCCTGCACGTCCACGCCCGCGTCCTTGAATACCTGCGCCATATGGTCGGAGCCGTACAGCCCCTGCTCCTCACCGGCGACCGCGGCGAACACGATGGTCGCCTCGGTGCGCCGGGTCGCCATCACTCGGGCCAGTTCCAGCACCGCAGCCACGCCGGACGCATCGTCATCGGCACCGGGCGCATCGCTGGTGAAGTCCATGACGTCAGTGGCCCGGGAGTCGTAGTGGCCGGTCACCACGTAGATCCGGTCCGGCGCGGTATCACCGCGCAGGGTGGCGATCACGTTGGTGATCTGGGTCGGTGTGGGAATCCGTGGGGATACCGGCTGGATGAAGGACTGCAGCTCTACCGTCATCCGGCCATCCGAGGCCGCGGCGTACTCGGTCAGCTGCTGGAAGATCCAGTCCCGCGCGGCGCCGATGCCACGCGCCGGGTTGTCCTGGACGGAGAGCGTGTGTCTGGTGCCGAAGGCGGCGAGCCGTTCCACGGTGACCTGAAGCTGCCGGACGTCGATCTCCCGCAGTAACGCCCGCAGTTCCCGATCGGGCGGCTGCGCCCGCGGGGGCCGACCGGGACCATTCGGGACGCCGCTCGCGGCGCCATTCGCGGCCAGCGGGCCGGCATTGGCCGCGCTCGCCCCGAGGACGGGTGCCGCGACTGCGGCGGCAGCGGAGACGGACAGGAACGTGCGCCGACTGGACCGCGGATCTGCCATCTCCCATATTTAGGTCCCTTTGCGGCGTTATGTCTACCGGGCAGCGCCATCCAAACCGGCAGGCTTCAGCACGGCACGTTCCAACGTGCGGCCGGCCAGCGCTGCGGCCAGGTCGCGACGCGATCCGACCTGGAGCTTGCGGTAGGCCCGAGCCAGGTGGGTCTGCACGGTCCGCACCGACAGAACCAGCCGCTCGGCGATCTGCCGATCGCTCATCCCGCGGGCCGCCAGCCGTGCCAGTTCCCACTCCCGCCCGGTGAGCCCTGCGGGCGGAGCGTGCGGGTCGGCCAGACCGAGGTGCGTACGCAGCCGAGCGACTCGCCCGTCCGCCTCGGCACGCGCCCGGACGCCGCGGGCGGAGGCTTGAGCCAGCTGCGCCACCTCCAGCGCTGTCCGGTAGATCCCGGAGTCCTCGAGCTGGTCGGCGACCTCAAGGTGGTCGTCGCGGCGGCCGGCCAGCGACAGCACCCCGGCGGCCACCGCCACCAGCCGCGGCGCGTCGACGTCCGCAGCCAGTTCGGCCAGCCGATCGGCGTCCTTGTCGGCTACCCGGCCGGTCAATTCCATGGTGGACAACAGGTATCCCAGCTCTACCAGCTTGCTGCCGGCCGAACGCGCGACCTCGGTGGCGGTGCGCAGTTGGGAGACTGCTGCGTCGGTGTCGCCGACGGCCTGGGCGAGCGCCCCGCGGGCCCACGGTTCGAGACCCGGCACCATGGCGATCCGGTCCGGTGCAGTCCGATCCAGGACGTCGGCGGCCTCCTCGACCTCGCCGCTCTCGGCCAGCGTGATCGCCAGCCAGGCGGCAGCCTCGGAACGAAACAGCGCCTCACCGCCCGACTGCTGAACCAGAGCCTCGCGCAGTCGGTGGATCGCCCCCGCCCGGTCTCCGCGAATCCGGAGTTCGTAGCCGTCGAACAGCGCCCACCCGGTCGGTTGGACGCCGGTCGCAGCCGGCGGCGCCGGCTCGGCCGGCCAGCGCCCGGATCGCGGGTCGCTCACCGGGGACTCGTCGCTCGGTGCCCGCCAGAGCTGGGCCAGAGCCAGCGCCGCCCGAGCCATCCCCTGCGAGTACGGCAGCGTGGTGCCGTGCAGCTCAAGCTCTTCCAAGAGCTGTTCCCCCGCCCGGACGGCGTCCTGGGTACGTCCGGTCAGGGTCAGGGCTGCGGTTCTGGCCAGACCGGCTCGGGCGCTGGCCGGGCTGCCGTCGGCAACGTCCAGCACCCGTTCGGCCCGAGCCAGGGCTTGCTCCGTGCGGCCGCTGAAAAGCAGTACCAGTGCGGCAATTGAGTCCACCTCAGGGTCGGGTGGCAGCCGCCCGAGGTCGTCGAGCGCGCCGTCCGGGTCGCGCCCGACCCAGGCGCGGTGTCCGGCCAGGGCGATCGCGGCCTCCCGCAGCTCCACCTCGAGCCGCGGCCGGGTCTCGGGAGTGGCCGCGGCGCACTCGGTGGCAACCTGCGCCCGCGCGGCGGTCAGCACGCTCAGCGCGGCCTCCGGGTCTCCGCCTTCGATCAGTGCATCGGCCAGCGCGATCGCGGCCTGGGGCCGACCCGAGGCGAGCAGCGCCCGGCGCGCCAATCGCTGGGACAGCCGCGGGGCCGAGTGCAGGGTCACGGTCGCGGCACGTTGCAGCAGATCGGCATCCACCGGACCACCGGCGGTCAGTTGCCACAGAGCCTTGGTGACCAGCCCGGGACAGGGCTGGTGGGTAGCCGGCCGATCGGCGTCCAGCAATGCCCGGGCCACGAGTCGCTGCCGGGTCGGGGTGACGTGCCGGCCGACCGCCGCGACCAGCAGCGGATGCGCGAGCCGGACCTGAACCTGATCGCCGACGTCCCGGGCCTGCACCAGCCCCGCGTCCTCCAGCGCGAGTACCGCCTCGCCGGAGGCCACCTGAATCAGCAGGTCGATCGGCAGCGGGTCGCTCAGCGCCAGCGCAGCCAGTGCGTCCCGGGCAGCCGACGGCAATCGATCGATCCGGCTGTCGAACAGCTCTTCCAGGGCCGGAGGAATCACCAGCGGTGCGTCCCACCACCAGTAGCCGTCCTCGAACCGCAGTAGTCCCTCGGCTCGGCCGTGCCGGAGCAACTCGGTCAGATACAGCGGGTTGCTCTGCGTCCATTGTCGAAGCAGTGCCACGCCGCTCGCCGCCATCGGACCGCCCAGCTCGCCGGTGATGACGTCCACGGCGGCGGCCTGATCGAGCGCGCCGAGCTCAACCCGCTGCAGATAGTGGTCTTTCCACAGGGTGACCAGGGCATCCGGGATGCCCGGCTCGGAATCGCCGATCGGCGGCCGAACCGTGATCAGCAGCCGGATCCGGCCACCGAGCGCCAGCCCGAGCAGGACCGAGGCGGACGGTCCGTCCAGGAGCTGGGCGTCGTCAACAATCAGTACCGGCCAGCGGCCGGCCGCCCGCCGATTCAGCTCGTCCAGCACCGAACTCAGCACCAGAGCCGGTTCCAGCGCGAGGGCGGCATCCTCGCCCGGAGGCAACAGTGCGGCCAGCGCACCGAACGGAACCGACTGCGCCGCCTGGGTTCCGACAGCCCAGAACGGCGCGAACCGGTCCGGTTCCAGTTGCGCCGTCAGTGCCCGCGCCAGCGCGGTCTTCCCGGTGCCTGCGGCGCCGATCACTGCCACCCCGGACCCGGTAACCACCGCAGTGGTCGCTCGGATCAGCTGCCGCGAGCCTGCGCGTGGATAGCGAATACCCGCCTGTCCGGTTGCCACCACCGTCGAGTCACCCTTCCCCGTGGACCTGGGCCGAGGAGGTGGAGTTGCGAGTGGGGCGCCCTGATACAGCGGATCCGGAGGGCGACAGACAAGGACCTTAAAAATGAGGGACGACGACCGCGTGACAGTCCTGGGAGGGCAGGACTGTCACGCGGGTCTTGGGGTGCCGGACCGCCGGGCGCCGGCCGGCCGAGTGGGTCAGGTACAGCGGATCAGCTGCAGCTGACGGCAACGTCGTCCACCCGGGCCCGGGTCGTCTGGCCGGCTTCACCGATCAGCGAGAACCGGAGCAGGACGTTGTTCCGGTTCTTGGCCCAGCTCACGGTGTGGAACTGGTAGGGCCCGGCACCGGTGGTCTTGATCGTCTTCAGGGCGATGTACTGGAAGTTGCTCGGGTCGATCACCTCGAAGTTGATCTGCTTCGTGGCCGAGAAGCGGGGTGCGATGAAGGCCGAGGCGGTGCAGGTCGTGGCGTTGGGCAAGAGGTTGACGTTCCGGCCCACCGATGAGAAGCCCGCGCCGAACATGCCCAGGAGCGCGCTCTTGGAACCGGTGTGGGCTTCGACCGGTGCATTGTCGACGAAGCCGAACCCCGAGCCGGACTGGGTGAAGGACCAGACCGTGCTGGGGAACTCGAACCCGTCGGACAGCACCGGCACCGCCGCCTGGGCCGTACCCGACAGGCCGGGCGCGGCCACCAGGGCGGAGGCAGCCAGAGCCAGGGCTCCGGCCAGCTTGCCCGCCCGCCGTCCCGGGGCCTTCCGGGTCGTGTTGCTGGAGGTCGTGCTGCTGGAGGTTGTGGTGATGGATGCCATCAGTTGGTTTCTCCTCAGTGCGCGGGTCGCCGATTGGCGACGCTTGTTGGACGCATAGAGAGAGCCCGGTCCCCGGCGGCCGATCCTGCGTAGTTGTACTGCGGTCTCGGCCTCGGGCTACGCAGATCCTGATCCACCGATAAGGACGAAATCGGGCACATCGGGATAGGGTTTGATCCCTCAAGATGATCGTTGGGGGGTTTGCAGTCACACGCGAGGACGGCGATGGGGCCGACGGTCGGCCGGCGGTATCCCGCCGCACCGTCGCCTTCGTGTTGGGTGTCTTCGGCATCGCTGCCCCGCAGGTCGCCACCCAGCCGCCGCACGGTTGGGCGGCCTGGGTGCTGCTCGTCGCCGGTGCGATGGCCGGCGGGCTGTTCGCCACCGGCCTGCTCTCCAGCTTCCTTGACGCGGCGACCTTGCCGAGCCCGCTGCCCACCGCTGAGCCGCCCGCCACCGGTTCACGACGGCCTCCACCCGATCCGACCGGGACGCGATCATGGCTGCGCAGACTGCTGCTCCCGATCGGGGTCCTCGCGGTGGCGATGGCCGTCGGCATCGGGGCCGCGGTCAGCATCGGAGCGATCCGGGGCGCGCTGCGCGGCTGCACCACCCCGGTGGAGGTCCCGGTAGTGTCCAGCCCGGAGACCTTCGAAACCGCGACCGCTCTGGCCCGCGCCTTCGAACTCACCACAGCGCGGGGACGAAAGGATTGCCCGGCCGCCAGCCTCAGCGTGTACGCCGCCGAGTCGACCGACGTACAGCGCGGGTTGCTCGACCACTGGCGGGTGCTGGACAACGGCGGCCCGGTGCCCCTCGACTACCTTCGCGATCTCGGTCCTCGGCCGCAGCTCTGGATGCCCGACTCCACCGTGGACGTCGACCGGCTGAGCGTGACGATCAATCGGACCGGCGTCGGCTCACCGCTTGGCCGTCCCGCTGTCTACAGCTGGTCGCCGTTGGTCCTTGCCGTGCCCGAAGGCAGCAACCCGTTCGCGACCCCCCGCGACTGGCCGACCATGCTCGAGGCGTACACCCGGGCCGGGTTCGACGTCATCCGCCCGGACTCGAGTGCCTCGATCGCCGGGCAGCTCTCGCTCGCGGCGACCTACCCGAGCTCGCAGTCCTGGACACCGCCGGAGCTCAAGGTCGCCCGCGGGTTGGAAGCATTGCTGACCTCCGGCCGGGAGCACGCCGGGTACCCGCTCGGTGACTCGGCGGCCCTGCTCCGGCGGTACCAGTCGACCAGTTGCGACACGGTGTCCAAGACCGCCCTGGTGTTGCCCGAGCAGTTCGCCCTCCGGCCGGGATTCGCCGGCTGGCAGGTGCGCGCCGACCTGGGCTGTTCGGGCAGCGCCGGCCCGCGCCGACTGACCGCGATCTACCCGCCGAACACCCCGATCCTGAACCACCCCGTGGTGCCGCTGTCCTGGGAGTCCACCGCGGACCCGGCAGCCCGGACCGCTGCCGAGTTCGTCCGCTGGCTGGGCACGGATGCCGGGCACACCGCGATCGAGACGGCCGGTCTGCACCCCGGAGACCGCCGATCGCCGGAGGTACGCAGCCCCGCGCGGGTCACGCCGGGGTTGGACCCGGCCCTGGTGGACGTGATCGACCGGGTGGTGGCTCACCAGGCCGAGGTCGCCCGCCCGGTGCAGTTACTGCTGGCCATCGACACCTCGGGCTCGATGGCGACCCGGTTCGACCTGGCTGCGGCAATGCTGGACGGGACGGCGGAGCGGCTCAGCGACGGTGACCAACTCGGGCTGTTGACCTTCGGCGGTGCCGCCAACGGCGCCCGGCTGCTGGTCAAGCCGGCTCCGGCCGGGACGGCGGTCGTCAGGAGCGGATCCACGAGCCGGGCGGCAGCGGGCGGGACGACTCGGGACGCCGTCCGGGCGGCCCTGGCTCGATTGCGCCCGAACGGCGGAACGCCTCTGCGGCGCGCCCTCGACCTGGGCGTATCCACCCTGCTCACGACCCCGACCCCGGCCGTCCCTTCGACCAGCGGACCGACCGGTGAATCGGCCGGTGGATCGGCGGGCGACGGCACCGCCGCGTCGACGCCGATCCGAGCTCTGGTGGTGGTGACCGACGGCCGGGACACCGCCGGCGGCGCGAATCCTGCCATCGTGGCCGACCGGGCACACCGGGGCGGGGTGCGGGTCTACGTCGTCGCGACCGGCTCCATCGACTGCTCCTTGCCGGCGTTGGCGACGGTCACCGCGCGCTCCGGCGGCGACTGCCTGGTCGCCAAAGACGGTCCGGAGGCGAGTGCCGATGCGCTCGCCGCGGCGATCTGGGGGGTCTCACACGCTTGAGGACGACGACAGGGGGTCATGCCGCCGATGACTGACGACACAGCCAACACTGACGACTCGGATAACCCGGATAACCCGGACGACGAGGCGGGCGAGGGACCGCCGCGGGGTCGGTTGCGGCAATGGCTGACGGACTCGGGTCGGGCGATCTGGGTGCGCCGCACCGCCTTTGCGGCCTTCGGTACCGGCGCCCTGACCGGCATCCTGCTCACCTCGCTGGCGGTGAACGGCTGGCCGCTGCCGGCCGACAACAGCCTGGACGGCGATGTCCTGGTGGTGCTCAGCGGCAAGGACGACGGCGTCGGCGAACAGCGGCAGCGGCTGATCGCCACCTGGAACGCCCTGCACCCGGACCAGCAGGCTCAGATCAAGGTGCTGCCCGCGAGCGCGGACAAACAGCACAGCGAGATGCGCCGGCGGGCCCAGTCGGACCTGCACGATGTCGACGTCTTCAACCTGGACGTGACCTGGACGGCGGAGTTCGCCGCGGCGGGGTTCATCCGGCCGCTGAAAGGGGTCGACGAGAGCGGGTTTCTGGGCAAGCCGCTGGAGACCTGCCGCTATGAGGGAACGCTCTGGGCGCTGCCCTTCAATACCGACGCCGGTCTACTGTTCTTCCGCCCGCAACGGCTCCGCCAGGCGTACTCCGACGAGGACTGGAAGCGCGAGGCGGATCCCAAGGCGCACCCGCCGACCTGGGACGGTATTCGCCGCGCAACCGATGCCGTCTTCGCCGCCTCGCGCCCGGCCGGTGACGCGTTGCAGGCCGGGTACACCGGGCAGTTCTTCAACTACGAAGGTCTCACCGTGAACGCGATGGAGGCGGTCTGGGAAGCCGGCGGCCAGGTGGTGGACGACGATGGCAACATGGCGCTGGATTCGGAGGACGCGCGGCGCGGTATTCGTTCCCTGGTCAAGGGTTTCGCCGACAGCAGGATCATTCTTCCGGATGCCCGCCAGGAGCTGGAGGCAGACAGCACGACAGCGTTCAAGGATGGCCGGGTGCTGTTCATGCGGAACTGGCCGGTGGCCTATCGCCAGCTCAAAGAGCGCAGCACGGACGCGGATCCGAGCAGCACGGCGAGCGACTTCGACGTCACGACGTTGCCCGGCCCGAGCGCGCTCGGCGGCCAGAACCTCGCCGTCGCCAGCGAAAGCCGACACCCCGAGGCCGCCCGTGAGCTGATCGAGTTCCTCACCGGCGAAGCCAGTCAGCAGGTGCTGTTTCAGGACGGTGGACTCGCTGCGACCCGGCTGCGCACTTACCAGGATCCGCAGATCCGGAGCAGCTATCCCTATGCCGCCACGCTGCTGACCGCCATCGGCGACGCCGAACTGCGGCCCGTGACCCCGCATTACTGGGTGTTCAGCCAGGTCTTTCGGAAGGTGGTGACGGAGGTGCTGGACGGCGGCGGTGAGGTCACGCAGGAACAGATCGACCGGTTACAACGGGCCCTGAAGGGCAAGGAAACCCCGTAGCAGCAGCTACGTTACGAGAGCAGCCGGGATCAGCTCTCAGTCACCGGGATCAGGCCATGCCGGCGCATCAGGTCCTGTTCCTGCTGCACCGTCGGCGGCTCCGGCCCGAGCCACAGCTCGTGCAGCCCGCCGAAGTAGCCGTCCAGCGCGGGGCTGTGCAGGATCAGCACCCGGGCGGGCGCATCGGAGGTATTGACGAAGCTGTGCGCCACCCCGCCCGGCACCAGCACAAAGCCACCAGCGGCAACGGTCACCTGGTCGTCGTCGAGCAGAAAGTCCAGGGTGCCGTCGAGCAGGTAGAAGGCCTCGGTGCAGTCCGGGTGCCGATGCGCGGGTGGCGGCCGGCCGCCGGCCGGGAGCACCCGCTCCATCAGCGAGAACGCCCCGCCCGTGGTCTCGGCCACGGCCTTGAACACCATCACGCTGCCCCGGGCCGTCAGCGCGGTCCCTTCGCCCGGCGGCAGAATCAGGGCGCTGCTCAGGTTCATCTCGTGCTCCGCCATGCCCGACTCGCTCTCCTCTCGACCTGTGGCCACGATATCCACCGACCCGGCAATCGGAGCCACGCCCGCGGAGCATCCTTTAGGATCGGCGGGTGGTGTCGGGGACCGAACTGATCGAGGACGACGTGGACGGCGCGCTGCGCGTGCTGAACCGGGTCTTCGGGTACGACGCGTTCCGCGGCAGCCAGCGCGAGATCATCGATCACGTCATCGGCGGCGGCGACGCGCTGGTCCTGATGCCGACCGGCGGCGGCAAGTCGCTGTGCTACCAGATCCCCGCGCTGGTCCGGGACGGTGTCGGGGTGGTGATCTCGCCGCTGATCGCGTTGATGCAGGACCAGGTCGACGCCCTGCAAGCGCTCGGGGTTCGGGCCGGCTTCCTCAACTCCAGCCAGGACTTCGCCGCCCGCCGCGAGGTCGAGACCGCTTTCCTGAGCGGCGAGCTGGATCTGCTCTACATCGCCCCGGAGTCGTTGGGCGGCGGGATGTCGCCGACGATGCGGCTGCTGGAACGCGGCAAGATCGCCTTGTTCGCGATCGACGAGGCGCACTGCGTGGCCCAGTGGGGGCACGACTTCCGGCCCGACTACCTGGCCCTGTCGATGCTGCACGAGCGCTGGCCGGACGTTCCCCGGATCGCCCTGACCGCGACCGCGACCAGCCGGACCCACGCCGAGATCGCGGAGCGGTTGAAACTCGGCGAGGCCAAGCACTTTGTCGCCAGCTTCGACCGGCCGAACATCCAGTACCGGATCGTCTCGAAGAACGAACCACGCAAGCAGCTGCTGGACCTGTTGCGGACCGAGCACTCCGGCGACGCCGGCATCGTCTACTGCCTGTCCCGGGCCTCGGTGGACAAGACCGCCGAGTTCCTGGTCCGCAGCGGCATCCCCGCACTGCCGTACCACGCGGGTCTGGACGCCCGGACCCGCGCCGCCAACCAGTCCCGGTTCCTGCGCGAGGACGGCCTGGTGATGGTCGCGACGATCGCCTTCGGGATGGGCATCGACAAGCCGGACGTGCGGTTCGTCGCTCACCTCGATCTGCCCAAGTCGGTGGAGGGCTACTACCAGGAGACCGGCCGGGCCGGCCGGGACGGGCTGCCCTCGACCGCCTGGCTGACCTATGGACTGCAGGACGTCGTCCAGCTCCGGAAGATGATCGACGGATCCGAGGGCGACCTCGCGCACCGGCGCATGCTGGCCGGCCACCTGGATGCCATGCTCGCGCTGTGCGAGACGGTCGAGTGCCGCCGAGTCCGGCTGCTGGCCTACTTCGGCCAGGACAGCGCGCCCTGCGGCAACTGCGACACCTGCCTGATCCCGCCGGAATCCTGGGACGGCACGATCCCGGCGCAGAAGCTGCTGTCCACCGTCTTCCGGCTGAAGCGCGAGCGCGGGCAGAAGTTCGGCGCCGGCCAGTCCATCGACATTCTGCTCGGCCGCCGGACCGAGAAGGTCACCCAGCACGGCCATGACTCGTTGACCGTCTTCGGCATCGGCACCGATCTCGAGGAGTCGCAGTGGCGCGGGGTCGTACGGCAACTCCTGGCTCAGGGGCTGCTCTCGGTCGAGGGCGACTACGGCACGCTGGTGCTGAACGACGCCAGCGCGACCGTGCTGAGCCGGGAACGACCGGTCAAGCTGCGGCGCGAGCCGGAGAAGGCGGCCCGCTCGGCCTCCGCAGGCCGCACGGCCAGGGCGAAGGGCGCCGCGGCGGTCGAACTGCCGGCCGAGGCTGCCGGGGTTTTCGAACGGTTGCGCGCCTGGCGTGCAGCCACCGCCAAGGAACAGGGCATGCCCGCGTACGTGATCTTCCACGACGCGACCCTGCGGCAGATCGCCACCGAGGCCCCGACCACGCTGGCGGCGCTCGGCACGGTCAGCGGCGTCGGTGAGAACAAGCTGGCGAAGTACGGTCAGCAGATCCTGGACACCCTGCAGGAATAGCGCGACGCCACGGCATCGGCGTCCAGCATCGCCAGCCGCAGCCCTTCATTGCGCAGGCGATCGCGCAGGTCCAGACACCAGCCTCACCCGGGCGATGGGTTCGCGCGACGCAGTTGCGGCTGGATCTGCACGGGATTGCCACAAATGCAACACAGCACCCCCCTACCGGCGTCCTAGCGTCTGAGCCGGGGAGGTCGTTGGAGGGGACGACCTCCCCGGTGCACGCCGGTCTTGATCACAAATCGCTGCTGAGCATCGCGAGGCGATTGCTCAACAGCCGACGTTCGGCCTCGTTGGTCGCCAGCTCGAGGGCTCGCTGGTACGCCACCATGGCCTCGAAGGTGCGGCCGAGGCGGGCCAGGAAATTGCCGCGGGTGGCGTGAAAGAGCTGATAGTCCTCCAGCCGAAGGTCGTCCACCACCGCCAGGCCCGCTGCCGGGCCATCGATCTCCGCCAGCGCGACGGCCCGGTTGAGCGCGACGACCGGCGTCGGGGTGAGCGCAAACAGATGGTCGTAGAGCGCCAGGATCTGCCGCCAGTCGGTGTCCTCGGCGGAATCGGCGTCGCTGTGCACCGCGTTGATCGCCGCCTGGACCTGATACGGCCCGGGGGCGTTGCGCCGAAGACAGGCTCGGACCAGGGCCTGGCCCTCCTCGATCAGCGCGCGGTCCCAGCGACTGCGGTCCTGATCGGCCAGGAGCACCGGCAACCCGTCCGGCGTCGTCCGCGCCGCCCGACGGGATTCGGTCAGCAGGAGCAGTCCCAGCAGCCCGATCGCCTCCGGTTCGTCCGGCATCAGCTCAACCAGCAACCGGGCGAGCCGGATCGCCTCGGCGCACAGGTCCTCTCGGATCAGGTTGTCCCCGGCGGTGGCCGTATATCCCTCGGTGAAGGTCAGATAGATCACGGCGAGCACCGGCGGCAGGCGATCCGGCAGTTCCGCATCACCGGGCACCCGGTAGGGGATCTTCGCCGCCTTGATCTTGTTCTTCGCCCGCAGCAGCCGTTGCGACATCGTCGCTTCGGGCACCAGAAAGGCCCGAGCGATGTCCGGCATCTGCAAGCCGCAGAGCAACCGCAGGGTCAGCGCGACCTGCGCACTCGGGGCGAGCGCGGGGTGGCAGCAGGTGAAGATCAGCCGCAGCCGGTCGTCCCTCACCGGTCCCACCGCCGCGGGTGGCTCGTAGGCGTGCAGCAGCGCCGCCTGCGACTGCCGATCGAACCGGGTCGACTCACGCCGCAGCCGGTCGATCGCGCGATGCCGAGCGGTGCTGGTGATCCACCCGCCCGGATTCGGTGGCAGGCCGGTGACCGGCCACTTCTCGGCGGCCACGGTGAACGCCTCCTGGACCGCTTCCTCGGCGAGATCGATGTCGCCGAGGAGGCGGACCAGGGTGGCGACAGCGCGGCCCGACTCCTGTCGGAAGACACGGTCGAGTTCCGCAACGTCGAGTCCGGTCAAAATTTCCTCACTCGCTCTGGAACGGCCGCACCTCGACCGCGCCTTCGCAGGCCGCTGAGCCCTTGGCGGCCCACTCCAGCGCCGCGTCCAGGTCGGCCACCTCGATCACCCAGAAGCCGCCGATGTGCTCCCTGGTCTCCAGGTACGGGCCATCGGTGGTGACCACGTTGCCGTCGGTGCTGCGGACCACGGTCGCGGTGGCCGCCGGGTGCAGGCCGCCGGCGAAGACCCAGATGCCGGCCGCCTTGGCCTCGCCGTTGAAGATGTCAACCTGCTTGTACATGCGCTGCATGGCCTCTGGGGTGACCGCGGCCTCGGACTCTTCGTTCCCGTGGACGGAAAGCAGATACTGGGTCATGGGAGTGCTCCTCTGGGTTCCGGGGGCCGGCCCGTTGCCTGCCCCGCACCAGTACTACGAACGGCCGCTGAGCCATCCGACACCCTGGCACACCAGATCCGAAGAAAGTTTTTGCCGGCAGGCCGACGAAATGCCGCGTTCCCAGCCAACGCCCACCCTGTTTGCAGCCCAGCGGCAGCGACGGGGCTGAAGCTGAGGTCATGTCCTCGGTACCCCTGCGTCTGCGCCTCGTCGGCGTGGTCGTCCTGCTGTCCGCGCTCGCCCTGGCCCTGAGCGGTCTGGCCGCGAGCACGGCGCTTCGCGGGTATCTGCTCGACCGGGTCGACACCCAGCTGTCGATGAGCGTCGGGCGAGTCCTCGACGATCAGCTGCTGCACGGCAACGACGCCAATCCCGGCGGCCGGTCCACCCCGTTCACCGACAGCTTCGCCGAGGTCATCCAGGACGGGACGACGGTACTGACGCAATTGCCCAGCGGCGTGTCGGCACCGGTACTGCCCACCGCCCTGAGCAGTCATCGGACGGCGTTCACCGTGCCCTCCGCGGACGGCCAGCACACCTGGCGGGCCCAGGTCGCCGTCCAGGACGACCTGCTGGTGGTGGTCGCGCTGCCGCTCGACGGCGTGGACGCGACGATGGCCCGGCTGGTGCTGTACGAGATCGGCGGCGGTGGCGTGGTACTGGTTCTGCTCGCCGGGATCGGCTACGTCGTGGTCCGGCGCTCACTGCGTCCGCTGGCCCAGGTTGAGCTGGCGGCCGAGCAGATCGCCGCCGGAGACCTCTCACTGCGGGTTCCCGAAGGCCATCCGCGAACCGAAGTCGGTTCGCTGTCAATGTCTTTCAACACGATGGTCGCCCAGATCGAGACCGCTTTCACCGCTCGGTCCGAATCCGAGGCGCAGGCGCGGGCCTCGGAGCAGCGGATGCGGCGTTTTGTCGCCGACGCCAGCCACGAACTGCGGACCCCGCTGACCTCTATCCGCGGCTTCGCCGAGCTCTACCGGCAGGGCGCGCTCCCGCCCGGACCGGATGTCGATCGGGCGATGTCCCGGGTGGAGAGCGAAGCCACCCGGATGGGCGATCTGGTGAACGACCTGCTGTTGCTGGCCCGTTTGGATCAGCAGCGACCGCTGGAGCGCACCCCCGTCGACCTGGTCGCGGTGGCCGGCGACGTCGTTCACGATCTCCAGGCGGCCGCACCGGACCGGGTGATCCGACTGGAGGCAGACGTCACCAACTGCCGGGTCGAGGGCGATGCCGGCCGGCTCGCCCAGGTCTTCAGCAACCTGGTGATCAACGCGCTCACTCACACCCCGGCCACCGCAACCGTCACGGTCCGAGTCACGGCCGTCGGCGAGGACGCCGTGGTCGAGGTCGCCGACACCGGACCGGGGATCGTCGAGGCGGACCGGGCGAAGATCTTCGAGCGCTTCTACCGCGCCGACAGTTCCCGCACCCGGGCCAGCGGTGGCAGCGGGCTCGGTCTCTCGATCGTCGCCGACCTGGTCCACGCCCACAACGGAACCGTGGACGTCATCGAAACACCGGGCGGTGGAGCCACTTTCCGGGTCACGATCGGCCTGCTCTGCCCCGCGGGCCGGACCCGCAGCCTGCAAGGAAGCGCCTGATCACCGCCCTCACCCGGAGCTGGCACCATATCCGGCATGGAGCTGACCGAGGAATGGTCGTGGCGCGGTCGCAGGGTCCGTTGGCATCGTTCGGGTTCCGGGCCGGACGTGGTGTTCTGCCACGGCACCCCCTGGTCCTCGTACCTCTGGCAGGCGCACGCCGAGGCACTCAGTGAGCAGTTCACCGTCCATCTCTGGGACATGCCCGGCTACGGCCGTTCGTCCAAGGACCCCGATCACCGAGTCTCCCTGGACGTCCAGGCAGAACTGCTCAGCGACCTGCTCTCGTACTGGGGGCTGAACGCTCCGCACGTGGTGGCTCATGACTACGGCGGCGCCGTGGCCCTGCGGGCGCACCTCCTGCACGGCAGCGCCTTTGCCTCGCTCGCGCTGATCGACGTGGTGGCGCTGGCCCCCTGGGGGTCCGATTTCTTCCGGTTGGTGCGGGACAACGCCGAGGTGTTCGGCGCGCTCCCGGACACCATCCATGCCGCGGTCGTCCGGGGCTACATCGGCACGGCCAGCCAGACCGGGCTGTCCGCTGCCCAGCTCGATGCCCTGGCCCTGCCGTGGTTGGACGCCGCAGGTCAGGCCGCGTTCTACCGGCAGATCGCGGAGGCCGATCAGCGCTACACGGACGACATCCAGCCGCTGTACCCGACCCTGGAGCTTCCGGTCCTCGTCGTCTGGGGAACTGACGACGCGTGGATCCCGGTGGATCGAGCCGTTCGGCTCGCCGGGCTGATTCCGGGCGCCCAGCTTCGCCTGATCGACGACGCCGGTCACCTGATCCAGTTCGACCAGCCCGCGCAGCTGGCCGTCACCCTGCACGACTGGCTGATCCGAAAGTAGGGCTGACCCCGGACGGCGGCCACCCTGCTTGTCGTGCAGGATCGGTCCATGGCACATCTACGATGCGACTTCTTCTCCGAGGCGCTGGGCCTGAGCACGTCGATGACGGTGATCCTGCCGCAGCAGACGACCCGGCAGATCGGGATGCCCGGACGCACCTTGGACGGCCCACCGCCGGTGCTGTATCTGCTGCACGGACTGAGTGACGACGACACGATCTGGCTGCGCCGGACCTCGATCGAGCGCTACGTCGCGCCGCTCGGCCTGGCGGTGGTGATGCCCCAGGTGCACCGGAGCTTCTACGCCGATCAGGTCTACGGCGGGGACTACTGGACCTTCCTGAGCGAAGAGCTCCCGGAGCTGGTCGGCACCCTGTTCCGGGTTTCCCAGCGTCGTGAGGACACGTTTGTCGCCGGACTGTCGATGGGCGGCTACGGCGCGTTCAAGTGGGCCTTGCGACAGCCGCAGCGGTTCGCGGCCGCCGCCAGCCTGTCCGGCACGGTCAACATCTCCGGGATGCGGACCGACCGAGCGCGGCCCGAGGATCCGCGGTTGTTCGACCGGGTCTTCGGGGAACAGCCGCTCAGCGGCGGCCCGGAGGACCTGTTCGCCCTGCTCGAGCAGGGCAACGAGCATCCGCCGGCGCTCTACCTCTGCTGCGGCACCGAGGACTGGCTGATCGACGACAACCGGGCTTTCCAGGACGCGTGCATCGAGGCGAAAGTACCTATTGATGTTGACTTTTCGTCGGGTGAGCATGACTGGGGATATTGGGACGCCAAGATCCAGGACGTCTTGGCCTGGCTTCCCCTACCGGACCGAGCAGACCTCACCTGATCTGCATTCACCCCGGCCAGCCAGGCAGAATGACCGACTTGGGTGATACCTGAGAAATGCCCGTCGATGATGCTCCTGGGGCGGGTGATACCGATGTCACATGCCTGCACATTTGCTAGGTCCGAAGTGTTTCACCGTGCTACAACGAGATGAACGCCGAGCGACGATGCTGGCAACGGGCAGTTGGCGAGCGGATGGACGAACCTGTGCGGACGGAACACGAGCGCGCCATCGTGAATGCCCTGGCAGCGAAGTACCCGGTGTTCGCCGTGTCGACGATCGAGCGGTGGGTCTCCGGTGCGATCGACACCTTCCAGTCGGCGCGGATCAAGAAGTACATCCCGGTCCTGGTGCAGCGCTCGGTCGACGCGACCCTCAGCGAACTGGCGCGAACGGAAGGTACCTCGGCCGATCTGTTGACCGTGACCGAGCTGACCGAACGCCGGCCGACCGTGACCCTGCCCGAGCCGGGACTGTGGCAGGCATCGAGGTCTTAGGCCGTGTTTTGGAAGTCCCGCCTACTGCGGCGCACCCGGTGGGCGCCCCGCGCCACCCGGAAAGATCCGACCATAGCTCCGCTATGCCCGGCCTTCCCGGGCGTCCCGGTGCACTCCACCGGGCACGTCCTCGCTACGGCGTTACTTCCAAAACACGGCCTAGCGCTCATTTCAGGTGCCGAAACCCGGCGGCGAGGTGCTCGGCCACGGCGGCGGTAACCCGCTCGGCGTTCCCGGTGGCGAGCAGGTCCAGCAGACACCCGCGCAGCACGGCGAGCACCAGCGTGCGTTCGGCCAGCCCGGCGTCGGTGACGCGGACGGCGGCCGGTTGCGCGGCGGCGAGGACGGCCAGCCAGTCCTCGACCGTGTCCCGAGCGAAGTCCGCCCACGGGCCGTCCGGGTCCACCAGGGATCGCGCGTAGGCCTCAACCCACAGAGTCAGCAGGGCTCGGTGCTCATCCGCAGCCAGCCAGGACCAGACCCGCTCGGCCACAACGGTCAGCCCGACCTGGCGGTCCGCGCCACGTCGACGAAGCTGCGCCAGCAACTCCAACTCATCCATCCGGGCCCGCGTGAGCAGCGCCCGGACCAGCCCATCCTTGCTTCCGAACAGGTACAACAGCACCCGCGGGCTGGATCCGATAGCGGTGGCGAGCGGTCGTAGCGACAGGTCCGCCAGGCCGTGCTCGAGCGCATACCGGTACCCGGCCTCCAGCAATTCGGCCTGTCGCGCCGAAGGGGGTGCCGTTTCCGTCGTCACGCCGCTACCTTAGTTCACTGAAACACTCGTTTCAGTGATTGATCGTGGACGTCGAGGAGCGGCGATGAGCACATCGGTACAGCAATCCGGCACAGACCAGGGACGGATCGCCGTCCGCCCGCTCGACCGGCCCGGCGATCTGGGCTGGGTGATCATGGCCCACGGTCAGGTCTATGCCTCGCAGTTCCACTGGGACAACAGCTTTGAGGTGCTGGTGGCCCGGATCGTCACCGACTACGCGGAAGGGCACGACCCGGCTCGCGAGGCCGGATGGATCGCCGAGGTCGACGGGCAGCGCGTCGGCTGCATCTTCTGCGTCGCGGGGGACGACCCGGAGACCGCCAAGCTGCGCATCCTCCTGGTCCACCCCAGCGCCCGGGGCCAGGGCCTGGGCAGCCGCCTGGTGGACACCTGCCTGGACTTCGCCAAAGCGGCCGGCTACCGGCGAATAACGTTGTGGACCAACGATCTGCTGACCTCTGCGCGGCGGATCTATCAGTCCGCCGGGTTCGAGTTGGTCGACCAGGAGCCGCACCACAGCTTCGGCCACGACCTGGTCGGGCAGAACTGGTCCCGCGACCTGTAAGACCCCGTGCGGAGCGCCGGAATGCCGCCACCGGTGCCGGAGTTGTGATCGCTTGTGACGACTGGACGGATCAAGGTACGAGCGCCCGAGCTGCGCGGCCGTGGCTGGTTGAACACCGGCGGCAAGGCGCTGAGCCTGTCCGACCTGCGTGGCCGGATCGTGCTGTTGGATTTCTGGACCTTCGCCTGTGTGAACTGCCTGCACGTGCTGGACGAACTGCGTCCGCTCGAGGAGCGGTTCGCCGACGTCCTGGTCAGCGTCGGCGTGCACTCGCCGAAGTTCCTGCACGAGGCGGACCCGGACGCGGTCCGGGCGGCGGTCGAGCGGTACGCCGTGCATCATCCCGTCCTGGACGATCCCGAACTGATCACCTGGGACGCCTACGCGGCCAAGGCCTGGCCGACCCTGGTGGTCATCGACCCGCTGGGGTCGGTGGTCGCGCAGCTGGCCGGCGAGGGTCATGCCCATGGGCTGAGCGTGCTGATCGAGGAACTGATCGCCGAGCACGAGGCGGCCGGAACCCTGCGCCGCGGCGACAGCCCGTACGTGCCTGCCCCGGAGCCGGCCTCTGAGCTGCGGTTCCCCGGCAAAGTGACGTCGATCGGCGGCGACCTACTGCTGGTCTCCGACACCGCGCATCATCAACTGGTTGAGCTCGAGGCCGACCTGGTCACCGAACGCCGCCGGTTCGGCACTGGCGTTCGCGGGCTGGTGGACGGCCTCGAGCCGGCGTTCTCCGAACCTCAGGGCCTGCTGCGGCTGCCGCCGGAGATCGCGGCCGAGGTCGGGTACGACATCGTGGTCGCCGACAGCGTGAACCATGCCCTGCGTGGCCTGCGGCTGGCCGATGGCGACGTCCGCACGCTGGCGGGCACCGGCGAGCAATTGCGCACCCGGGTCCTGCCCGGCGCGACGTCAAGCACGCTGTCGACGCCCTGGGACCTGGCCTGGTGGCAGGACCAGGTCGTGGTGGCAATGGCTGGCTCGCATCAACTTTGGGCGTTCGAGCCGCTCGGCGGCCGGCTCACCGTGCTGGCCGGGACGACGGTTGAGGGGCTGCGCGATGGCCCACTCGGGACGGCGTTCTTCGCCCAGCCGTCGGGGCTGGCGACCGACGGCGAAGGCAATCTCTGGGTGGCCGACTCCGAGACCTCCGCACTCCGGTCCGTGACCGCCGACCCGACGGTCGGCGCCGCCGTCACCACCGCGGTCGGGCAGGGCCTGTTCGACTTCGGCTTCCGCGACGGCGACGGCCGGGACGAGGCCCGACTGCAGCACCCGCTCGGGGTGACGGTGCTGCCGGACGGCACGATCGCCATCGCCGACACCTACAACGGCGCGGTGCGCCGGTACGACCCGCGCACTCGCACGGTCAACACCCTGGCTCGCGACCTGTCCGAGCCGAGCGACCTGGTCGTCGACGGCGACGATCTGATCGTGGTCGAGTCCGCCGCCCACCGCCTGGTCCGGCTGCCGATCCCGGCCGGAGCGCGGGTCGACGCCGGCGTCCATCGGGTGCGCCGGACCCGGACCGATCTGGCGGCCGGCGAACTGCGGCTGATGATCGACTTCAGCCCGCCAACCGGTCAGCACCTGGACAACCGCTTCGGCGACCCCACCTCGCTGACCGTCACCGCGTCCCCACCAAGCCTGCTTGCCGCCGGGAGCGGAATCGCGCAGGGCCTGACCCGGACCCTGGAGCTGGCCGGCGACCCCCTTGCCGAGGGCGTCCTGCAGATCAGCGTGGCGGCCGCGGCCTGCGACGAGGGCGACAGCGAGTTCGCCGCCTGCCACCGCTACCAGCAGGACTGGGGGATCCCGATCCGGCTGGTGACCGGCGCCCCCGACGAACTCGTCCTGCAACTGCGCGCCGTCTGACCCATCACAGCTCGGCATGAATCGGACAAGTCGCTCACCCCGATCAAGAATTCACGCTCTGGAAACTCAGCCTGGCGCTGCGTAACACGCCCGCGATCCGACAGGCCTCAGGATGACGTCTTCACTCGTCGGCGGTGTGCCGTTAGTGTCACGGCCAGCGCACAACGTGTGCACTGGGAAAGGGGAGCGCATGTCTGTGATCCGAGCGGCGATCAGCCAGACCACCTGGACCGGCGACAAGGAATCCATGATCGCCAAGCATGAGGGATTCGCGCGGGATGCCGCCGCCCAGGGGGCGCAGATCATCTGCTTCCAGGAGCTGTTTTACGGGCCGTACTTCGGGATCACCGAGGACGCCAAGTACTACGAGTACGCCGAGCCGGCCGACGGCCCGATTGTGCAGCGCTTCGCCGCGCTGGCGAAAGAGCTGCGGATCGTGATGGTGTTGCCGATCTACGAGGAGGACATGCCGGGCGTCTACTACAACACCGCGGTGGTGGTGGATGCCGACGGCTCGATCCTGGGCAAGTACCGCAAGCATCACATCCCGAACCTGGACAAGTTCTGGGAGAAGTTCTACTTCCGTCCGGGCAACCTGGGGTACCCGATCTTCGACACCGCGGTGGGGAAGATCGGTGTCTATATCTGTTACGACCGGCATTTCCCGGAGGGCTGGCGTGAGCTGGGCCTGAACGGCGCGCAGATCGTGTTCAACCCGAATGCCACGAAACCCGGTCTGTCGAACCGGCTCTGGGACATCGAGCAGCCGGCGGCCGCGGCCGCCAACGGGTACTTCATTGCCGCGCCGAACCGGGTCGGTACCGAGGACAACGAGTACGGCGAGCTTGCCGTCAACTTCTACGGCAAGAGCCAGTTCGTTGATCCGCAGGGCAATTACGTCGGCGAGCGCGGCAGCGAGACCAGCGAGGAACTCCTGGTCCGCGACCTGAACCTGGACATGATCCGGCAGGTGCGCAACGACTGGCAGTTCTACCGGGACCGCCGTCCGGACAGCTACACCGCGATTACCGCCCCGTAATTGGGCCATAGAAACAGAGCCCGTAATTGGGCCCAAAAACTGAGTCCGTAGTTGGGCCGTAGAACACAGCCCGTAGTTGGGCCAAGAACTAGAGCGCGCCGTAGGAGGTAAGCATGTCAACCACTTTGATCACTGGTGGCACCGTGGTCGGCCCGACCGGCTCGGCGCTGATGGACGTCCTGATCGACGGCGAGACAATCGCCGCGGTGCTCCAGCCGGGTTCAACCGCGCTCGGCATCGACCTGGCCGGCAGAGCCGATCGCGTGATCGATGCGACCGGCAAGTACGTGGTTCCCGGCGGGGTGGATGCGCACACCCACATGGAAATGCCGTTCGGCGGCACCCGGGCTTCGGACACCTTTGAGACCGGAACGACGGCGGCGGCCTGGGGCGGGACGACGACCATCGTGGACTTCGTCGTCCAGTACCCGGAGCAGCGGATCCTGGACCAGTACCAGGCCTGGCAGGACAAGGCGGCCGGGAACTGCGCCATCGACTACGGCTTCCACCAGATCCTGTCCGACGTCCAGGACGAGTCGCTGAAGGCGATGGACGAGTTGATCAGCGAGGGCGTGACCAGCTTCAAGCTGTTCATGGCCTACAAGGGGGTCTTCCTCTCGGACGACGGCCAGATTCTGCGGGCGTTCCAGAAGGGCGCCGAGAACGGCGCCATGATGATGATGCACGCCGAGAACGGCGCCATGATCGATGTCCTGGTGCAGCAGGCGATCGCTGCCGGCAACACCTCGCCCTATTACCACGGGCTGACCCGGCCGTGGCAGGCCGAGGAGGAGGCGACGCACCGGGCGATCATGATCGCGGACCTGACCGGTGCCCCGCTCTATGTCGTGCACGTCTCGGCGAAGCAAGCGGTTGAACAGATCGCGGCCGCCCGCAACCGCGGGCTCAACGTTTTCGGCGAGACCTGCCCGCAGTATCTGTATCTCTCGCTGGAGGAGCAGCTCGGCGCGCCCGGCTTCGAGGGCGCCAAGTGGGTCTGCTCGACGCCGCTGCGCTCGCGGGCCGAGGGTCACCAGTCGCACATGTGGCAGAGCCTGCGCACCAACGACATTCAGATGGTGTCCACTGATCACTGCCCGTTCTGCATGAAAGACCAGAAGGAGCTGGGGATCGGCGACTTCTCCAAGATCCCGAACGGGATCGGTTCGGTTGAGCACCGGATGGACCTGATGTACCAGGGGGTGGTCAACGGCGAGATCACTCTGGAGCGCTGGGTCGAGATCACCTCAACCACCCCGGCCCGGATGTTCGGGCTGTACGGGAAGAAGGGCGTGATCCAGCCCGGCGCCGACGCGGACGTGGTGATCTACAATCCGCGAGGCCACACCAGCATCGGACTGGATGTTTCCGCAGGTAAGACCCACCACATGAACATGGATTACTCGGCCTGGGAGGGCTTCGAGATCGACGGCCACGTCGACACCGTGCTCTCCCGGGGCAGCGTGATCGTGGACGGCGGGACCTTCCAGGGACGTGCCGGGCACGGCCAGTACGTCAAGCGCGGCCTGTCCCAGTACCTGCACTGAGCCTCACTTCCCCGGTGATCGCAACAAGAGCAACGAGTTGAGGAGACAGGCATGGACGTCGGTGTCGTATTGCAGACGAACCCGCCCGCCTCCCGGGTGGTTGAACTCGCCCGTCAGGCGGAGATGCACGGGTTCAGCCATGTCTGGACCTTCGACTCGCACCTGCTCTGGCAGGAGCCGTACGTCATTTACAGCCAGATCCTGGCCGCCACCCGCAAGGTGATCGTCGGGCCGATGGTCACCAATCCGGCCACCCGGGACTGGACGGTCACCGCGTCGCACTTCGCCACCCTGAACGAGATGTTCGGCAACCGGACGATCTGCGGCATCGGTCGCGGGGATTCGGCGGTCCGGGTGATGAACGGCAGACCGACCACGCTGGCCGCGCTGCGCGAGAGCGTGCACGTGATCCGGGAACTGGGCAACGGCCGGGCGGTCGAGATCAACGGTGCCACCCTGCGGTTCCCCTGGGGTGCGGACTCCCGGCTGGAGGTCTGGGTGGCCGGTTACGGGCCCAAGGCGCTGGCACTGACCGGGCAGGTCGCGGACGGTTTCATCCTGCAGCTGGCCGACCCGGCGATCGTCGAGTGGACGGTGACCGCCGTCCGCCGCGCCGCCGAGGACGCCGGACGCGACCCCGCCGAGGTGACCATCTGCGTCGCCGCACCCGCGTACGTCGGTGACGATCTGGACCATATGCGCGATCAGTGCCGCTGGTTCGGTGGCATGGTCGGCAATCACGTCGCCGACCTGGTTACCCGCTACGGCGAGAGCGGCGCAGTACCGGCCGCGCTCACCGACTACATCAAGACCCGGCAGGGCTACGACTACAACCAGCACGGCCGGGCCGGGAACACCCACGCCGACTTCGTCCCGGACGAGGTCATCGACCGGTTCTGCCTGCTCGGCAACACCGCCCACCAGATCGAGCGACTCCAGGAACTGAAGGCCCTCGGCGTCGACCAGTTCGCCGTCTACCTGCAGCACGACGGCAAAGCACAGACCCTCGAGGCCTACGGCGAAACCGTCATCCCCGCCATCCGCGACGCCGTGACGGCCAAACAGTGAAAATCGGCGCCGGGCCGGGCCGACCTTGGCCTGGCCGACGGCACCTGCGGTCCCTCGGCGCCGGGATCGCGGCCTTCGTCCTGCTGATCCTGCTCTGGGAGGGCTACAAGCTCATCGGTTCCCCGGACGGCTTCTCGCTGCATGACGTCCGCCTGCTGCCCCGCGCCGACGACGACTCGATGCCGCACGTCTGGCAGGTGGTGCAGCGCTTCAGCGAGCCCGAAATCTCTGCTGCTGGAAGCTCTTCCGTGCTGGTGGCGGTGCTCAAGGCGGCCTGGTTCAGCTTCCGGATCTCGGTGGCCGGCTGGCTGGGCGGGGTGCTGGTCGGCGTCCTGCTCGCCGTCCTGATGCAGCGATTCCGGACCGCTCAGGATGCCCTGCTGCCGTACATCATCGTCAGCCAGACCGTGCCGCTGGTGGCGATCGCGCCGGTCATCGTCGGCTGGGGTGGCCAGCTCGCCGTCTTCGGCCAGCCCTGGCAGCCGTGGATGTCGGTGGCGGTGATCTCCGGCTACCTGGCCTTCTTCCCGGTCGCGGTCGGCATGCTGCGCGGGCTGAACTCGCCGCAGCCGGCCCAGCTCGGGCTGATGCACAGCTACGCGGCGTCCTGGTGGCAGACCCTGGTCCGGCTGCGACTGCCGGCCAGCGTCGGCTACTTGGTCCCGGCCCTGCGACTGGCCGCCGCGGCGTCGGTGATCGGCACCATCGTCGCGGAGATCTCCACGGGTACCCGGGGCGGGATCGGTCGGCTGATCATCGAGTACGCGCAGTCCGCGACCGGCGATCCAGCCCGACCCTGGACGGCGATCGTCGGCGCCGCCGGCCTCGGCCTGGTCGTGGCCGCCCTGGTCAGTCTGTTGGACGTGGGCCTGAGCCGCTTCAATCCGGCGGGTGCGCGATGAGCACGCAGGTCCAGATGCCGACCGTTGCAGCGGTTGCCTTGCGTGCGGTGGACAAGACTTTCGGGGCCGGCGGATCAAAGCAGGCCGCCGCCGTGACGGCGTTGACCGGCATCGACCTGAAGGTGGCACCGGGCGAGTTCGTCTCGCTGATCGGCCCGTCCGGATGCGGCAAGAGCACCCTGATGCGGCTGGTCGCCGACCTGGAGCAGCCCAGCGCCGGGACGATCGAGGTCTTCGGCAAGACCGCCCACCAGGCCCGGCTCGATCAGGACTACGGGATCGCCTTCCAAGCGGCCGGGCTGCTGCCGTGGCGGACCGTCCGGGCCAACATCGAACTGCCCCTGGAAGTGCACGGCGTGGGCCGGCCCGAGCGGCGGGCCCGGGCCGAGGAACTGCTGGAAATGGTGGGCCTGGCAGACTTCGCCGGGCATCGACCGGACCAGCTGTCCGGCGGCATGCAGCAGCGGGTGGCGATCGCCCGGGCCCTGGCCGAGCGCCCGCGGCTGTTGCTGATGGACGAGCCGTTCGGGGCGTTGGACGAGATGACCCGTGAGCGCATGCAGGACGAGCTGGTCGATCTGAGCGCGCAGACCGGCTGCGCGGTGATCTTTGTGACGCACTCGATTCCGGAGGCCGTCTATCTCAGTAACCGGGTGGTGGTGATGTCACCACGGCCGGGTCGGGTCAGCGCGATCGTGCCGATCGCGTTGGGCGAGCGGACCGAGGGCACTCGGGAGGACACGACCTTCTTCGCCGCCGTCACCGCCGTCCGCGAAGCCCTTCGGGCTCCCGACCGCCAGGGCGTGGAACCTCGATGACGGTCGCCATTTTCGTCCGTCGGGTGCTTACCCCGGTGATCTTCGGGGTACTGCTGCTGGTGGTCTGGCAGCTCTTTGTCGACCTCCGGGACATCCCCGGATACCTGCTGCCCAGCCCCACGGCCATCGGGACGCAACTGCGGGAGAACCTCGAGGACATCCTCGCCTCCGCCCGAGCCAGCGGAGCCAATGCGCTGATCGGGCTCATCGCCGGGATCGTGCTGGCGGTCATCGCTGCGGTGGTGGCGGCCTGGGTGCCGCTGGTCGAACGGCTGCTGACGCCGATGGCCTCGGCGGTCAGTGCGATGCCGATTGTCGCCCTGGCTCCGGTGCTCTCGATCATGTTCTCGGCCACCAGCGATCTGCCCCGCCGCATCGTGGTGGCCATCGTGGCGTTCTTCCCGGTTTTCGTCACCACGGTCCGCGGGCTGACCCGAATCGACCCGGTGCACGCCGAACTAATGCGCAGCTACGCCGCCGGTGGCTGGGACCTGACCCGGGTGATCCGGCTTCCCGGTGCGGTGCCGTACCTGTTCACCGGTATTCGGGTGGCCTCCTCCCTGGCCGTGATCTCCGCCGTGGTCGCCGAGTACTTCGGCGGATTGCAGAACGGACTCGGCAGCCGGATCACCTCGGCCGCGTCAAACACGGCGTACGCCCGAGCCTGGGCCTACGTCGTCGCCGCGATCGGCCTTGGGCTCGTGTTCTACCTCGCCTCGCTCGGTGCTGAGCGACTGGCGACTCGCGGTCGTGCGCCGAGTTCGACATAACGAAGTGAGGTTGCCGTGAAAAGTATTATCAGCCGTAGGTCTCTGATCGGCTTGAGTGCCGGTCTGGCCGCTCTGGGCCTAGCCGCCTGCAGCACCACCAGCACCGGGAGCTCGTCGGGTGGGTCCACCTCCGCGGGGGCGCTGACACCGGTCAAGCTGCAGTTGCAGTGGTTCACCCAGGCCCAGTTCGGCGGCTACTTCGCCGCCGTTGACCAGGGCTTCTACAAGGACGCCGGGCTCGACGTCAAGATCCTGGAGGGCGGCGTCGACATCGTGCCGCAGACCGTGCTGGCCCAGGGCCAGGCCGATTTCGCGATCGCCTGGGTGCCCAAGGCATTGGCCTCACGCGAACAGGGCGCCGGGATCACCGACGTCGCGCAGGTCTACCAGCGCTCGGGAACGCGCCAGGTCAGCTTCAAGGCCAAGAACATCACCAAGGCCGCCGACCTGAAGGGCAAGAAGGTCGGCAACTGGGGTTTCGGCAACGAGTTCGAGCTCTTCGCCGGGATGACCAAGGCCGGGCTGGACCCGGGCAAGGACGTCACCCTGGTGCAGCAGCAGTTCGACATGCAGGCACTGCTCAAGGGTGACATCGACGCGGCCCAGGCGATGGAGTACAACGAGTACGCCCAGGTCCTGGAGGCCACCAACCCAAAGACCGGGAAGCTTTACACACCGGCCGATTTCAACGTGATCAGCTGGCAGGACGAGGGCACGGCGATGCTCCAGGACGCCATTTGGGCCAACACCGAGAAGCTTGCCGACAAGGCCTACCAGGACACCACGGTCAAGTTCATCGAGGCCAGCCTCAAGGGCTGGGCGTACTGCCGGGACAACGTGGAGAAGTGCCGGGATATCGTCGTCGCCAAGGGCTCCAAGCTCGGCGCCAGCCACCAGCTCTGGCAGATGAACGAGGTCAACAAGCTGATCTGGCCGGCCACCGCCGGGGCCGGCCTGATCGACAAGGCCGCCTGGGACCAAACCGTCTCGATCGCTCAGGGCGCCAAGAACGCCGAGGGCAAGACGGTGCTGACCAAGGCACCCGAGGGCCTCGCTTACACCAACGAGTACGTCGAGAAGGCCTTGGCGAACCTGAAGGCGGACGGCGTCGACACCACCGGCACGTCCTACCAGCCGACGACGGTGACCCTGGGCGAGGGCGGCTTCTGACCCACCCCGGTCCGGCCAACCCCCTAGCCGACCAACCCGTCTCGAGCAAGCGCGACGCCCCGCGAAGCCATCCAATTCGCGGGGCGTCGCGCTGTTGCGGAGGGGCCGCCACTCAGGCACGCGTAACCCCGGGATTTGGCTCCTGGGAGGCCCCTGGCTGAGGTTATGCGTGTCCAGGTGGCGGGTCCTCACCAAGCTTTATCAACCTGGCGGTTGACAACGAGGCGAGCGGACGCCTACGGTTGTTATCAACCGAACGGTTTAACACGAGGAGGAACGTCGTGGCGGCTGACCCACTGTCTCGGGTGTTCTCGGCCCTGGCCGATCCCACTCGACGCGACATGGTTGCCCGGCTCGCCGTCGCCGACGCCACCGTCAATGAGCTCGCCGAGCCCTATGACGTGTCGCTCCAGGCGGTTTCCAAACATCTCAAGGTGTTGCAGGACGCCGGCCTGGTAAGCCGAAGCCGGGAGGCCCAGCGCCGCCCGGTTCACCTGGAAGCGGAGGTCTTCGACCTCATGACCAAATGGATCGAGCGTTACCGCCGCCAAGCGGAGGAACGCTACCGCCGCCTGGACGACGTCCTCAGATCGATGCCGGACGACGTCGAACCCGCTCCCGAAACACCAAGAAGCCCAAGACCACCGACAGGAGCACCGAAATGACCACCAGCACCCGTGAAACCGAGATCATCATCGACCCGACCGTTCCGCTCGTCCGCATGATCCGGGATTTCGACGCCCCGGTAGAGAAGGTCTTTCGCGCCCACACCGACCCGAAGCTATTCGCCCGCTGGATGGGGCCGCGCAACTACGAGATGCGAATTGACCACCTCGACTGCCGGACCGGTGGCTCGTACCACTACGTGATGATCAGCGAAGGCAACGAATACGGCTTCTACGGCAGCTTCCACGAGATGCGTCCGAACGAGCTGATCGTCCAGACCTTCACCTTCGAGGGCATGCCCGACGGTGTGGCCCTGGAACGTCTCGTCTTCGAAGACCTTGGTGCCGGCCGCACCCGGTTGACGACGACGTCCCTGGTCGACTCGTTCGAAGGTCGGGACGGCTTCGTCGCCAGCGGCATGGAGGTCGGTGTCCGCGAGGGTTACCAGAAGCTCGATGAGGTGCTGGCTGAATTGTCGGCCTAGCCAAACTCCAGGCTAGCCAAGTTCCAAGGCTTGACAGACCCGATTGCGGCCGAGTTCCTTGGCCCGGTACAGGGCTCGATCCGCGGCGGTGATCAACCCACCCGGATCGGCCACCCGGCCGGACCGCATCACGGCGATGCCGACACTGGCCGTTAACCGATCCGAGACAGTCGACGCAACATGCGGAATCCGGGCCTTGTTGAGCAGAGCCATGAACCGCTCGGCGACAACTATCGCCTCTTCGGTTCCGCTGCCCGGCAGCAGGACAGCGAATTCCTCGCCACCCCAACGGCAAGCCAAGTCCTGGGGATAGCGAACGGCTCGGGCCAGGCAGGACGCGACGACACACAGCGCCTCGTCCCCCATCATGTGGCCATACCGGTCGTTGTACGCCTTGAACAGGTCGACATCGACGAAAAGCAGCGCCAAATCCTGGCGTTCACCGCAGTCCTTATTGCCGAACAGCTCGAGGTGCTGCTCGAAGGCGGCCCGATTCGCGATCCGGGTCAACCCGTCGAGCATCAGCGATCGCTGCAGTTCGGTATTCAGTCGCTGCAGCTCGGTCTCCGCCCGGCGCCGGGTGGCGACCTCCTCCTCCAGCTCGTCCGTGCGCAACGCGACCTGATGCTCCAGGGTCTGCGCGTACTCCTGGAGTTCCTGACTGCTCAGCACCCCGCCGAGCGTCCGGCTGAGCACCAGCCGCAACACCTCGGGCAGCGCACCCAGGGTCCGCGAGTGTTGGAACAACACGTATCCGAGCGCGCGACCGGCCACCGAGAGCGGCTGGAACACCATCACGTGCTCGCCGAGATCCCGGTTCAGAAGTTCATGCACGGGCAATGGTTCCGGCGGCGTCGGCAGTGCTACGCCGTCCCAGAAATCGAGCAGTACCCGCGCTCGGCACGACGCCCCGGCCTGTGGGGTCTGCTCCTGCGCGTCCGGCTCGTAAAGCGCCAGCACGCAGCGGCGAATCTCCATCCGCTCCAGATAGGTCGAGGCCAACGCGTCCACCACGGCGGCGACCGTCCCGCACCGGATCATTGCCTGATTGAACGCCAGCAGGACGTCCTGGTCGGCCAGTTGCAGCTGAGCCGCCCGGGCCATCCCGACCGCAACATCACGCTCTTCCTCAGCGGTTCGGTCCGTTACCCCGGTGGAGCCCCGAACGATCAGGCGGGTCGGCAGCAGGATCTCGGTCGTCCGATGTTCGCCTCGGTTCTGCGCGAGAATGCCCTCGGCGGCGGCTGCGCCCTGGCTGCGCAGACCCTGCTCCACCGTGGTCAGCCCCGGCCAGTTCATGAACGAGACCGGTTCGTTGTCGTACCCGGAAATCAGGACGTCCTCGGGAACCCGCAACCCGCTCTCGGCCACCGCCCGCCAAGCGCCCAAGGCCGACAGATCGTTGAACGCCACCACGGCATCCATATCTCGGCGGGTCTTCAACAGTTGACGGACATTGCCATAGGCGACCGCGAAACCGAAGTCGCCACGGACGACCAGGTCCTCGTCCAGAATGATGTTCCGGCGGCTGAACTCCTGCCGGGTGATCGCCTCGCGCTCGATGGCGTCGCGCTGATCCGCGATGCCGAGGACCAGGGCCGGCCGACGAACCCCCCGCTCGTCCAGCAGATGAGCCAGCAGTTTGCGCATGCCGGCAGCACTGTCGCTGCGGATCACCCCCGGCCCGACCCCGTCCATCGCGATGCTCTCGACCGGCACCCGGAGATCGGCCAGCAGGTCGAAGAGGTCCTGATGGGCGGTTGTTGCTCCGAGCGTGACGATGACGCCCTGCGGCGGCGATTGGCTGAGCATGCTCACCAGGGCGGCCGACAACCCCGGTCGGAACAGGTCGTCGGCCTGCACCAGCAACGACATGCCCTGCGCGGCCAGGACCGGGAGAATGCCCTGTACCAGCTGAATCCGGTATTCGTCGAACCTGTCACTCAGCAGGACGACGTGACGACAGGCGTCGACCACGGTGCCGCCTCCCTCAGCTCAGCTTCTTTGACCGGGTTTCGACACGCACCCCGGACAACTTGACCCTCGAGCGTCTGCTCTACACCCGCCATGCCCGCGCCGATCTGCGCATCACGCAGGTTCCGGCCATCCAGATCCTTTCGCGGCAATCGATTTCAATGCAAACGTTCGCAGCTCGCCGTCGAATCTGCTTCATCTGTAGACGACATGATTCCAACGTGTCTACTCTCTCTACATACGAGACGCGATGGACGTCCACCCGGACGAACGCTGTGGACGTCGGTCCGCGACGGATGGGCGGCCGGTCCGGGAGAGAAGGTTGGCGATGACCGCACCCTGGGGCGTGATCCCCGCACTCGTGACCCCACTGGACCGTGGCGGTGAACTGTTGGAACAGGGCCTTCGCGACGTCATCGATTTCACCATCAGCAACGGCGTCCACGGCCTCTTCGTCCTGGGCAGTAGTGGTGAGATCTACGGCCTGAACGACGACCAGAAGCAGCGGGTCGTTGAGATCACCGTCGAGCACACCGCAGGCCGGGTTCCGATCTACGCCGGCGCCAGCGAGATCACCACTCGCGATTGCATCAAGACCGCACGGATGGTCCAGGCGGTGGGCGGAGTCGTGGGCCTGTCCGTGCTGACGCCGTACTTCCTCACCCCCACCCAGAGCGAACTGATCCAGCACTTCACCGACATCGCGCACGCCACCGACCTGCCGATCATGCTGTACGAGAACTCCGGCCGAACCCACGTCACCATCGAGGCGGACACCTGTCAGGCGCTGAGCAAGGTCGACAACATCATCGGGATCAAGGACAGCAGCGGTGACCTCAGCCGAATGCTGAACTACCTGCGG
>Ga0307513_10001517_pt1 | contig 33347 bp, 22 predicted proteins | sample 15_EM_MG_FD_202174 | JGI IMG/M metagenome (GOLD analysis project Ga0307513, IMG submission 202174) | Populus trichocarpa ectomycorrhiza microbial communities from riparian zone in the Pacific Northwest, United States - 15_EM | ecosystem: Host-associated > Plants > Roots > Unclassified | place... | reverse complement strand
TCATTTCTCCTCTTCCTCTGGGCCAATCTTTGACTTCTTGGATGCATTGGAATCCTCTATATTACAGCTCTTAGGAAAAATTTAAATATTTCAAATACAGCTATTATTCATTGACTAATTTAATGAAAGGCCTATAAGATCTAGCCGTGGGAAAAAATCAACGTTGGCGGCCATAGTGGCAAAATACGGTTGTTCAACTATTGAGAAAAATATTGACATTTTTCCACGGCAAATGTGTATATTGCTACATCCAGTCCGAATGCCAATGGCACGACCACACATCCGATGACTGTATTAAATCAAAACTCTTGACCAGCATGAACGCGCCATTCAAAACATTTAGAACGTCTATCAACATCCCAAAAGGTATCTGTTATGGATGCTATGTTGATACGGTACACTTTTTTTTTTTTTCCCTTGACCATAATTTTTCAATTTTTTTGTTCTCTTCTTTTTCCTACAGAAAAATGCCGACCATGGATGTGACTTGGCTCGAAATTGCCCCGATTTAGGGATCCCTGTAAGGCTTTGCTTTGACTATACAGTATACGCCGATAAATTCGCCCCCTGTCTGCTGTTTGATATGAAAAGCGTCAATTTTAATTTCGTAGAGTGACTAACGCAGGTTGTCCCCGAAATTCATCCAAACTACTGGATGAATGACGAAATTAACCGATATAATATGTGGGAGTTTCTTATATGGTTTGCAAACGAGCTGGGAATAAATCTAAATTAGTGTAATAAATTCCTAGAGCTGATAAAACTTTTCGAGAGTCGTGTAAATAGTCTATAGAACATGAAATAGAGCACGAAATACAACCATGTTGTAGCTTTCCAAAAAAGGAAAGTTCCTGGTTTCCCAAGGTGCCGGCTAACGCGTCAAGGTTCATGACTTCTTTCTCTTTTACGACCACCATTCTCCACAAACCAGCCTCTCTTTGTAGAGCTGATAAAATTTCTCAACAATCATATAATATCTTTCTACACAGCCAATCCATACCGCAAAGTCTTTTCTCTAGTTGTGCATGGCAACACCCTCTTCATCGAGCATCGTCTCTTGGTTCGTCGTCCTCGCGTTCGCCCTTGGCCCTCCCTTCCCTGAAATTGATGCTGTAGATGAAGCGTTGAACTGGAAAGCACCTGAAATTTTACCTCTATCAATCCTAGGTGCGTTAACGCCGCTAGTTTTTTTTCTTATCTTCTCCCAGTGCTGACTCAATTCTGCTTTCACTCCTGCACAGCATCAGGAAAGGGCTAGTTACTTAATCATAAGTAGTCAACCACCCCACCTTCCCTGCTCATGTATATCTATTTCGCGATAACTTTAGGCTTTATTGGTAGTTCAAAGTTCAACTTTGCGCCCCATCGTTTTGGTTTGTTTCCCCTGCACTAGCGATCATTACCCCCTAATTTTCATATTCTTTCTCATTCAGGGCTCAGCAATATCCTCGTTTATGCCATCACCTTCTCTATGGCCAGTACATCATTCGGACCTATAGGGATTTTCTGCTAGCATTCTGACACCACCTGCTGATGGACGGGTTCCAACGTCATTTTGCCAGCACCCACTTTTGTGTGTCGATTACACCGTATGTGTTGTCGGTGTTTATATTAATAAACTCGACACTGGGGTTTTGGCTTTGAAGATCACGTCGAAACTCTCCATCTGCATCTGTGGCTCCGCTGCTTCCCTTCTCACCTTTATCACTCTGTCAACCAGGTTGTGCTCTTTTTCGGCATGACATTACCGGTTGGCGAAACCATATCCTATCACTTCCAGAAGATGAACCGGTTTGTATCTCGGTTGTATGTATTCCTATTTTTACCTCTTTCAAGAGCAAAAATGTGTGTATGCGTACCCAATATAGCACCTTTGCCCTCTCATATACTGCACGGAGTCAATGTGTTTCACAGATGCTGGTGGTGGTGGCGGCAGTAGTAGTAAAAAAAGAAACGCAGTACATGCCTTCAATGTCGCTACTTTGAGGAACCGCCAACCACACTTTTCCATTTGTCAAGAACAAAATCAACCAATATAATTTCTTATATGGTTTGAAATAGAGCTCGAAATAAAACTAGATTAGTGTAACAGCTTTTAGATAGTCATATAATATACTTTTACTCGCATTAATGGCCTATAGAGACAATGATTATACCAGTGTGTTTCCAAAAAAGGAAAGCTCCTTCCAATCGGGTAACACATCAACGATCATGACCTCATTTCTTTTTTTTACTACCACCACCACCACCTACCAGCCCCTCTTTGTAGAGCTGATCAATTTTCCCAACAATCATATAATATCTTTCTACTTTTAAAGCGCGGCCAATAGAAGCAAATCCGTACCACAAAATCTCTTGTCTAGATACCCCAAACTTCAACCTAGAGCAGGTAAGGGTATCATTTACGTTTCGAGTCGATGCGTTACCTCATTTCTTTTTTTACTACCACCACCACCGGCCTCTCTTTGTAGAGCTGATCAAATTCCTTGACAATCCTATAATATCTACCTTTAAAGCATGGCCAATAGAAGCAAATACGTACCGCAAAGTCTTTTCTCTAGATACCTTAAAATTCAACCTATAGCAGGTAAGCATATCGTTTATGTTTCGAGTCGATGCGCGTTATTGAAGCCCTCGATGTAGCCCCTGAAAATGAACAAAACCATGCAAGTTTTACACTAGCATGCAATGATTATCCCTGTTTATTTCTGTCTAGTCCGCCTCAACCCGTCTGCAAACCCCCTTCCAAATACAAGTTTGCCCCACATAATGTACGTTACAGATTACGCAAAACAAGAAATTATCTAACGATATGAACTGGCGACCCACACTCCATACGAGATCCTCACCCGCCAGGTTGCCCCTGACTGTGCGTTGGCCTTTTGGTGCCTTCAAGACAATGGAACGGAAAAAGATTTGCCTCGAAACCTTCCCAAAATTTGCAACGACGTGGTTGCGAAAGGAACAATGTCTTCTCCTTTGTCAACACGCATACAGCAGATACAATGGAGTTACAAGGCTCAGCCCTATTTTGCTTTCGTTCTCAAACAAGATTTTTTCCATGGTCCGATCTGGGGTCACTTCAAAGGAGATCGATTTTTGTTCAGCCGAGAAATATTTCCTGTATCTGGCCAGGGCTTTCAATTCAACCCAGAGTTGGCTAATTCCTGGGCACACCTCAAGGCCGCAGTCAGTGTCATCATCCAGATTCTTTTCCCAACTCAGTACGGGGAGGGTACTGCCTATCCACCTCACCCTATCCATACGGGTTACAACTTGGTAAAGAGAACGAAGGAGAAGATGTTGGCAACAGTCTTGTTTGCCCAGAAATTATTCGTTTTGTTGGCCGCAGAGTTATCGCACACCGTCGCACTCACCAAGGAAAGCTGGTGGACCTCCACAGTAATGGAAAAAAACCCCAACTACACTCTCAGTTGGCTTTTGGATTTGGCAGCGTCTCCGCCTCTTGATCGCACCAGAATGGACAGGGTCGGTGTTATCGTGGACACCACCAGGATGCATAAACCATCAGGCGTCGCTGTATACCCTGGCTGGAGAGTACCAGCATTCGTTTTTTTTGCAACGATATATTACCGACATGACGGATATCCAGTTATCATACCCGTCGAACACAATACCCATGCTCTCCATGCCCAACTCCACACGCCAGTGCCTACTCTGACAATGCTCAAATGGCTGGAGAAGTCTGAAAATGACTTGATCGACCACATACGCAACTCTATGAAAGAATACGGAGTCATCTACAAGCCGATCCATTTCACTGACATCCCCAGCCTATACGCCTCTCTCGATCCAGCAAATTGGACTGTCGACAGTTTCTTTACGGAAGACCAGTGAACAGAAGAACATCAAACAATTATCGACGTACTGCTCTCGCATCATCTGTCAATGCCTTTGCATCCCTCTACGTGCCAAACTCATTACGATTTACCCCCATTAGCAAAGGTCGTCTACAGGCAATTTATTCCCCAGACTCCATACGACACGCATCCAAACGAGGTCATTGAAAACCCAGGATCTCCATACATGATCATCAGCGATGCCTATTATACAGCTCAGGACCTTCTCCCAGAGCCACATTCTTCTTTGGGGCAGTCCTACGGTCAGACATTTGAGGATTTTATTGAAGAGCGTCGCGAGATCAACCGAAATGATGAGCAAGAGGAGGCAACCCTAGAGCGTGAGGCTCGACTGTTGCAAAGGAAGCGAGCTGGTGAAGTCAACCGCCCAGGAAAGATTCCCAACCTTAAAAAGGTCAAAGTGTACGAATGGCAAGTCACTAGCCACCCTGATATATGGGGGGCTTATTGGTCATGCCAGCGGATTTACAACGATTTTTTCAATGAATGGGATCTCTGCGAACTTATCCCAGTCGACTTGTCGAAAATTTCCGAGGAAGAGCGACGATACAAGGACGATGGGGACTTTGACCCTATATTACCTTCGACACGCAACGTTTTCCTACCGCCACCGTCAACGGAGAGCGAGTCATTCACCTGTATAAGCCCTTCTCATATATGACATGTCCCTAGTTTGCCAACTAAGAGCATACTTCTACAAGGCAAATGACCTACCTGGCAAGTTTCCCAAGGGCCATATATAATGCTATATCTATATAGCTAGATGAACTTCCCAAATAAGAAAAAAGTCATTTTTGGTGGCTGTGCTATAAACAGAAAATGTAGATTGCACCAATTAGACCCTGAATCCATTTCAATTACATCAGTACATTATTTCCTGATTGAGAAAAACACAAAATACTTTCCCAGAGCTGGCGGTTTGTGGATTTTGGCTGATGAGAATTTTTTCCAAAAAAGGAAACTTTTTGCTAAAGCATAGATTCTATTAGTAGGACCCTGAATATGTTAAATTTTTGTTTGTATTTTATTTCCTTATTAAGTAAGTAAAATGCAAAATACTTTTCTAGAGCTATTGATAAAAAGAATTTGACTATTAATTATAAGTTTAAAACAAAATGTTTATTTTGATAACATAAATAGTTTTTCTTTTATAAACAGACATTATGCACTGCCATCATATTTGTATATTTGTTTGGCTCAGAGGCCATAATATGATATGTGTGTGTGACAATGATATAAATAGAGCCAAATCTAAAGTCACATGTTGCAAAATGATCCCATCAAAGCATAAACAAATAACCTCTGTGGAGCATCTAAATAAAGTAATCTATCACCTAGTTGTCTGAGACACTGAATTTGTCTATAGGTGTTGGTATATATGGCCCTTGGGAAACTTGCCAGGTAGGTCGTTTGCCTTGTAGAAGTATGCTCTTAGTTGGCAAACTAGCTACATTTCATATATAATTCTAGCTTATAAGGCTGAGTCATTAGAAATTGAACAGGCTATTCTGGAAGAAACGCCCGCAGCCCCAGAGCCTGTTGTTGATTTGAGAGCGGAGGATGCCGAGCAGCGGCAAAGCATTCTTTTGACGGACCGCGTACCGTTTCATTTCTATCCGGAAATCCCCAAAGAACTCACTATGCGTCAGTTTGGGATGGTTTTCAATCCCCCCGTTTCAACCACTCTTCCAAAAGCCAACTGGATCAGTGCCCTCGCTGTCCAAATCACACACGAGCCTGAACGTTACGAAGGAGATGCGCAGATGAGGGCCATCGTCGAAATGATCACCAAGACTGCACCGCAGAACCCAGCCATCTGAAATTCCCCGATTTACTTCATTAATTCCCTCAGCTGTTTCGCCAACAAACTTGACATCCATGCGTCGGGTGCGCTTTTATCAACTTCAACCTACCCTCTTGTATTTCGTCTCGCCAAAGGGACCCTCACTGAACATGGCAACACTCGCCCGATTACCCACTATATCATCAAATTTGATGACCATATGGACTTTGAATGGGAGATGGCACTTGAGAGTGCTGCAAGCGTTGCCCTCGCGATTTGAGAGGGTTGGGGCTCCTCGCGTCGCACCATGGTAGAGCATTTCTTGACCCGTGGTGTTCCATTCCATACCCTTACCCGGAGGCCCGAGCAAACAACCATGACCGCAAAATGTTTACCACCCATTTATGGCCGACGGATCGCAGAGATCGCAGGCAATTTCAGGCTCTCGCACTTTCAAAAATACCAAGAAGAGCGAGAGGCCTTTTTCGACTCTCCATTTGGTCACGTCGCAGGTCGTAGCGGCGGTATTCTCGCTAGGCTGTGGAGACAAGACCGAAGCAAGTTTCAGCGCCGCTTCGAGCAGGTGTTACTGGGGCCGACTCCTTTTGCAGAAATCAAATCTGCTACCTTTGATCTTGGACCAGCGGGTTGTTATATCGACGACGAGCTTTCAGATAACATGATAGCCCTCATCTGTGGAGGCTATTCGCGTTCCGATAGTGAGCACCCTCATCTACTTTATCCCTTCACTAAAGCTACTCCTAGGTTATGTCTGCTCAAATGACTCGCGCAGTCCGTTTCAAATTCGTTACTCGTGAAATCCTGGCTCATCATTTACTTTTTTTCTAGTTAAAGGAGAAAAACTTTCTTGGTACCCCAATCCGACTACATGGAAAATAGAGAAAAAGTCCAAGCGCTGGTCGGAATGCAACGAGAACTGGCTTCAAAAGAGAGATCTGGAAATTTTAGGCGCCAATGATGAAAAGAACACCTCGAGTCAACCTCTTTCCACCAATGCTTGGATCAAGCAGGTCAACACACAATCGAAAAGGTTTGAGGAGGGATATGAGCAGCTTGCAGCAGAATTCTTGGAGCTTTATCTAAATCACCGCCGTTAGAATGTACAAAACCATTATGAATTTCTTTTTTATTCTTACATGAAACGAAACTTTCCAAAAAAGGAATCCCACCTATTCTGATGTGCCCATGTGAAATGAAACTTCCCAAAAGAGGAACACCACCTAAACCAATGTACATGTGAAACGAAGCATCCCAAAAAAGGACTACCACCTAATGCATTACGTGGCCTTTGCTTCTGTACCACTACCACCACAACCAGCTTCTGCACAGAGCTGCGTTATTCCCCCGATGGTTTTTTTTTGCTATGCTATCCAACTCACGAGGAAACGTTGCGCCCAGCATTCCCAGACAACTCTAGGGTTAGGGTTTGCCAAGCTAGGGTTTGACGCGTCGGGCTAACAATATGTCATGTTCCTTTCCATCCACCTTGCTTCCACCAGCGTCTACTTATAGATCTGTATTTTTCTTTCAACTTGCATCATTGACGCCTTACACCCAAATGCAGGCTATCTTTCGAATGGAAACACAAATGCGGCGCGACCAAGAACGACGCGACCAAGAGCCATTGTCAAAGAGGGCCCGATTGCAGTTGGAAGAGTAATTAGCCCATTCATAAGATTCAAAAACACAAAACCAATGATACCTCTAGACAGGAAATAGACAAAAAAAGAGGCAAGGAGCTAGAACGCAAAAGGATTGATTCACGACTCCGTAGGCAAGCGATACATTTCTCCTAAAAAGCAATCACTGATATGTTAGGCCAGGCAGCAGCAAAAGGAAGGAACATATAACCCCAGACAATGCTTCACCAAAAAGACACTTCTCTCCTTCTGATTTCGATGGCTTCATTACATGTGGAGAACCCAGTCAGCTATGTTCCCATGAGCCCGCCAGGTATGCGCATATATGCAGTTGTTTTTTGATTCTGATAGAAAACATAGAACCAGCGCCATCCAATGCCAGCGCGAAGACGGATGTTTTTGCGCATACAAACTTTCGACCCACATCCTCACCTGGTAAAATCTTCACATCATCACAGACTGCACCAAACTGACCACGCTACCAGTCGAATCCACTAATACGACGATAAATCCAGCCAGAGTTATGGCATCGGTCGCAGTAGGAACCACAACAACAAGGCATACGGCTGTCGCTGTCCAGACGTTAGAAGGGGCCATCGGGGTCAAAGGGCTGCCCTGGCCGCAAAGATCTTACCCAAGTTGAAGGGGTTGCATTTCCAGAACATGCCGAAGCTGTAGATTGGGCCGACGGTCACTGGACCTACCTCTCTTGGATCTCTGACGAAAAGGATCCTACCAAGAACAAAATTGAAAAGGTATACCCTCTGTTATGCCGCTATCTGGCCGTGCTTACTGTTCTTCAGGATGCCACCCACGTCAGACACATTGCACAGACAGCCAGGCCATCCACTGAGTTGCCCTATATCACCCATATTTAATACAAGGACTATCCAACCAAAATCAAACTGACGGAACGCATTCATAAAGTGTCATTTTGAGAGGGTATCCACATTCTCCGACTGTAACATTGGACAAGGAGTCAATAGAGGACAAGTTCTCGATCCCTCCTGACCACAAGTTTGATGTCCTTGGTAGGTAGCCAAACCAACACCCTACCTTTTACTAAATAATCGCCAGATGCCTTTAAACGATACACAGAAAAGAGTCCCCACATTCGAATGACCCTGGAGGAGTTCTGCAATGGATTCGATGACGTATCGAAGATCCAATGCATTTTGGACTGCACGACTGTCGACGGATGGTGTCCTTCCTTTATCAAGTAGGTTCATTAACTATCCATGTGATGCCTCCTCGTTGAAAAAGAAAAGACACCTAGATCAAGGCCATATGGCATGGTACCGCCTACAGGGACAGTTTCAAGATCGACACTACATTCCGCTGGATGTGCAAATGTCTCGCTCGTGGGTGTTAATACACCAGGCCCTTTTTCACACATATGCACACCACGACTCGAAAAGGTACTCGACATGGACTCTCGTGACTGGCAGCAAGAAGATCTGGGTGTTTCTGAGGCCACTAGTTTCGAATACAGCCTCATTCAGCACTTGTAAAAATCACAAAGAATATGACTGCCTCGTTAGCCAATACTTGGACACCAGCACTGCACATGACCCCAGCGTGCCGCATTATCGAGGAGAGCATGAGAGATACTTCATCGTCGCCAAACCAGGTGACATTATGTACGTTTCTAGATTTCTTGTTCAAAACTGACCCAACTCATCTATAAGCAGAATACAATCTGCTGCGACCCTACATGAAGTTTATACCCCCACCCTGTCCGTCACCCTTGGGGGACATTTTGTGACCTACAATGCAATGCATCTCACGGAAGTTGCGAGCGCTTATGACGTTCGCACACAGGGCAAACTCACGAACCAAGAGCACCTCAGCAGCACCGACACTCTTTGTATGATGATGTGCCATCTTGCCAACGCCCCAAACACCCATAAGCTAAACCACATCCGCGATATAACCAATCCCAGTTGATTTATTATAACCCAGTCTTACACAAAAAAGCGCTCACTGCCCTATGCACTATGATCATTAACCCGACAAAGTATACGTTGGAGAAAATCTCGGCAGTGCCCAATGATCAGACAAACCAAAAAACTAAAAAACAAGGAAGCGATATCGTCAGAGCCATCGAGATAGCAAAGGCCTTGCAGCACAGCCTGGGACTTTCACACAAGGTCCAGCACTATCCCAAGAAAAAAGGTTATGTGTTGGACCCTAAACGCGACTTTATTTTTGAAGATGGCAACTGGATGGATCCGGGCAAGGTGATCGACGCTGTGAATATCCTTCAGCCATTCAAGTTTAAAAACTAATTCTTACCTACTGATAAACTCCTGCTGCTAGATTAACATGTATAACTTGTAGCATATTATTATTACCATTTTGATCCTTGAAATAAGCGACTGATAAATTTGGTTGTGCTATGTCATAACTTCTCGCAGGATTTCCATTTTCCTCTTTCTCTCACCGCTACCAGCATCCTTCTGCGGATCTGAATTACTTTGACATGATAGGACATATGCGCGAGGATTGAGTGTGCAACAGATTACTGGCCTCAAATTCAAGCGTCAGGAGCTTTGTTCAACAAAACAGAGACAACACATAAGCAATTTGGTCTCTAAATTCTCTAAACACCATGTATATATTCACCCCCAATGCGCGTATACTTTGGCTACCAAAAATTGTTTTGCATATAATAAGAATTGATTTATAGCCAAATTTTCTTCAAAGATAAATTTATTGATGTTTTGAAAATTATTATTTAAAGCTGTTTTTCCAGTTTATATTACATTTTGCCCAGTTAAAACATTATTAATAATTGATTAAAGTTTTTGATTTTTTATTTTTGATTTGGTTTTTAAATTATAATACTGAAAGTTTTTAAAAATATTTTTATAAAATTGTAGAAAAAGTTATTATAAATTTTAAAATTATTGAATAAATATTGAATTATTTACAACAACTTTAATATAATCTAACCTCATAATTTATAGTTTTATTATAGAGTTTAACTATATTAGAAAAATATTTCCAAAATAGAAAAATTTGAATATAAGCAATAGTACTATTAATAAACAATATAAATATCATAAATGTCATTTTAAATATGTTTGAATTATATAAATAGCTTATTTCTTTATTGAAAAAAATGCAAAAAACTTGTCTAGAGCCAATGATCAATTGATTTGGCTCATAAAATAAAATACTCTAATTTTATCTTAAATAAAAAATATTTTAGTTTCAAGAACATTTTTACTAGTTTTTTTGATCAAATAAATATATAAAACCTAATATTTAAGATATTTAGCATATGCTAGGTAGTTTTAATTATTAGTATAAAATTGTAGAAAAAGTTATTAAAAAAATATACAAAAATTATTATAAAATTTAAAATCATTGAATAAATATTAAATTATTTACAATAAATTATATATATTTTTTCAAAAACTTTGTTTATGTTTTTTTTAAAAATACATAAACTTTTTTAATATAATTTAATTTTATAATTTTTGTACAGTCATCCACCGGCTAATGATACAGTGAAACTTTAAAAATAAATTTTAAATTTGAGAACACACCTTTTTGAAAAAAAAACTTTATAATAAATTCTTATAATACCATAAGTTCGCGCTCTCCAAATCTCAGAATATTTGGATATGTTCCTGCTTAGATATGGCCTAAAAACAGGTGTATCATTGGGTGGTGGCTGTGTTTTTGGCCAAATCTGTGAAACATCCATTTTTGAATGAGATATCCTGGGCCCAGAATTTATCCAATCTTCTTCAAACTGTGGGTGTAGATAGATAATACGCATAGGCTTCAAGAAAATTTTGTTTCATGAAGAAATAATATTTTTTTGAAGAAATTGGAACCTGTCTCAGACATACCATAAGGTGATACAGCTTCAATTTACAAATTAATACATTAATGTAAATCAAATGCAATGTTGCTTACTATTATCTAATAACCCCAAATCACCACTATAAGAATAATGTCCTCTAAAGTGTAGATGCAGTGGTCATTTTAAGGAAATTTATAAAAGTAACATTTGCAGAAATTTAATCCATATATATGACCAATATATGCAATTTATCAACATAGATGATGAGAAAATATTTTTAATTCATATTATTTTTGCTTAGATTTAGCTGCATTTTTGCTTTTAAAGCAAAAAACCTTTCTACACTATAACCAAATGATGAGATGCTATGACATGCTATCCTAATATTTGAACTGCTATTTATAAAAGGATAATAAAATAAATGAATTGTTTCAATACAAATACATAGCATAGACTAATTATATGACTGTATACTTCTGCTAAAGCTAAAAAATTAGCAATTGTACAAACATTTACTGAATTAAAGCCTGTTTAGCTGTACTGCAAATTTCCGATTTTTAAACTAACATGTTTGTACCTGCTGTATTTACCAATGCCATTGCCATTGGACTTTGAATTTACATTAGCACATCAAAATGTATTCATAGATAACAAAGTAAATTTTTATCACAATGCATTCAATACAAGCAAAATCAGCATTCACATTCCAATTATCACTTATTTTGCCAACACTCATGCATCTAATTCATTGCTATTATATAAAAGAGCCATATCATACATTAATTTTGTCTGGCTACGCTTGGCTTCAGTCAATAGATCTATGCAAATACAAAATATATGATATTTGAAAAACAGCTTGTCATTTTTCTCTATACATCAGTCACAGACTTATTTATATATTATGTTAGAGAGCAATTTCAAAGTGCAAATAAGACAATTTCCAAGTGGATATTTCAACCATTAGTGATGATAATCTATGCCAATCAAATAACAAATACTTTTGAAAAATAACCATTATATTCTTATTTCAATCTTTTTATGGCCAATATTTTCCCAGAATTTATGATAATAGCAAACTATGGCTTTTTTTCCAAGAATGTTTTGAAGCCATTAATAGTAGCCATATACCTTTTCTTTATCTACTGCCTTTTAAAGTGTTTATCACTTTGACATACTCTTCATATATATTTTTACAGACTAGAAAGGTTCTGCAATAAATTCTCAGGTTTGGATTAATGCATTGACAAGAAGGTTTTTAGCACTTAAAGAATTTTTATTATGTTTAGGCATATAATGTCATTTTTGGAGTTCTCAAGCAATAGTTCTGAATTATCCTTTTTTCCTCTCATTATCAGCTTGACTTTCAAACTTGCATTTCTGTTGCTTTTTGTGTTTTCTAGAATTAAAAAACATTACCAATGAGATGTGAAAAAGTTACTTGAATTATATAACAAATACAGAGAATAGAATTAGCAAAGGACATAAAGTACATACAAAAAAACTGGCCATAGTAAATATATAAAAATTAGAATTTGCACTGTTGGGTTGTTTCCAAAAGCAATAAAAGTACATGCAGTACAAATAGCATTTTCTGATGCATTTGTAAAGAATAAAGAGCCCAAAAGCAATTTATCCTCTGTTAACTGGCTATTCCTAATTAAAAATTTTGGCAGAAGACACAAATGCTGATAAAGGTTGAAAGAACTCAATAGAAGAATTAATAATAAAAGGGGAGGAATAGAAGTTTGTAGAAGCCAATATAAAAAAAACATCAAGAGTTGAATTTAAAGCATTCAAAATAATAATAGAATTCAAATTATTGGTCTTACTTTTTGATGCTCACTTGGAGCTAGGAGACTGTATACCGTTTGCCAATTTTGCATTATACTTGTGTTTTTAAAGCTAGCTACTGCCAGCATCACTGCTAGTGGTAATAAAATGTACTAAGCCTATAAAAATGTCATCAAAGATAATGGAGGCTTTGTATGACTAGAAAAAGAGAATATAATAGTGCTGGAATCTGGTGGAAGAAGGAATGATATAATAGTGAATGTCAAAAAGATGCCAAAATTAAATGAATTGAAAGGAGATATAATAGCCATAGGTGAATCAAACAAAGGATCAAGCTGATCCTTTGTGCTGTTTTCCTTTGTATTGACAAGATTGAGTATTTGCATTGCTGACTAGGAGAATAAGCTGGCAGAATCAAAAGCATGTGTTTCTTGAGGCTAGGTACCAGGCATAAAAGCCTGTATTCTGTGATAATATGGCCATGGTTTTGTTATATAGGCTTTGAGCAGAGCATATTTTGTATATTATTAGTAAAATGATTTTTTAATTTGAAACATTTTTTATTTGGAGTTTGTGTATTAGCACCATAATTGTTATGCCAGCTACCACTAGACTTTTTGTCTTACTGTGAAATCACTTTGTATATAGTCTATAGCTATAATATAAATGAATGATGAAAACTAATATTAATAATAAAGATACATATATGGCCTTATTTGTAATGACATTGGTTTATATCCTTTGATTTCACCATAACACAAACTTTGTTAAATTCTGACTTTTTCAAAATAAAGCCTTTTGCAGTTGTCAAAATGCAATTTTCTTTAATATAATCAAAGAGGAGACTAATTTTGTCTTTAGTCCATTGGTTACTGGTTTTATCAAGGTTTTTTGTTGTGCTGGTGGTGATAGAAGTGTTATGGGAAAAGCATGAGCATAGTTTGAGCACAAAGTTCTGATACTCAGATCTCAGCCTACATAACTTCACACTACACATTAGAATTTTTAAATTCAAAGCCCAACAGCAATTGCAATAGAAACCCATCAAAGACAAACATGTTAATTTGAGAATTTCAAATTTCAAATATAGCTGAACAGACTTTTATTTTACAAAAAAAAAAATTCTACTTTCCACTTTTTTTTTCTCTTGGTTCAATCCCACCAAAAATTACTTCTGATTTTTTATTCCAATAATTGTTTATCAAGCAGCATTATCCATCCAAATAAACTCTGATAATGCTGGTTTTTTAATATCAATGCAGCAGTAAGTAATATATATTCTAACCAAAAAACTCATGATCCTCATATTTTAAAAAATCACTACTGATTCAAATCAAATCACTGCTTTTGGAGTTGTTACATCCACTCATATCTTTGGGCTATTTCAGTGGTCCAAAAAATAGATATATTATCATCATTGATGGCCTTGGTGTATGTATAAACTTGGAGAAAAGCTTAACATTCTGGTGAGTAGTATGGGCATACTCCAAACCTAGTATATTTTTTTGTCATTCACCATTACCCAACTTAGGATTTTAAATGTTATCATTTATATAGTATGAAATGCATTACTAACATATTTCTATTGTAAGCATTTCTTTACATGATATGAAAATTTTATACTTATTTAAATAAACATAAGGAGTTTGTTTGTCTATGGTGTTGGTTCAAACCCTCAGAATTTTCATTAAGCAAAATGATGATATTATTGCATAAAGCATTAGGGGGACTACTATTGCATAGACATCAAGTGTAGTTCCTTCTTTATAACATATCAATCTGTCTGTTTTATGGCTTCTATATCCAATATAAAGCCAACTTTGTGTTCACTTGACCCCAGGCCAAATGACAAAAGATGGCACATAATAGGCATTCTGATGATGACAAATCAGAAACCAATAATTATGAGTTTCACCCATACTATGGCACACCTATAATAACTACCCTCATGTATAAAACTATTACTGTAGTCAAATTCCCAATTTTTTAATTAAGTAATAAATCACATGACCATGAGATATATAACAAATATAAAATACTAGCAACAAAAAAAAAAAAATTAAACCCAAAAAGTGAGAAACATCACATAATATAATTCCCACAATCAAGTGAATGATCTAATCAATTGCACCACCAATGCTTGTAAATATAAGTAAATTATTTATAATATATATATATATTTTTTTTTATTAAAAATATAATATGTTCTGACATTTTCTGGGCAGTTATACCCACATATTATACATTAAAATAACTGAAAAAATATAAAGAGTACAATGATGATCAAAGTGTGATATATAATACATTTATCACATGTGATAAATGCAAAATAATACAATTTTAAAAATAATATGATGCACTTTATGCCCAAAAATAGGTTTTATATAATAAATTTTATATTATTAAAACTGCATTTTTCTTGTGATTTATTATATGATTTTCATAGTAAAAAGCATGTTTTTTTGCCACATATATATTGTCATTATGTTTTACTCATTTGTAGCTTTCTAAAGATATATAACACATTCCAATTAATATATTTTTAGGCATAGAACACATGATGAAAGTGTATCACATATCACATTTTAATCACCATTGTATTTCTTACATTTTTCCAGTCATTTTGATGTTTAATATGTGGGTAGAGCTGCTCAGGAAATGTTAGAACATATTATATTTTCAATGAAAAAGGATATATATTGCATATAATTTACTTATATTTACAAGCATTGGTGGTGTAATTGGTTATATAAAAAACTGTTTTAAAATTTCATACAACAAATGCAAACCACTCAGCAGGCCATACCCAAAAAAAACAAAATGTTTTAATAACAACAAAAATAGTCAAACTAAAGCTTTTGTAAAGCATAAGATGACATATGACAGATTTGAAAAACATAAAAATTTCACTAATAATCTTTTAGTTTTCATAATAACAGGTGTCAACATGATAACAGCTAGAAGAAAAAAACAAAATGAAAGTTTTTCCAGTTTGTTGAAGAAAAAATTGCAGTTTGAGCATAATAATTTTACTGGCAATTTTTTAGTTTTAATAACAGATGTTAAACAGTATTTTGGTGAATTAAATTTTAATAAAAGCTTTTTCAGTCTATTGTTGCAGTTCAAGCATAAAAATTTCACTAACAATCTTTTAGTTTTAATAACAGATATTAACATAATAACAGCTGGAGTGAAAGATAAAACCCCACTAATTACTGGCCAAAAACTATGTTTTAATGAATTAGATTTTAATAAAAGTCAAAATTGAAAAGAAACAACTGACTGAGGCAAACCTTGGGCTCTTAAAAGGCCAAAAATGGCTAAATAACAAAGTCATTAAATTCTTTGTCATAATATTTCATCTACTCCTCATGGAACTTTATCACTACAACAGACCAATAACTTAACTTAAAAATAGGGATTAAAATTATTCTTTTCTTGAGCAATCAATTTTATAATATAATTCAAGTAAAACAACAATTATATATTGACATAACATATTGTTCTATACCATCTGATTACTTCATCCATTCTTTTTTTAGACAATTTGGTCCAAAAAAATAAGAAAATGTCTTTAGAAAGGCATTTCAATTTCATTATCTAAATAGCCTTAGTTAATTAGAAAAAAAAAAAGCTTAAAATGGCAAGTTGTTTATTTTTAATAATTTGACTTGGATCTTATTGTGTTTTCTGTTAGCTAAAAAAAGTATCTTGAGAAATTTTCCATTGATAAGAAAAATACACTTTAGTTTTTCAGATTGATGTATTTAAGCTGTTTAGGTAAGCCATTTACCAATAGCTAGAAATATGCAATTAATATTCTACAAAATAAACCTAAGCAATAAAACTTTTATGACTATAAAGTGTTTATTTGCCAAGTTCTAAAAAAGCTTGCAAAGAGACAAAATCCCACCATTTTCTTCTAGAAAGATATTTCAAACTTGCACAACAAAATAATAATGAAGATTCAGGCCAACAATTTCAGCAATTTCAAAATTTAGTTGACAATTCCAAAAAATCCAGTAAATCCAAAATTCAGAAATTAAAAACAGATTTCTATTGAGATAGATAACTAGCTGCAAAATTTCAATAACCTTTGTATAACCATTATGAGATGCTTAGACTTTATTTGAAGATTTTCCAAACTTGAATTTAAATAATTTTTTGGCTGTTTCTTATAACAATATCTAATATTTATTTAAAAAACTGGCTTGTATTATCCAATTGATGAATGATTTATACATTTTATTGTTTTTGGTTATTCAATAATCTCACATAAAATATCTTGAAACTATTCAAAGATACTTGAATAAACCTTGACTGAATTTAACACAAATATTCCCAATTTATACAAAAAGTTTGCTTCCAATTATTTATGTTTTTGAGAATAATATCACCAAGGATATTTTGAAAATATCCAAATAATAATTGTGTATAATATCAAAAATATGTGATACCCTGAATTTTGGGTATTTTTTGTATTATATTTGAATATTCTTTGGTTATTAATTAAAAAGCTATATATTATTGGTACCTATTTTAAATAATTTTTATGTGTTTTAGAAATGTTTTGGGTCAAAATTTAAACTTAGAAAAAATAATTTTCAAATATTTGGTGAACCTATAACCTGATATTATTTATATATTTATTTGATAATAATAAAATAAAAGTCCTCATCTTATTTATCTGTGCATATAGTGACTATTGATATCATTTTGAGAAGCTACTTGTTCAAAAAAGAAAAAAGAAAAATCAGATACTCATTTATTATATCCAGTAACATTGGTTAAAGTGTTTTGCAAATTTTGGATGCCAATGCTATTGGCATTTGGAACTGCAATAAAATAAAATCCTGAGAATTTCATAAGCCTTCTAGTATGCACTGGGTTTTGTCTGATCTAAATATGTTGTAAGATGCACCTACAGTTTGTGATAAGAAGGGTTCAAAGCATAATTAATAACTACATACAGGTGTTTATAAAATTCAAACATTTCTTTGATTTTATTATCATTGAATACTTGTAATGTAGTCAGTAAAAACCCAGGTGGATGGCTTAGGATTTTTTTGAAATGTCATAATCACTTTGCAAAGTGAATTAAGTTTCTCATTGATTTGCAATGATTAAATCAAGTGAGTACTTCTTTAGTGTGATATTTCTTTTTAACTGAGTTATGCAGTTTTAGAAAAACAGTAGATGTTAATAAAACAAAAAGTCACTCACTAATCCTCACAATTATCTGGATATATGCCTCAGAAGGTGGACTTGAAAAGATGCTCAAAAGGTGGTCTGTAGAATTAAAATGGTTTGTAACTCTCAAAATAATATCTCCTAAGGGCTCGATTTGTTTAGGCACACTTTTGAGTGGGAACTAAATAGAATTGAAGTTTTTGAGCTAAAAATGTGGTGAACTATTTTCACATCATAACTCAACTATGGCACTCACCTTCCATAGCTTTAAAGTATCAGAACTTATACCCTTTAGAATATTGTTGGCTGGCTTTTGTTGTATAGCTGCCATTTAGGTTTCTAATCTTAGTATGGCAGCATACTTGAACAGAAAACACCAGGTCATTTCCAAAGACACAAACTATAGTGGGTACCAAATTGTAAATAGGGATAAATGAAGGGGCTTGAAAATATGTACTGTGCTGATCAACTGTTTCTTTTAAGTTTAGAAAAATCATATACAAAATATTTGGTGAAATTTTGGACATCTCTACATTACTTGCATATAAATAATAATAGGGTCAACAAGCAGCAAAGTTTGCTACCTTTCAGAGTACCAGGTAAGTTGAATATAAATTGAGATTTTACATTATACAAGTACTATACTATTATAACTGATCATTCACAAAGTATGCTCCAAGTGACTGACAACTAGGGAAAAAATTGTTCATATAATAGGATATTTTCCCAAAATTTTCATTTTATTCCCAAGTTGTAAAAAGTCAGGTTACCTGGTTTTTGAAGGAGTTGCCCTTTGGGTTTGTCAATTAAGCAAAATAGCCCAAATATAATCAAATTTGGAGAAATTTTTTATTTTTAGTTTGTTTTCATGCATTTTGAGGTACATTCATTGGACCAAATGACTTATGACAAATTTCAAATTTGTTCAGTTTACTACTCTTTATGACATATGACTAAACGATTAGTCATAATAGTACAATAGTACATAAAATTAATATAATAATTAATAATAAGTCAAAAAGGCATTTTAAATTAATATGAAAGGTTTTACAAAATGGAAATAAAGAAAAAAAAAGAAAAAAAAAGTTACATATAATAATAATATGCTGCATGGAAAGGAATATACATTAGATGCTGATGTCTACCTTATTATTGGTGGCTATTGCTTTTTTGAATTCAATAGATTGAATTTTTTGAGTCTTTTTTTAGTTTTTTTTTAAAAAAAACTGGTGGTGGATGCTTTGGCATCAAATTTGGAGGTGCTGGCAATAGGTCCTCTAGTGTTAGTTTTGGACATGCTCACTTTGCATCTTTGTAATGAGCTTGCTGGTCTCTTTTTGGGAGTGAAGCTGTTAAACCAGGGATGAAAAAAAAAAAGCTTTATATTGGAAAAGCTTGGAATTGATTTTTATGCTCTGCTGGAGAATCTACAGATAAATTCTGAACCTTTTTTTTTTGATTTTGTTTTAGGTGCACATTTTTTGAATTGTGATTTCTATAAGGGGCTGACACTTTCTAATAATTTCTACTTATTCCAGAAAGTTCTTGCTAGTTTCCTTCCTAATTTAAAAGTGTTCCTTCATTCCCAGGCCTTTGTTGTGGACCTGCAAGTCCTTTTCTTCTCTGGCTTTAAATAAACCAGACTTTAGTTATTCCAAACTTTCTTTAGCCTCCAAAAAGCCTTTCTCATATTTTAATCTTGTGTCTACATCTTTTACCTCATAAACCCATCAGTAGTACTATCTATTAGAAACAGCTTGATTTCTCTTTAGGATCTTCTTCCTTGTTTCTTTCATCTACCCTATCAATATGCTCAACAATTATTTCTTTACTATTGGACAAAAACTCAATGTTCTTCAAAGCATTTTAGACAAATTAGGCCCAGTACCAGTTTTTTTAGTCCAAAACCCACCAACTACATTGACCCAACTCATATATATTAGGTCTTTCACCTTTTTTTCTTTTTTTGGTGTTTTATTTTCCAGACAATACAACCCCTTGTCTCACTTTATCTCACTTGCACTTATTAAACCAACTGCCACCACTTCTAATGTCAATATAATACAATAGGCTAATATTTTTTTTTTACTTTTGCTGATGCTATAAAAGCACTGACCACTGGACAAAAAACTGCCTTCATTGCTTTGATGTTTGCTATTTTAACACCAATGAACTTTGAAAAGTTCTAAATAACAAATGAAGAGCTAAAGACTTATCTTCACTAGACCCACTTAAAAATAAAAATAATGTCACTTCTATCAAAGCCTTCCCACCCCTGCCTGAATCCAAAACACCTCCAACTTTCTCCACTCATTTATTGAAAAAAAACCTTTGCTGCACCTCCAATTCTCTTAGCAATGCCCTCTCAAAAAAAGAAAAATCCTAAGGCCAATTTCTCCCCTTTCTATTTTTGGTCCTCATTTCACTCACCATGTCCCAACCCTTTGTCTAGTGAATCCCTCTTATATTCCACCAAATATACAAACCCACCAAAGTATTTCAATCAAAATTGAGCATTTTTAGTCACTATAAATCTTTACACCAAATTGCTGCTTTAATATTATCAAACCATTACACTAATATTGTCTCAATTTATAAACAACTTTATTTTTTTTCCTGCTGAAAAACAACCAATCTAACTTCTGCATATTTGAACTCCACCACTATCTATAAACCACATCCCATTGGCTGATACTCTGGATCCTCATCTATCTTTTTTATTTCATCCTCAAGCCATATATCCAAATTTACTCATCCTCTATTTCACAATGCCAATTTTCATTTTGATGTTAGGATGTATCCTGCCTTGATTTTGATCTACATTTGTTTATGACATTGCAATTTTTTCTTTCACCTCTCCAATTCTCATCTCTTTTGCCCATCAACATTATGCAACTTTTTTTTCTTTTCCTGACCCTTTGTTATATTGATGGTGTCGCCATTTACATCTGTCAAAAGAATAGTGGGATAGGTCATATCGAGTAATAATAAATTTGACTGAAAAATGGAGAAGTGGTATGATGCTCTTGTCAAATCCAAAATGGGTGATGGTCAACTCCTTTGACAAGAAGAAAAAAGAAGTGGCCTTGTAAAGATTTTTGAAGGACATGATAATAATCGAGTGATGGTAAAATGTGAATGAAATGAAAAAGCAGTGTATGTTAATCAAATTAACATGTCTTCTCATCATATGGGCTCTCATGAATTGTTCACATTGATCTTAAACACTCATTGGTCTATAGCTTGATCTTATTTCTAAACTTTGGTATGATTCAACCTTTATATTTGATAACCTTTCATAGACATAACTTCTTTTTAATCGGTTTTATTTGTTTATAATTTTTGCTTTTTGGTTACTTTTATTATTTTAAAATTTTTTGACCACTTTCGCATTAAGTCAATGCTCATCTAAAGAAAAGGTAATGTAAGGGAAACCTTATTTATCTGTGATGGTATAGTTGTTGGGGTCGAGGTTGGGCTGAATTGTCTGCTTGCGATCGTCATTATTGGGCTGTAGTTCCGTCAGGTGTAAGTCCGAGGTTAGGGGTGGTTAGGGGTAATGGGGGTTGTCATCCTGTGTTATCATTATCGATAGACATTATTGCCGTCACTGTGGTCACAGTCATTAAAAGAGCCAGTATGAGAAACCTGGGTTTCTTGTCCATTTTCTTCTTCAGGACACCAGTATATCTAACTTTCTTCACCACTCTATGGGTCACCACTTCAACCGCCTCCCTGGCCATGACCTCTGAATAGCTAGTAGGAAAACCCAATGCCTTGTGCCACAGTTCACTGAGGAATTGGGAGCATTGTCGTTCGTCAACTGAGCTACTACCATATGCGCCCTCCTTGTGATTATCGCTGCTGCTGGACTTCGGGGGGAAAATTAGGAAGATAACTCATGATGTGATTATTCGACTTCAACATCTCATATGCTGCCCAGATTCTAGTAAGATTTGAGTTCTAAATCTGTAATACCCGAATATTTATGTCTCTACAGATATTCCTCTTGGAAAAGCTGTCATCAACGATATTATCCCAGCCATAGCCAAATTAAGAATGAATAATCGAATAACATTCAACTCTCTATTCAACACTAGCCTTTTATTCTCTTGTGGTGTTCTACCGGATCTTCACACTTCTGATCTCATGAAATCTGATGATTTTTTCGATTCTCTTATATTCAAGTGGGTTTTCTACATCCAATTTTTAAAGTGTTTAATTAATAAAATTTGAATAGTGCTATTATCAAAAAAAAAAAAGCTCCCCTGACTTGGAAAAGCTGCTTTACACCACTACCAGAGTCCTTGAATTCTTGCAACATATCCTCTATGCAGGGTTCTCTCTATAATACCACATTATTTTGCACCAACTCCTCTAATATTCCTCTACCAACATCTCCTATTCAGAAACCAGCAATTACTTCACAAGTTGATCTTGATATGCAAGTACTGAATACGCCTAACTTCTCAAGTCATGGCTCACCTCTACATGTTATTAACACCTCCTTCAATCACAAACACATTTTCAACAAGACACTGGGCTTTTCTCCCACAAACAAAAAGAAGCATTACTGTTATACTCAGAAAGAGAGGACACATGTTGCATTGGCGAAAAGGTGCACATCCTTGGAGGACTTCCAAGAAAAAGTTAGCAAATTTTTCTATTATATGAACTTTTTCAAACGTTTACCTGCCAAATTATCTCTCAATTATCCACTGGTGCGAAATCTCATGAGAGCGAATATATCAAATTATTGCATGAAAATTTAGAAGAGTGTGTTTTTTTAATGTATATTCTTTTTCTTCACGTTACAATCCATTCTATTGACAGCCAATGTGTTCGTGTAAATGACAAAAATACATGTTTGTGTAAATGACAAAAATGGAGATGTCATGTTTCTTGTCATTCCCGATATGCCTGATCATATATGAAAACCTCTTCTCAACGATTTGGAACTGGCCCACCCTGATGTTATCGACAACATTGATTCAAAGGAAAGTGGTAAAAAAGCCAAATTTCAGCACATCCACTACCAGTATTGGAATCAGTATCATATCAATATGAGTGATTTATTTTTATTTTCTTTGCATGTATCTAAATATTACAGGGCAATGGCGCACCTTCTGATATTGATCCTGCCGCTTTGAAAAGGGTTGGGAAGAAACGTTTCAACACCACTCAAATTATGCCAAGAACTTCAAGAAAATTGCCATGCTTATGAACAACTTCAAATTTCTTTAAAGCGTCTTTTTGATTGGTTGTGACAAACAGTAAGTATTCTTTATATACTTGGGATTATTATTATTTTTTTTATTAACAAAAAGCCATTAGCTCCAGGAGCTCTTACCGGCAGAGTATGAGATCCTTTCCCAATATTGTGATATTTTCCCAGCAGATGGGATTGCCCCCGTATATCCGTTTGGTGGCTGGGTCATCAACCTCAACGTATTGACTCTTATTCATCGAGATTACCAGGACCTCAAACTTTGTCTCGTTATCATGGCATCTGACTGTAAGGGTGGAGATTTCTGCTTCAAAAAACCTGGAGTTTCTCTTCAACTTGGAAATGGGGATGCAGTGATTTTTGCTTCATCCAAGCTTAGTTATTTTAATACGCACTTCAAAGATAAACATTCTTTCTTGGTCTTTCACTCTGAAGACTGTGAAAAGGACTTATAAGTTAGATTAATGCTTTGTTATATTTTAATAAATATTTGGTATAAACAATACTTTCTCACAGCTTCGTATTCTTCCATCAACTCTTCCACACATGTAATGAGTTGAATTACTACAAGCACTTCTAGAAACTCCTGATTATGAGAATAGTGGTTTTCCAATTGTTTCTGGAGCTCATAATCAAAGTCAACAGGAAAATACTGGAGAAACATAAGTGCATTTGGTTGTTGTTCTAGTTATCTGACCAGCTAGGTGGCTGCAATAAAACCCTCCATCCATTTGTTTGAATAATAGAGAAGTCTCTTATCTATATTTCAAATAAAGCTTTTATTGCTTTGGTCAATTGCTTTTCTGATAATATATTCCACACACACACTTTATTATTAGACTAGATAAAGCATAGCATGCTACAAGACAATACTTCAATTCTTTTATATCATTAATTAGTGACAAAAGACCTTGATCAATTATTTGTGAAATAGTTAAAGTTTTCACCAAATTGCCAATCAAGCTCATTGTGTCAGGTACGAGTCTGTCACTTAAAGATATACAAAAAGTGATGGCATCTGAAGTGTCAAAACCTGAAAAGGTTGAAGTATTCCACCAGCTTGAAATGTTCAACACTTGGCTGAAACTAGAGCTATTTGTCAAACACTACATCCCTTTTTCTATTTTTTGGCATCTTTTTCTGGGTCAGTAAATTAGCATTTTTCTTTTTAATTTGTATGAATTTGACTGATAGTAGATATTGCTTCTTTGTATCCTTTCTGGAATTCTTTTTAAGAAATAGGCTAAAATCATCATACAAATTACTGAATAGCTATGTTAATAAATATACCATTTGTCTTCCAGATGATAATAGTGGACCTTTTACTTTGAATAAGCCCAAACTTTGCATTCAAGTCATACTGAGAAGTTTTGAGTAAAATAAGCTGAAGTTAAATAGGCTTGTCCTTCAGTTTTCAATTCCTCCTTTTGACATTAAGCAAATTTGCCTACATCTCAGAAAACAATGCAAATTGTGTAGTTTTATTTGACCCAAAAGAAATCTTCTATATTCAGGCCTGTTATTACCTGAATAATCAAAATGAACATAAGAGCCATATAGTTGAACCTTTTGCATTTTTGTCATTGATCAGATGGCTCCAGAATCTAGACAAAGCCAATTTGAAAACAAATCTCTGATTCCAACTTGCTAATCCAAATTCACATGGACCAGCTTATAAAAAGCTCATGATTTTGTATTTGCTTTGAACACTATACTATTTAGTCTGCTTTAGCACAATTTTCAACTTTCATAATCTGCCTATTTGGGCAAATAACAGGGTCCAGATTATTGGATGCCTTGATGGAATCAATGTGCCTATGGATGTTCTAAAAAACTTTCCACAGAACCCAGGTCTTGGTGTGGTGCATTATGCATCTGATATTGATAATGTTGTAGACTGGATTCAAACCATAAATACCACTTTAGCAATACTTGTTGCTATGTATCTTTTTAGTCTGGATGTCTTGATCCAGTGCCATTTACTTCCATTGAATTCAACCATTGCATTTAGAAACATCTTTTTAATAGGCCAATTCAAGTTCAGTAACAAAAAATGCCTTGATGCCAAAACAATTACCTATGCTCTTACTTTTTTGCACCCAAACTATTTAAATATGAAGTGAGTCATTTAGTTTTATTACTGTTTTTACCCTATTAAAAATCTTGTGGCAGCCATCCCATCAATATCAGAAACTCATTGGTGCAATAAAAAAACATAGTATCTTTTATTTCATAGGTGGCCACTTACTACTTTTCAATCTCAAGTTAGCTGCTTTCTCTGTCAGCCAGGCTATTGATGTGCTTGGCCCAAATGCTATGCTAGTATCAATTGAACTAGATGTCTGAACTGTGAAAATTTGTAGTCTGGGGACTGCTGGCACCTTTGGTTCTTGGCAGTCTGGAATGAGTGATTGGTAACTTGACTTATTGCCATTTTCACTAAAAATAGCAGCAGGTCACATAATAGTCACTCATTGGAATATTCAGAGCTCAAAGTTCTGAGTAAAGTATCTCAAAATCCACTGAGTGTAAAACTATGATTTTTGGTATGTTAGAATTGTCTCGATGAATAGATATGTGCTCTATCTTAAAATATACAATTTGGTTGAATTTTGATGGTATTAGAAAATGAGGGTCCTAAAAGTGCAAAATATGAACTTCTGAGACAATGGCATAGTAAAAAACTATAGTTCTTTCATAAAACAGTTCTTGTGTATGTAAAGGAATGTGCCGTATAAAAAAATTGGCAAATATCAAGGTTAAGGTCGTGACTGTGATCACCCCAAATAGCTTACAAGCAGCTTACATGCGAATTTGGTTTCCAAAACTTTAATATGTGCCAATTTTTTTATGGGGTGTATTCATTTACATACCTAAGAACTGTTTTCTGAAAGAACTATAGTTTTTTACCATGCTTTTGTCTCAGAAGTTCATATTCTGTACCCTTAGGACCCTCATTTTCTAATACCATCAAAATTCAACCAAATTGTATGTTTTAAGGTGGGGCACATATCTACTCATCAAAATAATTCTAACGCACCAAAAATCATAGTTTTACATCCAGTGGATCCTGAAATACTTCACTAGGAACTTTGAGCTTGGAATATTCTAATGAGTGACTGTGATGTGATCTGCCACCATCTTTAGTGAAAATGGCAATAAGTCACCTTGTTTTCAATTTTTTGTATGCTTTTTAGCAAGACACCACTAGCAACATCCCTATCACTTTGACATCTAGCAATACAAGCCTCACAATTTGATTTGAACCCAATCTAGTGTTTGAAAGTCCAGTCTGGTCCAGTCTTTTGGCCTCAAGTGGCTTAGACCATAATCATAACTGGTCTTTGTAATTCCAAAACTTGCAAAAGACTGGACCAGATCTATACAGACCAGTCTTTTGCACTTTTCTGTGGTTACAAGACTGGTTTATAGTCTTAACTAGTCTTGTAGAAGTTCTGGGTTGCATTAACTATCAAATAAACATATTTAAACTATTTACTAGTACACTGTAGTAGGTACTGTGGTGTGGACAATATGGGTATCAACACAATATGGGCATTAATAAGCATAGGTGTCAATGAGCATAGGCATCAACAAGTGCAGGCATAAGGCTAGGCACAAGTCCGGGTCTTTGACGGGTACTTGTGAGTATACTCATGGGAATACTTGTGGGTAACATTAATAGGACGGTTATGCAACCGGCCCTGAAAATCATGAGATTTTGCAATTTCTCACCTGAAATAATGTCTACACGGTTCAAAAGGATAATAGCAGAGGCATGCGATGAGAACCTGGTCGACAAGCCTTCGATGACTAAGGTTTCTAAGAAAAGCGCCCAAACAGGGAGTGACAGTAGCAACAGCATGCACAATCTAAAAAATAGGTTGTGTCTGTAGACTCAAAGACATCCCAGAGTAATAGGCTACCTTAGAAACCACTCTAAGACCTAATCTTCTGAGTTAGGAAACTAGAAGCATCAATTACCAAGGGGGAAGTAAAAAATAAACTTGCCGAAGATCTGAAAGAATCTTAGAAACTGATGATTATATTTTGGGGACCCGATTTCTAAGATGAAAAATCATCTAAGACGGAGACCAAATGGAAGCCATTGAAGATATAACGTATCTAAGAAAATGTGTGAGTAGTCAAAGACAGCGATCTAGCGTATTATTAAACTTGTAAAAGTGACCAGACCGGGGATTGAACCCAGGACCTTCTGGACATATACCAAATGCTCTAACCAACTGAGCTATTTGGCCATACCATAGAGAACCAGTTTCTCTATGATACCCCAAACCATTAGAGGAGAGCAACCTTGTGCTCAGATATCCATATCTGACTCCCCATGCAGGCCTTATGTCAACCTTGTGACTGCCTAGATAAGGGTCCAACCAAACTCAGCTGACCAAGCTGGTCCATGTGTTCACGTGCTCAGATTACCTAATCTAACACGTATTGAGCAGCAAGGCCAAATAAAGTTGCCGAAGATCACTCATATCCATAATCAGAGGTACTGATTAAAGATAAGAAACACGATCACACAAGAATAGATAAGATGGCACAAAGAGGCATCAAACAGATGCAATGGCAATTACCAGTTACCTTCTTTGGTAGTGGTAGCGTCTAGCTAAGAAAGACTTGAACTTAAGAAACCATGGACCAGAGACTGAAAGCAGCTTCACAGCTAGGATAAGAAAGCTATCTAAGATGAGAATTGGGTAGAATCTGTTCAAGATTGGCTTGACTAAAGGAGTGCACACTGAAGATGACAGTCCTGTGTTCTGACTCTAGAAGACAGATGCGGCAGTCGAAGATTGTCAGTGATTTTGATCAGGAGCTAGATCAAGAGATAACAGTCATGCATAGAAGGATCAGACAAGGCATAGTGGCATCAAATAAATGCGATGGGATCTACCAGTTGCCTCTTTTAGATAAAGGGGACGCATGATGAATTGAGATAAAGAAATAGGAACATGTAGGCAGCAAGGCTGCATACATGGTGGACCGGAAGGACTGCCAAGAACTGAATAAAAGAAACATAGAACGCACGTCTCAGATACTGCATCTTAGATAGTGTTCCTTGGAATCTTTGAGGTGTCTCAGACTTAGAAATAGGTCAGGTGGCTCACAGATCTCTAAGAAAGGAATACACGTGACGTTTGGACGGGTTTTCAGATCGTAGAATATATTTTATTGTAAAGATCAAGCCAAACAGTTTGTACAGTATATAAGTTCAAGTATTTGTACAAATAAAGCAAGCAACCTTCTTAGCTTTTTTGTTGGTCGATTGGGTAAAGCCCCAGTGCAAGAACGAAAAGACTGAGACGATTGGCTTCATTGCGAGAGATCAGAACGATATAGAATGAGATTTTGTGATCAGAACAGACAAGACATTGAGTTCCAGTACTTAATTGGTTTGATTGTTGCATCTGACTGCTGAAACAGGCCTTGTGAACGGTTGAAACAGACCCCAGAGCATACAAAACAGCATCTATGATCTAGAAATTGCAGAATATCCTTATATCTTCGAAATTGAGCAATACAATGGGATCTACACATTTATATTCAATAAACCTTGCATAAAAATTGTACATCTTCAGAAGAACACTTCTAAGACCTCCCAATCTTAGAATTGATTGTGAATAACTCCTCACCACAATAAACGAACTGTGAGGTGGCTAATGAACCCCTTTGCATTGTTGAAAGTCAAATAAATTGCATACCCACAGTCATAGTCAGGATTTATTAGTGTCTTTGACACTAATTTTGTGTGGATCGTATCGCTCGGTCATTGAGCCTCGCTCTGCTTGTGGGTGTGTTTTGTGTTTGTTGTTTCTTCGGTCAGACTCACGTCGCACCTTTCAACGTGACCCACAGGTCTGGCTCACCCACCAACACAGATCGCTAAGGATCTGGGTGTGGCTTTTGTGGAGGTTGTGGAGGTGAGTACCCACCATGAGTACTCACTGTGCTTGTCAATTTCTGATATTAATCTACTATCAACTCGGATGACTTTCATCCAACTGTCAAAGTCAGGACTGCGTTCACATGAGCAGAGTTTGAATCCCAGATCACGGTCTGACGTTGGGCTCTCATTCCACCTACATGTGCCTCTTCCTTTGGCTAAAGGATGTGGGCCAATTCTTCTCATTTTAGATGGTATTGAGACAAGGGAATGGTGGGGGATGGAGAAATTATGGGCAACCCTTGTGCCTATTTGTGCGTTTCTATCCTACTTTCTCACTTACTGCCAACTGATGTGAATAGACAAGAACCTCAACAACTTGACAAACCAACCAGCAACCATGCACCCTAAGATGATCCATTGACAACACTTAGCGATGCTGATGCATGGTGTGTCTGAGTACATACCTCTATTTGAGCTCACGCTCGTCGGTTTGAACTGGCGCAATCACTAATTCATGATGTCGCAGGTCCCAAGTCGACGAGCTGGACAGGACATGACGTACAAGAGACATCAGTGAGATGTGAGATAAAAAAACTTACTGCACAGGGTATGTCATCGATGGATGGTGGCCCTGGTTCCCAATCTATTAACAAGCTGCAGGTTCGACTTAGCCAATGTGGATGTGTCAAGTTGAATACCCAACAAGTTGCATCGAACACAGACGTATTGAGTTGAACAAGATTTGTTTGGTGATTGAGGGTTCCAGTCAGATGGGAGGGGAGGGGAAGACTACATGAGGGGAGGCCCACAGTGCATCCAGACTCCATTTTTTGCTGCTACCGCTGATGAGTGAATGCCCAGAGGAGCCCAATGCCCTGAACCCAATGCAAACAATCCAAGCCCAATGCCAACACATTAGCAGCAAAACTAGATTTGAATGCGTTGGACGCACCCCAATACCTTGAGTCCAACCCAATGCCTCCAATCAAACTCCATCATCTTGAATGAAGCACCAGCACCTTGCAGTGCCTGGAAACCAATGTGAATGCCTTGAACCCAATCTTGAATCGAACCCCAACAGAGTTGCGTCGAACATGGATGTGTTGAGTCGACCACGGATGTGTTGAGTTGAACATGTACATGTTAAGCCAAACGTGTATGTGTTGAGTCGAATGTGAACATGTCGAGTTGAATGTGGATGTGTTGAGTTGCGCATGATGTGTTGAGTTACACATGAATGTGTTGAGCAACAATAGGTTACAACAGAGCTAGATCTAGAGTCTGATGGTAGTATAATAGTCAATTAGAGTAGTTTGCAACAACACTTAAATAAAATTTATGATTTTCTTCAATTCTTGATGTGGGTACCTGTGGGTATACCTGTGAGTACCCATGAGGATCCGTCATTGGCAATACCTGTGGGTACTTGTTTGACCCATGGGTTTTTGACTTGTGGCTCTGGGTGATCCATGGGAAAAAATCTTCACGGATCTGGGTGCGAAATTTGGCACCCAAATACCTGTGGGTACAGATCTGGGTCACCCGCAAGTGCACTCGTGCCTAGCCTTATGCAGGCATCAATGAGTGTGAGTATTATCGACATGTGTAGGTGCATGGGGATGAGTGTCAGTGAATGTAGGCAAGGAGACATATCAGTTTGAAACATGAGCAGAGATGGCAGACAGTGTATGGAGCTGGCACTGCTGGAAGATTCTGGCAACAGTTATTGGTTGTCTGCACTGTCATAGGGTCCTTGCACCATCATTGGGTCATCATTGGGTCTCCACATTCTTGTTGCACTAACTGACTCAATGTATCATTATTGGCCGGGGGTGACATGGCAAGCTTGTCGTTGCTTCCCCGATGGGCTTGCCACAGTCATAATATAGCAATGCTGGATATTTGCAAAGGTGCTGCTGAAGTGGCTGGAAACAGGATAATGCCAGGTGTTCACTTCGCTAGTATGGCTGTTAAAGTGAATGTGGTGAGTCATGAGTCATTGTAGGCTACAACTCGTTTTACAACTGCACCTTGTAGGTCTCCCTATGCTAGGGCCTCTTCTTTATAAGTACTGTAGGGCCGACTCTGCGGCATAGCCCACTACCTGACCCATAATTTCAGGCTGATAGATGATTAGTGAAAACAGATGCACGAGTTCCAGTACACATTCTTCCTAGTAAGATATCTTTTAAGGATCTGACAGGCCACAGCAGCACGAGAACCGGCCCCCTCTGTTGCGCAGCAGCGGCGGCCTCAAGCGTGCATGCGCTCATGCCCTGGTGATTATAAGACACATGTGCTCGCATTTAAAGAGTCCCTCCCCATGTTCGTTCTTCTCAGCAGCCATTTGTGAAACATTGCCACATGAAAGCAGAATAAAATCATTGATGGAAAATATTTATATTTTCATCATGAATACAATATAAAGAAGATGTGAGCGGGTTTGTAACTAAAAATAAAGATCAAATGTACGTGTGGAGATTGTGGAATGTACCTGATGCCTAAGAGCAAGCCTCCAGGAAATCCTGACCCAGAACGGCATCCCAAGTCAAGCCATCACAGATGTAAAAAGAGAGCGCGGTTGTGAAAACACATCCTGGTGCGTCGACGGTGAAGAGCGTGATCCTTGCTATAGGGGTGAAAAGGAGAAGCACAAGCAGATCTGGAACAAGCCAAAACCCACAAACACCAACACCAAACCAACACCAATCTCAAAAACACAAATCACACGTTCTAATAGTGTGAGGGGAGACTTCTGGGGTATGCACAGAATAGATCTCAAAAGACTAGATATCTTAGGTTTTGTAACCGTTTGATAGAGTTGCAAATAAATGTTTTATTGCTTGTAAAACAAAGTGCGAGCACAATTGTAATACATATTTGTTTTATGGGACTTCGAAATGTATCAAAGATACAATGGATAACGTGCAAGAATCACAAGTGCGAGCACTTTGATTATGAAACAACGACGAGTACGAGTGCACGCGCGAATGATTGAAGACTACACCTACGTCTAGTGAGTCTGTACGTGACGTGAGGCCGGCACCTGCATCTAGTGCGCCTATGAAAACGAAAGACTAGCCTATTAAGCTAAGTCTTGAAACGTAACGAGACAGACGAAACACGAGTGTTCGGGACTTTCAATCACAATTCACGACTACAACTCTAACTGTTTTTCTGATCACATGAAAAGCTTGCGCTTTTATAGTATCAACACTACACTTCAACGGCTAGAGTTTATTAACACTACGTGCTAGGCTTTGCAGGGCAATTCACTACTGTACCACCTAGTTTATGAGCGTATTTATACTGTTTACGAGCCAAGACTTTTACAAATAAACGTGAAATAAGACGGGACGGAAACAGAGAAACAGAAACCATACAAAACGGTTATTGCGAGCATAGGTTACCGGTTCAATAGAACGGTTATTGGTATAGGCGCGTGGCTGTTGAACCCATGCGGGTATCTTTTTGATCGGTTGCAATCATTATTTGTCTGATGTGATCCGTCTTCAACTTTCGGATCAATCATTGATTCTTGCGAGGCGTGCAACCTCTATTAGTGTAAAGGCGTGCCCGTTCTCTCCTTTACTTGATAACACATGCTATTGCTTGCGTAGAGCCGGTTCCTTAGTTTTAATCCAGGATCCGTTTATCAGTCATCTCCTATTTGAACAGCCCCTAGGTTTATCAGGGTCTGGCACTAATCTTGCTCGCAGTTCTAGTTTCGCCCCCATTCCCTTTTTGTTACGTGCGCGCATATGTAGTAACACCCATTGATATGTTTTGTAGTTACTAGTCGACGCGGCCACACTTCATTATTGATAGTGGGACTTAAGTTTTATGACTTGTTATGAATGCGTGCACATTAGGTTAGGCCGTCACTCAGGAGGAGGTCACAGAGTAGCTCTGTCTTGGTATGATTTACATTACTTACTTTCACAGTCTATGTGCTGCTGGTGCCACCTCAGGAGGCCCACACAGTCAGGGTTAGCAATAACAATGGATTAGATAGCAAAAATATGTAATTATGATGAGTGATGCTTGACATAGGCCTCTGGCCCAACAAGCAATAAATGGATTCAAAAA
>Ga0307513_10001516_pt1 | contig 33350 bp, 26 predicted proteins | sample 15_EM_MG_FD_202174 | JGI IMG/M metagenome (GOLD analysis project Ga0307513, IMG submission 202174) | Populus trichocarpa ectomycorrhiza microbial communities from riparian zone in the Pacific Northwest, United States - 15_EM | ecosystem: Host-associated > Plants > Roots > Unclassified | place... | reverse complement strand
TGATTGGTCTTGAGTTAGCAATAAATTGATTTTTTTCAGCTGCAGCGTAAGCTTATGGAGTTTGCTACGATGTATACAGTACCATGTTCTTGGGATCCCTCGGAGGTGGGGGAGGGGGTTGGGCGGCCAACCGACTGACTTGCCCATCAAGGCTAACCGCTCAATGGTTTGTGCGATATGGTAGATGAGATTGAATTTGTTTCCTGCTTTAGGAGGGGATGAAAAAGGGAGGTTCGTCTACTGACTGTGAGCGCTAGAAGAGGTGTTTTTCGTATAGTTAATTTATGTCAACCCGCGGAATAATCCCTGTCTTGTACAAGTACTGTACTCGAGTACGAAAACATCCCCCTGTGCCTTGTAGTGTTGCTCATGCTAGCACAAGTATTAGTAGAACAGATGCTTGGGGAAGGCTACCCCACCAACTCACCTACCAAACACTTCCTCCCTCCCCAAGTCGACACCACGGACCGCCCAACAACTACTGTAGCAACAGGCCTACAGTTCTGCGGCCTAGGCGGACAATCCAGCACCCGTAATCCGGGGTACGAACCATACCGGAACGATGACCGTCCCCATCCCTTCCTTCCCCCCTTCCTTCCTTCCTTCCAGGGAGGATACCGTACGGTACAGTACTGGCAAGTCGCAGCCCAACCAATGTTGCAATGAAGGGGGGGGTTCGATCAAAAAATGATCGAAGGCTAGGAACGCGTTTTTTCGAACCGGGGGGTTATAAGATAGAACCCCTTCTAACAAATCGGTAAACCACGATATCTGAAGGCAGTTGGAAGCAAAGAAACAAATGAAATGATAGGAAAAGAGGGCAAAATGTAGTGGAAAAAGCAAATAAACTAGAACTGGCACTCCACTTCCCTGGCTTCTGAGCAATAAATACTCGCATATCTGGGTTAAAGGTAGAAATTCCCATCAGACTCCCTGCTATTGTTGCTTACTAAGACACTAAAGAACCCCCCCCTTCAATCCCCATTTTCAGAAGCCCCGATTCAAACCCCCCCATTCTAACCCCCCGAGTTCGATCATCAAAGGCCTTTGCAACACTGAGCCCAACCAACCAACCAACCAAATAAGTAAACAAAACATCCGTGCTCAGGCGCAACCCGGAATTCCCCCGAACAATCAATATGATAGATACCGTACTGTAATAGCAAGAGTACGGTGGCCGGTATATAGGGGGTTCAAAATCCCGTGTGTGGCAAGTTTACCTGTGCCCATGTGAGGGGCCCATACCACGGTATATTCAGACTCGAATGTTCCGATCACTTTTTCTTTTTCTTTTTCTTTTTCTTGTTTTCTTTCTTTCGTGCCGGGTATTTACACTTTGTTTTGTATTATTTTATGCAGGGGAAGAAAGCCGGTATCGGGCACGGGCGCTCGAAGGGGAGGGGGCGCTTTGCTGGTGGTACAAGTAGAGTAGTGGTGGTTTGGACGTGGACCCGATGTTGCTTTTTATTTTTTTTCTTTCTATTTCCCCCTTTCGTTATGTATGGTGCCTAGGTGTCGTTTTATTGCGCGAGTGAGCGGAGTATCTTAGGAAATGGCATCATATCCTTGGTTTTGCTGTCTCTAGATGTGTAATGGCTTGGTTCCAGGATTTGGCATGGAGACGTTTGCCTTGACGGCCCCGACAGCTGGGTGAGGTTCTGGGGGGGTTTTTGGTTTTGGAGGCTGGCAATTTGTCATGCTGAGGGCTATTTTATTGAATTCTTGTGTATGGTAGACCATCGGATCAAAATCCACACACTTGAACAGGAATCAAGTATGGTATGATAGATAATATTCAGACACCTTGGAGAGATCGGCAGATCTCCCCTTCAAAAGAACGCCAAAATCATACCAACTCACTCGCTATTCAACCTCGGCCCCTCCCTCCCTCCCCTGACACCGCACACTTCACCACTATAGTACTTCTTTCGCACTCTTCCTCAAACACTCCGGGCATACGCAATCCCACCGGGGATGGAACTACCAAAGCCCCGGGTATTGTACCAAAGCTTGTTCACCGTTCTCTACTCTACTCTACCGCGCTCTATTTACTACTACTACTACCGGTGCTCTAGTCTACGGGAAAAACTCCACAACCCAATCAATCCGCATGTCCCAAAAGATTAATCGCCACGTGTGCTGAAGCTTCCTTCAGGGTCTGTCAGACAGCATGATTATGTCAGCTGGTAGAGTGGGGGCCTTTTTTCTCCCGCTGGTTTTGGCGTGTGATGGAGGAGGTGTCACGTGTCTTGCAGGGGTGTGGGGCAGCAAGGTTAACTTAGGCAGGTGGTTTTTTTTCTTTCTCGTTCAATCATCTTTTTACGGGTTCGGGCGCTGGGGGTACAGTGCAGTATGGTGTCGGGGGAATTGTGTGTATATAGAAAGGCCTTAGGCTTTGTTGAGGGTTTGAGTATGGAATCTTGGGAACGGACCCCCCTTTGACTTTAGCAAAGTTGTCCCTGGTATCATATCATGCGAAATCCGGGCGGGGAGGGGTCCAAGGCTTGTGGGGTGGCCTGAGGGGCTCGACAGTGAGCATGAGCAGTATCCCAGTTTTGCCTTGGGCTAGATTTTTCAGGAGTTTATTGAGTGGAGCCGAGCGCCAATGCTGATACCGGTGTGATACTCATTCGGACCCTCTTACACTTTAGGACTAGAGAATAATGTTTAGGCAGTCAGATTCGGGCAGCTGGCATAATAGCTTACTAATACTTTCTGGGGAAGAGCCGCATTGCCAAGACGTCCGCGCGCAATGTGACTTTGAATTTTTTCCTTTTCCATTTGTTAAGTGAACCGTGCCGATACCAGCACAAAACAATTGCCCCATCACGGAAGGGGGAAAAAAATGTCGAAACGAACGATTGAAGATGTGGAAACAGAGACGGCAGCGATCGGTCGGGTGAAGAGGAAGGAAAAAACAGGCAAGAAGGAGAAGAAGGCTAGGAAGGATGTGGAGAATGGTGTCGAGGTTGGTGTGAATGGTGCTGTAGAGGAGGAGCAGGGGGCGAAGGGGAAGGATGAGAAGAAGAAGGAGAAGAAAGACAAGAAGAGGGAAAAAAAGGAGAGAAAGGCTAGGGAGAAGGAGGGGAGAGCAATTGTTGCTGTTGAGGACGTAATGGACATGGATGTTGTGGGTACTCTAGAAGCTCAACCACAGCTGGGGAAACCCTCGAAGGAGGAGAGAAAGGCTGCAAAGAAAGCTGCAAAGGAGGCAAGGAAGAAGGCAAAGAAGGAATCCGACGACGGCGCTTCTTCCTCTTCGTTAGATACCCCTGCACCGCCAATAACCTACTCCACACCGTCTGGTCCTCCCACAGTTTCCTCAGGATACACAGAAAACTCAGAGCTGACCTCTCTACCAAAATCCACGATTGACGAATTCCTCACAAAGCACGCTATAGCGATCACAGATCCCCACAATTCCAATCTCAGACCCATCACATCTTTCTCGTATCTTCCCTCCAACTCATTCGACTTTACCGGCTTCAAAAGCCCAACACCAATTCAAGCGGCAACATGGCCGTTCACATTGTCTGGCTACGACTGCATCGGTGTTGCAGAGACTGGCTCCGGAAAGACTCTTGCCTTCGCTGTTCCTGCGATTAGACATATTATTGCGTTGAAAGCGAGGCAGAAGTCTTCAAAGGGCGTGCGGGCTGTTGTCGTCTCGCCGACGAGAGAATTGGCTATGCAGATATATGATAGCATGGAGAAGTACTCCAAAGAAGCACGGCTATCTGCAGTGTGTGTCTACGGCGGTGTACCAAAAGATGAGCAGAGAGCGAAGCTCAAGAGAGCGGACATTGTCGTTGCCACTCCAGGACGTCTAAACGACCTTATCGACGAAGGATCTGCAGACCTCAGCAATGTCTCATACCTAGTTCTCGACGAAGCAGATAGAATGCTCGATAAAGGTGCCTTCTTACACGCTCCAATCCAATCCTCCAGTTTCATAAACACTAATCATCCCGCTATCTCGCAGGCTTCGAAGAAGATATAAAACGCATAATCCGCGCTATCCCCTCACCCACCCGCCAAACCCTAATGTTCACCGCAACCTGGCCGCAATCCGTACGAAAACTCGCCTCAACCTTCATGATCTCGCCAACCAAGATAACAATCGGGGATAGGGACGACCTGCGCGCAAACGTGCGTATCTCCCAAACCATCGAAGTGATCGACCAGCACGCCAAGGAATCTCGCCTCCTCGCCCTGCTAAAGCAACACCAATCGGGCAGCCAGCGCGATGACAAAATCCTCGTCTTCTGCCTCTACAAGAAGGAAGCCACACGCGTCGAGAACTTCCTCCGCTCGCGCGGGCTCAGGGTAGCAGGAATCCATGGGGACCTAAGCCAGGCTCAGCGAACCCAGGCCCTGGCCCAATTCAAAGACGGAGGGTGCCCGCTCCTGATAGCGACGGACGTCGCGGCCAGAGGACTGGACATTCCGAAGGTCAAGTTGGTAATAAATGTGACGTTCCCTCTCACGGTCGAGGACTACGTGCATAGGATTGGGAGAACGGGGAGGGCCGGGGCGGATGGTATGGCGTATACTTTCTTCACTGAGCACGATAAACCACACTCAGGAGGGCTGGTTAATGTGCTTAAGGCCGCTGGGCAGCCGGTTCCTGAGGCGTTACTGAAGTTTGGGACTACGGTTAAGAAAAAGGAGCATGCGGCTTATGGGGCGTTTTATAGGGAGACTGATGGGTTTGTTTCCCTGCCGATTCTTGCTTTTTTTACTCCCTTTTTTTTTTGCGAGGTTTGGAGCTAATTCCGGGAACAGGACGCAAACTTCGAAAAAAATCAAGTTTGACGATTAAACTTAGATTTGCACTTTTACGTTACATAAACTGTGGGTCTGGTCTGTTTGGAACTGGGTTCGGATTTGGGTTGGGTCTGATGGAGTGGTTTGCGCTATTGGATAAAAGTTGGCTAGTATCATACAAATACTTGTAGAGATAAACAATGTCATGTTATTGTACCGCGCATTTAGAAGGGGGCTTAGTCCTCCAGGCATCGTGGCTGTGTCTAACTCGGTGCGATAAAACGGGCGCATGCAGAGTAAAAACTATAGAAAATCTCCTTACTAGCCAGGGCAGCTATAACGCCAGAAATCGACTCCTAGTCACGGGCCATCACTCGCCAGTTTCTCAATGCGTCACTGGGCCGGACACCACCTCCCTTTTGTCCCTCCGATTTAGAAGCACAATAGTAACTGGATACTGTAGGTTTACTCCCTTTGGGTTATTAGGCAATAGAGAGCATGATACTTTTCCACGGCCGATGGGCTGTTTCTGCTCGTAGGTTGCGGCGCTAGTAGTGGCGAGCGCACCAATTAGTCCCCAAGCATGGAACTAGTAGTTCTTTGTCATTGCGATTGTAGTCTTATATATCTAAGGGTATGGGATGGCCCATGGATTCCCACTTGGTTTAAAGTTCTCAGCCTTTATCTGTGGATAAACAGCCTCAGCGTCACACCTTACTAAGAAAACAGCCGCACCACCCTCCGGCATCGTTTGATTCTGCAACGCCAGCAAGCAACGAAGTTCTCCTCTTCCTACGGTTCTCAGATATTGGAAGCTCCTGGGTTCATATCACAAGCAAGTGGTGGCTGTACCAACTCAATGAACTATCCATTTTGGCATGTTTCTGGACCTTCCAGAATGCCCAACGATTCGATTCATGGGCGGCTGCTAAAATCAAGTCGCAGATCAGAGAGCTGTTACCACCAGTACACTGCCAAGATTTAATAGGCCAAGACCCACCTAAAGTAGGTACCAATCTCGAGAAGAAGATTGCTGGTGGAGCAGTACTGTACTTGGTGATTCATAAGGTATTCGGATGAATTGGAGCCAATGTGTTTCAACATACATCTAAGCGTCGGATCTTGGCGCCAATTCATCTGAATATTATGATACTTTATGAATCGCCAAGCATCATCTGCAGCAAGGGCTTTGCGCCAAGAGATCCCCACTTTTCCTCAGCAAGGCCCCGCTCATCTTCAGCTTCCGGGAACATCATCAACCGAACATAATCAATAACTCCTCTACAAAAGTACCCCCCCCAAAAAAAACAGAAGATGTCTCAACATACCGCCAGTAATAGCACCAACTTCTCCAACAATACAAACTCTTTTAATAATAATAATGTTTGGAATAACTACACGGTTGCCGATGATCGGTCCCAACTCCTAGCCTGGTTATCACCCCTAGAGCCCAAGATACGCCACCGAGATATTCAAGAGCACCGCGTCGACAATGTGGGGGAATGGCTCATGCAAACTGAAGAGTTCAGAACTTGGCATGGTGGCCGTGGTGAAGGTGAAGGTGGTAACGCAGTCCTGTTTTGCTATGGAGCTCCAGGGGTCGGCAAGACATTTATCAGGTAAAGAGAATTATTTTCGGGAGAGAGTGGAAAGGGAGTTTGTGCTAACAAGCCACGATTTCAGTTCGCTGGTAGTGGATAGGTTGTGCGATCAAGCAAAGGCGCAAAACGCAGCCGTCACATGCTTTTACTTTGACTTCGCAGCGCGAAAGGAGCAGTCTGTGACCAGCATGCTGGGCTCCTTGCTGAAACAGATTGTCGGTGGAATGGCAAAGGTTCCAGAGGAGATATCACAAGCCTTTCAAGAGCAGAGAATGGCCATTGGCGGGCGGGGACCGCGACTTCCGGATATCGTGAAGATGCTACAGACCATCACGTCTTCACTGCACACATTTATATGCATTGACGCCTTGGACGAATGTGTGGCAGTGCATCGAGTCAAACTCCTGGATTCGCTGAGACAAATTCTCGAGAAGGCCCCGCGCACCCGGATATTTATCATTGCAAGGCCTCATATTCGGGCTGAGGTTGAAAAGCGCCTTGCTAAACGAGTGATAAGTGTGTTTGCGGGTCCTTCCAGAGACGATATCATTGGATACCTCCGTGTTAGACTGGACGAGGACGAAACCCCAGATGCGATGGACGAGGGTCTAGCAGCGGACATTATGGAGAAGATTCCGGCAAATGTGTCTGAGATGTATGTATGCGCAAAGATACTATGAATCTTTCCCTACATTATTTGCTAATAGGTATGAATCTAGGTTTCTACTGGTTTCATTAAATATGGATGCAATCTTAAATGAATCGACAATCCATCGGAGGCGAGAAAGACTCAGTAAAATGATAGGCGGGTTGGAGTTGGGGGATGTTTATAGTGGGACGATAGAACGGATAAAGGCGCAAAGTGGGGATAAATCGAGACTCGGGATGGCAGCATTGATGTGGGTTAGTCATGCCGAACGGCCATTGAGGGTGGATGAGCTTTGTCACGCCCTAGCAGTCGAGCTAGGCTCCACGGATTTCAGTGCTAGAAATATCCCTTCGATGTCGACATTAGTTAACAGCTGTCAAGGGCTCATCACTGTGGATAAGGAGGCATCAACTGTGCGATTGATCCACTTTACTCTCCAGGAGTATTTTTCTACTCATCTAGATATATTTAGTAGACCTCATTCGGCCATGGCGGAAATCTGCTTAACCTATCTGAATTCCCAACAAGTCAAGACCCTTTCGACCGCTCCTTCGCCAGTCACGGAGAGCGCATCCTTTCTTGAGTATTGCTCGGCTTACTGGGGGGTCCATGCGAAAAAGGAGCTCTCGGGCTGCGGGAGATCGCTTGCGCTGGAGCTATTAAAGGGGCATTATAGCCAGATATCGACCAGATTGCTTTTAACGCGAGAAAACCATTTCAATTTTTGGGAGTTTGAATCTTGGTCTCCGTTCAGTGGACTACACTGCGCGTCATTCTTCGGAATTGTTGAGGTTGCAGCTACTCTGATAGAGGTGGGATGTTATGGTATCGACGAGGAAGATTTTTCTGGTCGTACACCACTTTTATGGGCTGCTTGTAATGGACATGAGGGAGTGGTGAAAATTCTACTTGAGAGGGGAGGGGTTAATCCCGGCAAGCTAGATAAGAGCGGCCAAACATCGCTCTCGTATGCCGCCCGGTCTGGACATGAGGGAGTGGTGAAAATACTACTTGGACGGGAAGAGGTCAACGCTGATAGGCCGGATAAAATGGGCCGAACACCGCTGTGGTATGCCGCTGGCTCTGGACATGGAGAAGTAGTGAAAATACTGCTCAGACGGGAAGAGGTCAATGCCGACAAGCCAGATATCGGCGGCAGAACACCACTCTTGCATGCCGCTAGCTCTGGACATGAGGGAGTAGTAAAAATGCTACTCGGACGGGAAGAAGTCAATGCTGACAAGCCAGATAGAAATGGCCGAACACCGCTGTGGCATACCGCTAGCTCTGGACATGAGAGAGTGGTGAAAATACTACTCGAACGGGAAGAAGTCAACCCCGCCAAGCCAGATAACTACGGCAATACACCGCTATTGTGTGCCGCCCGGGATGGACGTGAGGGGGTGGTGAAAATACTACTCGGACGGGAAGAGGTCAATGCCGACAAGCCAGATAATAACGGCCGAACGCCGCTCTCGCATGCCGCTCTGTCTAGACGTGAGGGAGTGGTGAAAATTCTACTCGGAGAGGAAGAGGTCAACGCCGACGAGCCAGGTAGAAATGGCCAAACACCGCTGTCGTATGCCGCTTTGTCTGGACATGAGGGAGTAGTGGAAATGCTACTCGGACGGGAAGAAGTCAATGTCGACAAGCCAGATACAGATGGCCGGACACCGCTGTCGTATGCCGCTTGGCGTAGGCATGAGGGGGTGGTGAAAATACTACTCGAACGGGAAGAAGTCAATGTCGACAAACCAGATACAGATGGCCGAACACCGCTGTCGTATGCCGCTTGGCGTGGGCATGAGGGAGTGGTGAAAATTCTACTCGGAGAGGAAAAAGTCAACGCCGACAAGCCAGATTTGCGTGGCCAAACACCGCTCTCGTATGCTGCTTTGGGTGGACATGAGGGAGTGGTGAAAATACTGCTCGAACGGGAAGAGGTCAATCCCGACAGGCTAGATAATGACGGCCGAACGCCGTTCGTCTACGCTATTGAGTTTGGGAATAAGAGGGTGGCGGCGCTGCTACAGTCTCGCAAGGCAGTAGCCCCCGGTACGATTTAATGCTTACGAGACACCACCTCATGCAAATGACCATCGCCCCTTCCCTTTCCTGCATGTTACTTTTGGCCATCGCCCTTGGACACCGCTCTTTGCGGGTGGGGGAAATCTTATGAGATGGAGGCGCAAATACGTCATGACACCCACCTGAACCTCCTCAGCGATTATCTGACACGGTCGAGTGAGTATTTATGAGTTTCTGTTTACAAAGTTCAGTAGACTTTGGTTTGTGGGGGAAGGAGTTCTATTTATGCGAGAAGCCCCAGCCTATAGCTTGCAGTTTCATCCTCCCATTTAATGTTTCTCGCTGTAGATTCTTGCCTGTCTTTTTTCCTGGGCATTTTTGCCTCCCTTTCCTTCTTTCCTCCCCTCTCCCTTGCGCGGTAGATAAATTGTATATAGAGTTTTGCTTGAATAGAGGATAAGCGATGTAAGATAGCGCAAGCCTTCTTGAGGCGACCATTGACTATATAAGGGCTATATCTCAGATGGGAGACTGGTTACCGTGAATGATGCGGCTTTATGAATACTACGATAACATATTTAGCGGATACATGCCAGTCACCCCCCACTATAGGCATTAGTACAGATGGCAGGAGAGGCTTAAAACACAAGCTTTCTGTGTCACTCATGAGCTTATTACCCCCCGCGGCCAATTTGATAGCACGAAATATACCACTAGAGAAACCACCAAGAAGATATGTAGTAGCAGGTATCCGGGGACCACAAGACTCCCGGGGAGAAGCCCCATTTGCGCCACCGAACGACCAACACCTAGCCGAACGACCCGGCAGATCGGGGCAAACACCTCGGAGTGGCGCGCCAAAAGCCTAAGGCACACAGCAATAACACAGCAGCTTCACAGTCGCTGTAGGAACGTATCGAGGAATAGCAAGAGGGTGTCTCCCAATTCCCATACTGGGGATGCTAGTGTATAGGTTGGAGGAGAGGGGCCAGGGATCCACGGCTTCTCACGGTTTCATCCAGTAGCAAGTCGGAAGTGCGAGGGGATTGATACGTGCTCGAGTATAAGTTAGCCACGGTAGCACGCCGCTGAAATATTCCTTTATTTGTAAAAGATGGCTGTATTTCTGGAGAAGGGGAGGATAGGCGTTAACGCGGTAGTGATACAGTACTGGAGGATAATAAACTTTCGTACTCGGTGGCTTTTTATTATTGTTTTTTGGTTTATATGTTTGCCAGGCCTCGAGGCTTGGGAGGGGGGAACCTTTAATATTCTCGGGAAAGCTGGGCTGGTAGGAGAAATTGGGATTGCGAGATTCCTGCTAAGCACTATTGCAGGGTGGGTTGACTTTTTGGTTTGTTGGGTGGTGGGAAGGCTTGGTAGTGGAGTTCTCTGTGTGAGCTGTTTATATATTATACTGTGGGTGGGTGGGTGTTGTAGGTTAAGGTGTGTGTAGTTGGCGGGTTTGGGGGGTTTGTTTGTTTTCTGTACTGGGTAGGTGAGTGAGCGGGTACTTGAGGTAGATGGTTCGCACCCCTCGCACATATGGTGAGTCCGGAATGGATTACAGACAGGTGTGATATTTATATCTCAAGCTAGGAGCACCGCAGCGGCAACGATTCACCACCATATATTGATCTGATTCATGATTGTGGAGATGCAGCCCCCTGCCAACTGCCCAATCTCACTCTGGAACAATACCCACAGAGAGCTACTGTGGGATATTACTCCCGCGTAGGATGAGGTCCTCGCTGAGGGTACATCATGGGTATGATACATCGCTATTTTGTAAGTCAATGGGGGTTCGCAGATATGTGGGGTATATGGTGGGGATGCCAGATCATACAAATGATGGCTAACCAGGGTAGAATCTGAATATCAACTTTTGTATAGTAGTAATCCTTTATCGGTGGCTTTTTACGCCATTTTCTTACGGTGGGAGCTGAATGCAGTACAGTGCATGAGGGGCCATCCCCTTATAGTGTTTATGGCGTGGGTGTCTCCTAATGCCTCGTGCCATAGGCCAATCGTCCATCATGTTCCTGAAGGCCAAGTGTCTGAGCGAATGCTGGGGGGCAAGAAGTAGGGGTGGAAGGGGTTCCTGGTAGTAAGATAGGGTATGGGGGGTACTGTATATACATGTTGAAAACTTAGGCTAGATATACAACCAGGAAATGCTGAGGGAAGAGCTTAGATAAGGATGGTTGTGGGAAGTAGGGAAAAAGAATTGCCTATCGTATCCCATCCAACCCCGCCACCGATGGGCATGTGAGGAAGGGAGGTACTGGTGCATCTAGTAGGCTATGGTAGGGCACTCTTTTGCAATGACTTTGACTGGGAGGGGCGAGCGATTTTGGAATAGTGTTGTTTGCGGATGCAGAGTTGAGGTGCACTTGGTATGGGAGTGACCCCACTATTTCATGACCTTTCAGAGGAGCATATATGGGCGGTGTTAGATTTCAGAAATCCATATGGCGGGCATAGATACTGGCTCGGCCGAGGAGGGGTTTTGCGACTCTTTTTTCCCCCCTCCTTGGGCAGCGCAATCGGTTGGCGTTTGGCCAGCAGGATCTGCTGTGTTGGGGTCGGCATATGTAGGTCCCAGTAGTATCCTCACTGGATACTCATGCTCTCTTCTCGTGGCTCCAATGGTTGGTCTTATGCCAAAATATTGTGCCTTAGTGCTGTCATTGGCACATTCTAGTGATGTCCTTGTAATTCTTTCATGTCCACTCCTGGAAGTTCGATTGGTGTTCTATCATTAACTGTTACATTGTGGTGGACATCTGTCATTCCAATAATATCTTCACAGCTCCCTCGTATCTACCCTCAGCTGAGTAACACACTAGTGTTCGGCTACGACAGTCTGGTGGGTTGAGGTTGATATTGGATCGTCCAAGTGGCCTCCTTGGTGCCCCTCGTGGGTTCTCCTGTTGGAGTTGAATGAAGCCAGTGTGCTGGGGTTGATCTTGGAAGTAAAGAGAGTGTTGTAGATTGTTCTGGAGTTATATTCTGATTTAGGAAGAAGGCTGTCTAGACATGCCTTTCTTTTGTCATCACGGGAGTGTGTAGAGGAATGGGGGCATCCGTGGAGGTATAGAGGTATGTGTGGTAATCTATGGAGCGATTAGGATGTTTTTGTTGTGTTTTATATATACTACTGTCCTTGCTAGTTTAGTTCGGTGAGAACGAAGTCTGTGACCATACCTTCCCTATGTCTCCTACCTAACGCCCAAGTCCCAAACGGATCCCCTCGCTCTACCCTGAGCTATTTGTTATTTACATTGGGAATCATTGGTGCCCCAAATCAGGAACACACGGTCCCGGGAATCCGCACCTCTTTTGTGCAGATCTTTGCACCTGAGAGTAAAGCCGCGGGCTCCTGGGCCCCAAAGGTGCTGCATAGGATGACATGGGAAACTCCGTGGGAGAATGCGCCAATTCCCTTTCAGATTTCTCGTTGAACAAAAAACCTTCCCAGATGCATGCTCAGGGCATTTTTTGGGAGCTTCGATTGTGAGGGGTTTCGGGGACCTTGTGAGCTCTCTCTCCGGCATGGATCCCACAATATGAGGAGGCTCAGATAGAAAGTGGGAGTGTTGATGGGATACAGTACTGGTTGCCGTAACGCCTCATGGAACTTGCCGAACCAATTGAGAATTTAAATATCCAGCATGCCTCGGCAATGGTAGCTTGAGGACTGTGGACGAGATCCGGGCGAGCAGGGGGATCTTAGTTGCATGTATCGGACGCACTATTGATGTTTCCCGATCAGCAGTTAGTGGTCCGTGATAGGTTTTTAAAAGAGCGTTTATTAGCTGCATCACCCTTAATATCCATATTTTAGGTCTAGCCCCCACCGCCATGGCATGATACAATTCATAGACGAGCGAGGCTCTTTTCGCAAGAGATATCCATGTTAATGCTGTGGTTCCTAATATTGCTTTGATTTTGTCTGCTCCATGCTATCGAGAGCAATGCTGCAGGCATCGTTCAAGTCAACCTTATCCGGTTGAGCCCTGCTCTTTCGGTTATCGTGAATTTATCCAAAGATCGCATTGGTGTGTGGGGTGACTAGCGAGAAGCTGGAGGCTACACTGGCTGCATTCAAAGTGGTGGAGACAATGTGCTATTACATTTCGGCGAAGCCTCTCGGAACGTTTGTCATGCTTCTGATATAAGGGTGTTGTTGGTTGTCCCTGGATCCGGATCGGTATCAAGCTTTGTTGCCAAAAAACTTTGGGCCTTGTTCGGGCTATGGTGTGTGGAGATAACGCTCGCGGGGAACTTGAGATTTCTTCGAGTTCTGAATGAATATGGAGCCCCGCTGTGAAGAATAAGTTTGTTTTGGGAGATTTGATGGGATTTGGTCTAGTGAGCGGAGGAACTCCACTTTATGCTCTACAAGGAACTCATCTAGTGCATCAACATATGTATGTTCGCTTGAAGCAGGCAAGGACTAGGGAAAGGATACTATAATTTTCCAGAGTTGGGGAGGCCTCTCCAGTGTGCCTCCGCGCAGCACGGTGTTCTCCCCGGGGTGCCTTGGTGATCTCTTGGGGGAAGTCTGGGAGTCCTGTCAAGAACTATTTGACGAGACTTCTGATCATATTTGATGATGCACCTTCTCTCCTGTCATGGCGATCGCATCTATGGAAGTGCGACATTTGACTAGTTTCTTTTCTAGAGCGGGTTGGTGACTAAGGAACCAAACTCTGGCAGGGGTGGTTGGAGTGCATGTGGGGTTCTGCGCCTTAATAACCAAATATATGCCTGCCGCCAGAACCCCATCGCATGTAGGATAGCATCAAACTATCCATCCCCCCGCCGATCTTGAAACTCACTGGTTTTCAACATCCACTCTCTGATGCCCTCGGCCCGGCTGTTAACGGCCGTGCGATGCCTCTTCCATGGTTCTGAAGGTGAACTCTTGACCTCCTGCCGTCTCCGATAGTGGTACAACTGGTGCGATTATATCTTTTTGCAACACCGAAGCTGATAGTATTGTGATCTAGGCCGTGATTTGAGCTTGGGTTTACTTCTGTTGAAAGGGAGTCATGAAAAACATAAGTCTCCTTCCAGTTGGACTGTGCTATCATCGGACCCAGGCAGAAGGGCGCAGAAGGTAGTTTCCTAAAAATGAATGTGTCTCGAAGCACTCAGGCCTGGGGTGTACAAACAAGTTCTTGCTAGAGCGGCGGTTTACGCGGATCCACATCACATGTGATTCATGTATGCAGGGCCTTCCATGAACTTCGCTTTTCGATACAAGACCGAATATCTGTTCTAACAAAGTAGCGGGACTATGCGCAGAAGAGCGGGGCACAACCAATTACCCCACTGGCCATATAGATTTATCTTGGCGTTAAAATCGCATCTAATTCAGAATCAAGGATAGGGCAATCCCGTATCCGCTATTGTGGGCGGAGTCTCGACCTACTAGTCTATCTGCACTGCACTGTGCTATTACAAACACTGGATGCATAGAATACCTGTTCCAGCACCCCACGCTGGCCGGCTCGTGGGCTAAAAGGGTCCCTAGAAGTGAAATCATAGTTAGCAAAATCGTGGCAGTGTTACTCTAGAATCTACTAGAAGTCCAGCGCAGGCTGAGAGCGCTTTTCTGAAGGCAAGAAAAAGTTTAGGAAGTGCGGGGGGTAATGAACTCGAGTGAGTGTCAACTATGTCCCTCTTCACGGCGCTGCAATTTATGCTAAGAGATAGAGGAGCTCTTGCCTGGTACCCTATTACATTGCGTTCGCAAGCGCAGGGATAATGGACATATGGTGAAAGCTCATCAAGTGAGCAGGTGTAGCGCATTCAGCGCCTTTCTGGGGGAATACTTGTCCCACAGGGAGGGTATCTTTTTAGATTCACACATTATCACTCGCTGTTCCTCTCAGCTTGTGCGTCAATGTAAAAGAAATCTAATTGAAAGGTGAATGTATAGAAGCGGATACCTAGAGTGAGGGGGATATCGGAGAAGGAGCCAGAGCCCTAGAACATCAAGAGAGGGAAGAGTCCCACGACCCCGCCGCCGAAGGGCTGACGGATACCTAAGGGGGTGGGCGGATATTCCCTCGCTGCTTCTCATTATCACTAAAATCCAAGATCTCGGGGATAACTTCTTCTCATTTTCGACTTTCGTTCAATATTTCTGATCCAGCTGCGGGGATTGCTTATCCTGCGATCAGGCTCCCGAACCGGAACAACAGAAACCCCTAAGATACTGTATCTGTCTTGCACCCCTCTATGTATCTAAATATGCGCAAGTAGGTGGGGTCAAGGCGTCGGGGGCCCCAGTTGATGAGATCCGTGGGTCAAAGTTGGGGAACAAACAAAGGCCAAGAGTCCTCATCCCGAGAGATTAGGCATATTAAACAACGAGCACTCCTAGAGAGGAGAAAGCCCTCTCTAGATTATAGGATTACCTTCTCTATATGATTCCGGCTGTCATAAAGTCGGTCTTTTTTCCAGCGCCCCTGTTGCCCGGAGTCGCCAAATCGTTAGAGAGCAAAGAGCAAGGCTAGGCCTATGTGCAATGACCACAGATGGGGGAGGAGGAACAAGGAAGTCGGGCAATCTATCACCCCTTTTACGGTTTAAACTTTTAGTATTGTGAGTTAATTATTATTATCTTGGTTAGTTAACTTGCGTGCCGCTCAGAGCACAACTTCCACAATAACACGAAGCCATGCGTCCGTTTGCCCACGCCAATCACAAGCACCAGCACTCCACCCCGCAATCAACTAAGCAAGCTCTCCCTAAAAAAAAACTTAAAAGAGTAAATAACCATCTGAAGATATCTAAAGTACGGTGGCACCATAGTAAGAAAGAAATTGTATCCCGGGCACGGGTCTCAAGATATCCGAATCATACTCCCTCACTCGGAGGTCTAAGTTCGGCCGGAACGGTCTACTGCACTCTGGGGCGCTAGAACGCGGCCCCGTCAGTGCAAGCACCACTCCGCCCATTTGCGCTACCCATACCACTCCTACCTCCCCAGCTCCTTCTACCTCTACCCCTCCCTCTCTGACCCCCAGCTCTATACCCCCCATCAAAGTCACCACCATTCCTCTCAACCCCTAATCCCCCTCCGAACAGGAAAAGGAAAAGATCAGCCCCATCTCTCAAGAGAAGAAAACAACCAAAGAAAAGAGAGAACTCACACTCCCTTCTCCCCTCCACCACCCTCTCCAATCCCTCCCTCGCCTCCTCCCCTTCAACCCCCACCCAGCCAATAAACTGCCCCAAAGCACCTACAGAGGCCACCTTCACAACCTCCAAAAACACCAAACTCCTGCCAACGAAGACATTCCGCTCATCTAGAACCACGCGCACCTGCGCACGGCCGCAAAACTCCTGTGTGGGCGCGACAGGGAGGAAAGAGCGAGCTTCTGTGGGAGTTAGGCCCGTGGGGCCCCTGTTCTCACGCGTCGTTGAGCAGATCAGTAGTGCTTTGTTGTTAGGCAAGAGAGAGAGGATCAGCCAGGGGCGGAGCTTGCGGCATTTGTTCGGTTGAGGGGAAGATGGGCCGGGAGTTGGGCGGGTGGATAGGAGAGCATGTTGTGGTGGGGTTAGGCGGGTGTGGATTTTATTGGAGAACCACCACTGACCCGGGCGAAAGGGCGGCGGCGGCGGGGCCGGTTGGTGGAAAAGCAGTATTCGTGGCTGCTCAGGAGGTGTCCCCGGCCCAACTGTTTCCGATCTATCGCCTAGATAATTTGTCATTTCCATATCTCTTCCCTTCATGTTTGCGGATGAGGAAAGGTGTTCGACTTGGGTGCGCGTGTGTATGTGAGATAAAAAGCCGGAAGACATCTTGTGGAAACGAAGAAACCATTTCGGAAACAACAACACTACTAGATATAGGTGTGAGTGATAGGGCATGAAGACCCACACCTTCTTCACACCGCCTACCATAGAACCTACCGGCGGTCACAGGAACACAATCAATCAATCAATCCATCACAACCACTCACTCACCCACTCACTTCTCCGCTGACTCACTCGCTCACTCACTAGGGGCTATTCCAGCACGTTCTAGGAACAAGAGTTACAAACACAGTCTAATATGGTGGGGAACAAAGTAATCATATCCTTGGTATAATTCAAATAGGGCATAGCCATGTTTGGGTACCACTTCATAACATGCTGTTTGAAAAAGATACCCTCTCCCTTTCTCCTATGATAGGAAGTATCGTAGGTTCACGGGTGGGTGGGGAGGAAAAGAACGGAATAACCCAACTGAAGAGTAAGGCACGACATACTCCGCAGCAACCCCGTTTCCTCAAAAGAAAAAACTATAAAAAAAGTTGATCTCGCTTCTGGCATAGAGTACCTTTTTGTGTTTTAGCTATCACTCCCAACTTCGCTGTATGTTAAGTTCCAACTTAGCACTCGTGACGCCCCCATTCCAGGGCGGGGCACGATACCTAAACGGGATTACTCTGAGTTAGGGATATCATAGTGCTCCTATCTTATGCGCTTATCATTGCGCGACGGATGCTCAAATCATGTCTCACTCCCAGCCAAGCCTACCTTTTTCACTTTTGATATTCAGGCTGCGATTATTCATATGAAAACAGAGATCCCGCTGTTGTGAATGAACGACAATTGTTTATAATTCTTTTACAGAAGGTATCTACTCCTATAATGTAATTAATTCACAATAAGATGAACACTTATCGTACTTCAACCTTAGACAGAAAAAATACAAATCCGCCTGTGAGCATGGTAGGTATTCGTAAGATATTGTGTGAAATATCATACCTAGCTGGCCCAGTGGCTAAGACGGCAAGAAACAATTAACCCCTGCCCAATTAGCAGGAGCTTGGAAGTTCAACTCTCCTCAGAATGAGTTATTATTGAGCAATTCATCACATGGGAGAATTTAAAAAGCCCTGCTGTGGGAACTGGGATACCAAAGAGCTTAACCTCCTCAAAAGACTGTGGCGCAAATTAGACCTTAGGCCACACTTCCAGGGATGAGGTCTGCAATCGGCGGGTAGCAGAAAATTAGGGCGAGAAAAAGGCGGTTTCTTTTCCCACTATGATATCATACCGTAAAAACTGGAATAACTGGACCTCACGCTAAGACATCTAGAATTTCCTCCCTAGGATTAGGGGGGAAAGCATAGCGGGAGACCTGCCTTTCTGCCCTCCGCTGAGGCAGATAAAAAGAAAAGAAGAAAAGACCGACCTTACTAGGAGAGGCAACTCCAACGTACTAGCGTGAGGTCCAATTGTTCCAGTTTTTAAGGTACTTGTCTCCTTCGATTTAGAAAAGCAATCACAAACTCCCAATCCTCACAGATTATCCGGTATCATATAAAAGTAGTTGAATTAGCAGCCTAAGGATGACCATTTACTGTTAAACCACCAGGTATGATACCCTATTGATCGCCTCACGGGCTCGCACCATAAGCCTTAGCCCTTGGAGGAGGAGGCCGTTAACACAAAATTCCTTTCCGGTCACAAACTTGCGGACTCTCTTCTGACGATTTTACGCAATTCAAAAAAGGGAGCCACGACACCACCAGCTGGTAAACCTTAACCAGAACCCAACCAGCATACAAGGAGCTATAATCCATTATCATAACAAATCCCTCGTGTCCCCCCTCCCGACTCCAATCACCTTGTTCCACCAGCACCCGCCACGACTGCTCTGAAGGCCAAACGCAATTCCCCGGAAGATGTTGTGGCAGATGAGAGATGCTTGGGCACTTCCATCGCTCGGTGGGTAGGTTAACACAGCAACATTAAACCCCCCGAATGGGAAACACGACCCCTCAAGATCTTTCCTAGCATAAAGCACTATACGGGGAGAGGGAAATGAACTTTTCGTTACCAATTTTAGCCTTTTAATCATCCCTCTAATTTGAGGAAGATCCTAAGTTGGTATGATAAGCCTTGAACAATATCTGCGAACCGGTTTCGCGAAGACACTTACCCTGGATGCTCACTAGGACAGGTTGCAGTGCCGCTTTCGGCCCTCCTGGAGAACAGTCAACACCTAAACGATAATGAAGCGGAGATATAAGCCAAGCGGTAGGTTAGGACGAGTTGTTATACCCATGCATTTCAGCACGTCCCCCAGGAGGATAGTATCGTATGTTAACAAGCATATGTTGTACCAGCACTAGCGGTGAATCAAGGGATTTCAGGGCCGGATATCTCCTTCCTTCCTAGTTATTCTGGATACAGCCACTACTTCAAGTCCTTGTCATCCTCCCAACAAGACATAAAACTTCTTCAATAATGCGTAATCTTCCCTACCTTGGGGATCAAATATTTCATTCTTTATATTTTCGATCACATCCCTCTAGTCTCACACCAGTTATGATGCTACCTTTTCACCAATTGAGAAAAAGTAGAGAGAGGCCAATAGGTTAGTCTGGGAGTCGAATTCGGATGTTGTACCAGTGATACTACAGATAATTGCTTTCAACGCGAGCTATAGTCTATGAAGGAATCCTGAAACATAAGGCTCCACTCTAGATAGCAAGCTTGCTAGGAAAATAAATCGTGATTTACGAACCCCCCATTAGAACATCTCTTTTTAAAACAATATCACAGGTCTTGCTTATCGGGTGGGGTGATTCGGCAACTCTTGCTACACAACCTGCACCCCATGGAAAGTACTATTTCCAGGCACCCCGACAGAACAAGTCGCACATCACCCCATCCAACAAGAAAGATCTCACGCGATACAAGATTCTCAAGAAGGGGGAGAAGCTAAATGGAGGGATTACTCACTGGATTCAAGCCCTTCGTTTTACCATCCATATTGTTGAGCTGCTTTACAAGGGCAACACAGAGTATCACTCGTGAGATCACTGCCATGCATAACGCCCTAGAATTCCAGGACTATTAGCCTCTCTATTACTACTTTTCCCCCAATTAAGAGGAAGAATAGTTAGCTGAGTGGTGGGGGGCTGGAACTATAAAGCATGTAAAGAACGCAATACTCCATTCCAAGGAGAACCCCGATAGTTAACAAGATTGATATCACCTCAAGAGGTGGATAGGAAAAAAAAAAGGCGATGAAACCCAGGACCAGAATAAGGGACCTTAAATTCAATAAATCCTTAATTCAGGGCGGTACTATTCTCATAGAAGCTTATGTCCATCGATTCCTACCTTCCCTTCCCGAGGACACGCCAAACGAAATATATACCCCATTCTTCAAGCATTAAGCTTCCATTGGCTAGTGAACTCTTATCTCCTAGGAATTGCAGGTGCCCCGTCAGCTGGAAGATGTTCTTCAGAAATGATTGTCGTGTATCCGAAGAACATCTAGGAGAGGATGGCTCAAGGATAGTTCCAGGATAAGGTTTGAATAAGGTATTTGCACCCAACCGCTCCCTCGTTGGCACAGCGGGACCTACTAGAGAAGCGCTATCTATTGTAAGACATGCTATATGTGCACTTTTAGCTCAAACCCTTGCGGAATACCCCTACTTTGTGCAGAATCGTGATTTAATAAGCCTTCGTTGAATCCAAGATATGAGCGTGACTAAGGGAATGCCTCGAGGAATCCTATGGCCGACTACCAAGAGAGCGTTTGCCTTCTGCTGAGTTGTCTGTAAAACTATGGTCATTCCCCCAGAGGTTGCATCCAAGCCTTGAATTCTAGTTTAGAACCTGAAAGGGTAGGATGAGTTGGTCGGAGTTTATGGCCTCAAAGCAGTCCTACACGAAAGCCCGCTACAAAGGAGCGCCCCCCCCAGCGGTATTGGAAAGGGGTGGAGGTCTGGGGAGACTGCGCGGTACTAATCCTCCCGGAACTACTAGACGGCCACCCTAAGGGCCCATAGCAAAAACAAAGTGGGGTCTGCTATTAACGTTTATAGTTTCCCTTTTTTTTAAGTCTCTGTTCCTACAATGCATTAAATATTTGATGGATATCATAAAGTCGCCATCACTAGCATAGAGTAGGGGGGAAGGAATATCCAAAGACAGCAGGATAAGTATCAGTTCCGATAGTGACATGATGTGAAAATGCCTAGCTGGCGCAGTGGTTAACATGTCAAGAAACTAATAACCTTTCTGTGCAATTAGCAGGAGTCCAGGGGTTCGATTCCTCTCAAAAAATGGGTTATTATCGAACGATCTGTCACGTAGGGCCTGCCCTACAGGAACTGGGAGACTGAGAAAACCTTAAGCCTTCGATAAGGCTGTAGCGCAAATCAGACCTGCTGCGAGGTGGTAGAATCCGACTCTAGACCTACCTGGGAAAGGTAGGGTCTGTGATCGGCGGGGTAGCAGAAAAATGAAAATGAAAAAAGAATTATTTATTTATTTTCCTTTTTTTTTTTAAAAAAAAAAAGGGTTGAGTGATTCCCTTGGCTTGGGGGGGGGGGAGGGGGGGGGGAGGTTATGGATTCTGAATTATATCAATATAACAGCTTAGCTTAGGGTACCCTATACAACTGTAGCTGGCTTATATAGTCAACCTTCGGCAAGGTTAAAAGCACCGGTATTGGCGTTAGCCATAGCCCAGCGGATCGAGCGGGACCTGAGCCAATCGCACAACGGCCAAGGAGCCAACAGTAGTCATTGGACTGGACCGCTTGTACCGTACGCACAGGTAAGGAAGGAAGGAAGAAACCCAAAGGATTCCTGCACCATCCGAGATACAAACGCCTGAAGACCTCGTCAATTACGCGGGTGATATCGCACCGATACGTATAGCGGGCATTAGCTAGCTATCCCCACGCTAGCTTGGAAGACCCTACAGCGAGTCCGTCCGGGCAGTAAATACTGTATATATCCCCAAGCGACACATTTATATAGGAAAAAATTAAAAATAAAATAAATCAGTCACTATTTAATTTATTCATATGGTGATCAGAAGGAGGGCACCTAAAAACAATCAAAACCAGCACAACATAAAAGAAAAAAAAGATCAAGAGTTTTTTACTCTTTACTAGTTATGATTTCCTACTATGATACTACAAGTACAACTCCAGGAAGGAAGGATCTTGAGTGGGCGACCTACAGTACTGCTCAGTATGATACTCCAGACTGCCAACAAAAAAACCACCAAACACACACACACACCGAGCAACCCAAACCTCAAGATACTAATCTCCCAATCACCACCACACCCGCATCCAGGGAACCAGTCCGACTTCCAAGCCCCCAGCCAGTCAAGTCAGTCAGTCAGTCCACCACGGGCAAGACACCGTCACAACCACCGGGAGTAACCAGGGGGTGGCCAATAACAAAGAGTGATTCCCCATGACAAACATATTACCCGCCAGGTGGGTTCCGATAGATGCCTGCGAAGTTAATATCGCACGCACGCAGCATCCCCCCCCCCTTTTAACAAATTGCAACAATACAATCAATACCAGACGAATGCTCACCCAGCCGTAGGATGCTAGAATAACCAGAAGCGAATTATGTTCCTGGAGGGCACGGCACGCATTGTCGCTTTATGGCTCTGCCCTGCTGCCTCCGACGGCAAAATTCTTGGATAACAAACAACCTGTGAGAAAAGCGCCGGTTTCGCTGGGTCTATTTAGTGAGCCCTATATACCGGCATCTCTCTTCTCAAGAATAGCTTAATAATTTTTCACTGCGGTGTGGGTGGTATAGTAAAGGAATGGCAAAAAGTGATTTCTCCCCTTTTTACCCTTTTTCTTTTCTTTTTGTTTTCTCCTTCCTCCTTCTACTATCATATACCCACCCCCCTGCGGATAGCGGAACTAACTCCTGGTGTATGCTCCAGGGTTTGGATCTAATACCACCTTTGGTAGTATGATGTATGATAATATCATAATAATTATTATATTATATTATCCAACCTGGGCATCAGCCATCATTGAGGCTGGCCATGGTCTTGAGACTCCCAGCCACACACACACACATGCACAAGGGTGGATTTATCTTTCTTTCTTTCTTTCTTTCTTTCTTGCTCTCCTGGTAGGCCGCAAGAAAAAGTTTGAGGATCACATACGCTCACTCGAGGCTTTAAGTCAGGTGTTGGAGTTCCTGAAATACAGTGTTATTATACTGTACATGACTGCAAAGTGCTGAATTTCGATACTTCTTGCAATAGCAAGAACACTCCGCTATGCTCGGGAAAGAAACAAGACAAGAGAAAAGGAGAGGAAATTGTTTGATCCTCCGCTAAAGAGCCTACGCATTACGACCTCTTCCTCCTCTGCTAGGCCGCCAGCATCTGGTCACCCTTGCTTCACCATTTAATTTGGCGGGAGGGAGGGAGGGAGGGGTAGGACTGACCACAGACAATACCTATCTGTGTTGGTACGTCGTGCTTAACGTACATACTTCACCATCTGCGCATCCGTGAATGTGTGGCTGTGGTCCAGAGAGTATTTTCCGCCGTTGGAGAAAAGGGCGTTTAGGGATACCCGGTTGGTTATGATTAGTGCAGCGCAGGAGGAGTATGTGATAACATGTGCTCTCGACAGACAGCTACTATCTCAGCACAGAACCTACAACGCAATCACTCACTCACCCCTCCGGCCAAAAACCAATCAGGAGATCAGGGCCATCCCCGCCGCACCTTTGAGAATAAACGCAAAAAAGGCTATGATGCCAATTCAATTCAATCCAAGAGAAGAACTTCTGATATGGTATCCATCCATCCTCCCTTTCCTTCCTTCCTTCCCAGCCACGAAAACGCAAATCCATCTACAATGCGACCACCAATAAAGAAAAAAGAAAAAGAAAAGAAAAAAACACCAGCCTGGGCATTGAAATATTCGATGAGGTCATACGAAGTGAAAGGGTACCTTTTTCTTTTTACAAAACCCAGACAGTCAGAAGGAATAATAACGCTAGGAAAAAAATATGTATGACGAATGCCCCCAAGCTGAGGATCCTCAAAAGAGTGAAGTGTGGAAATCTGAAGCAGTAGAAAAGGCCAAACCCAAAACAAAGTCCAAGATGAAAGGTATAAAAAGAAAAAAAAGAAACAAGGAAATGGCTGGATAGCCCTCCGTAAGTGTAAGCAAAGGGTGGGGGAAAGAGAAAAAAAAAGTAAATAGCAAATAAATATTATACACCTGCCGTGTACCCATTCCATCGATCGGTCCGTGGACGCATATCCATCACTCGATACAACCACCTTTTCCCATGCTGAATATCAAACTAAGCCGAACCAACATCACCTCCCTATCTCACAACTAACCGCGCACTCCACACACCCCCAACTCAGTAACCACCCCACCAGAGCCCACACAATCCCCCCGCCAAGCAAATATACCCAGACCCATCGAAATCCCATCTCGACCTTCTCCCTAACTTCCAAGAACTCGGTCAAAAGCCCCTCGATCTCCAACCCCTCTGGTAACAGGGAATTCCTCCGATCCGGGGTGGAGGGCGTCGGACTCGGAACGTCGAACACATCCGAGAGTGTGGGTCTATGGCGGTTCCCAGGCTTCCCCCTGCAGCGCAGGGAAGGGGGAGGTGTCGGCGGGAAGCCCGCCCCTCCTCCGGCTCCATTCCATGGAGGGGAATCCGGTGCTGAAGTTATGTTCACAGTCGGGTTACCTCGATGGTTACCATCGCTTGCAGTAGAAGCACACTCCTCGCGAAGCGAGACCCCGACAGTCGCAGCTTTCCGGAGCCTCCGCGGCGCCGGTGCTAGGAAGGGGTGTGGAAGGGAGAGGGTCCTTGTCAGTTCGCATTTCTGCCTAATTTCCCCGTTGCTCCCTAATATTCCTGGCGAGATGGCGCCTTCCTCATCCGCGGAGCTATTGGAATCCGAGTCCACAAACGCGCGGGCTAGGGGTGTTGTCGGAGCGCTTGTTGAAAACCCGGATGATACAGCTGCTTCTGCTTGTGCTTGCAAGCCTGCTAGCAGTGAGCTTAGGCGGAGGAAAGTGTCGTCTTCCTCCAATCCCCCACTTACTCCTCCAGAGGGTGCGCAGCCATCGAGTGAAGCTGCAGTAGTAGTACTGCTCCGATTCGAATTCAAACTCGAGGCCGAGCGAGTCGGCGAGGAGGAAACGCTGGAAGGGAGTGTGTCCGGCGTAATAACGTCCGTGCTTCGGGTCGAGCCTAGAAGCTCCGTAGAGAACTTCTCAAGGGATATGCGTGTCCTATCAACTCCATTAATCCATGCAATGTTCAATAAGGGTGAACATTACAAAAGCTCCATACCTTGTCAACTGCGCGACGAGATCGTCGTCATCACCAACTCCATCGGCGTTCAGGCGTAGTAGACTTTTTAAACCGGTAATTTCTGAGACTAGTATTTCACGAAGGTTGTCCATTGGGTTGTTACTCCCTCCTTTCTTCCTTCACTTCCCCCCTTCTTCTTCTCGAGCTTCTTCTCCCTCACCCACTATTCCAGGAACCCAGAGTTGCGGTGACGACAAACTAAGAAATATGAATTAAGTGTTAGATCCCAAAACCATACCGTAACAAAAAAATCCTTCAAAACAACCTGGGGAAAAAAATAGAGAATAAGAAGGAAAGAAACGATTGTGTGAATTAATTATTATTTTAGCGATTTGTAGGAGTAGGTAGCGGAGTGGTAATGAAAGAGTGAGCAAGCATAAGATTGGGAAGGGATATAGAGAAAAGGGTGTTGGTTTAGCCCTTTCGGACCCGAGCTGGGAAGGGCTGGAAACGACTATCGAGACCCAAGAAGGAAGTGAGAATGAAAAAGCAAAAACACACCTGAGATGAGAAGCTTCCCTTCTTGCCAAGACGGAATAGAACTCAATTAGCTACAAGTATAATAATATTAGGGCCTGGTGCCTGGTGCCTGGTGCCGCCGTCTGTTGCTATTCTAGACCCGTGCGTCCCGAATTTCCTTTCCCTCTCTCCCTTTCTCTCCCTTGCTTCCTTCTCCCCCTTCCCTCCCTTCAAACTCCAAAATACTATTGTTGAAGCGTGCGCGAGGATACGAGTAACTTATCGGGGAAATGGGAAATAAAAATACCCCGACGTGTTCCTTCTCTTCCTAAAACCCTCCGCTAAGCTTGACTAACACACACACACACACGTGTTACCACCCGAAGCGAAGCGAGAAAGACCCTCCCCTCCCCCGATTACGGTACCCAGTTAGAGTGTGTTTGCTAGACTCGATATGTTACGGTGCGTGAGGAAAAGTGCACCGGACTGTCGATCTGCAGGGTGGTGGGAGTTGTCGAGTCGAGTCGGGACTGCCGGTAAATTCTTTCGTTCGCTCGCTGGTGGGCCCAGAGCCTTAGAGATCCTGGTTACCTCGCCTTGCTGCGCTCGTAAGGATTGGCTGGATGGGTGTGCGGATGGGTGGGTTGTTACAGATGCGTGATGATGTCAGCTGTTTGGCGAATTTTTGCTCGCTCGCTGCTGGTGATAGGTGCTTCAGCTAGATTGTGCGAGTACGATGATAGGTAGAGAGAACAGAGAGTGAGAGAGTGAGAGAGTGAGAGAACTAGGGGATAAGTTAATGGCTTTATGGTGCCTGTGCAATAGACAGCCCGAGATGAACGGCTGATATGTAGGGAAGACGTGTTACTGTCACAGGAGTGCAGTCCGGAGGGGGTGGGAGCGTTTGGTTGGGGAAGTGTCCCGTGGGTATTATTAGCTGTCCTACAAGTACAATGTATGGCAGCAGTAGGGTATAGATTCTAGGTGGCGAGTAAATGACAGCAGTACACTCGCAAGTATAGTAAAGTAAAGCAAGGCAAATAATACGGCCTGTTTCATCCCATTTCACTCGTCACCGGCTCACCGTCCAACATCCTAACCCACATATCAAGTGTTGCACACAGACGAGGGTCTGATACTATAGTAAGTACCAATATTGCGACGTCTTATCAATAATGAGAACAAAAGCAACAAAGATAAAGCACATAGACTCGTATTTAACATACGATTCGCGCACCCTATCCCATCCATCCCATTACACAAACCATCACTGGTACCACCCGAACAAAAAAGGGAAGAAGAGGGTACAGTATTGCAAAAAAAGCGAGAAGGTGCCGGAAAAAAGGCAGCAGAAAAAAACTACATCCCGTCATTGTCACCGCCATCGCCACTATCACCACTATCACCCCAATCCGCCATCTCCATCTCACCCGCTCGTCTCTGCACCTCCAGCAATCCACTTACTTCTTCTACATACCCCTTCTGATTGAGTGCCCTCTTGACGAACTCCCATCCCTGATGCCTATATTCCTTAATGATAGCGGGAGAACATGCGGAACAGCAGTCGTACGCATGGCCCTTGACCATTATGTTGTGGAATGAGGATAGGAAGCCTCTCATTTGGTGGGGTATCAGACCCAACGGGTGATTTGGCGGACTTCGGTCGGCCTTGTCGTTATTCGGCGCTGGGGCAGCGGCACGGAGAGGGTGCTGGAGGACTGATACTAGTGTTTCTACTAGCAATGCACTAGCGATGGGTGCCACACCCGGTCGAGTAACGGTGCATTGTTGGTCAAGTGTTCTGTCGGCTAAGCTCTATAAGATATTAGTATTTCGTTAGAGAGAAAAAAAAGGTGGGGTAGCATATAACTAACATCTCCTGGAGCAACCACATCGTTACAGTAATAACATCCAAGCTCTTCTCCTCCCTTCTGATCATCGGAGGGTTTCACCCCATGCCTCATAACAACATAGCTATCGAATCCCAAGGCAGCATTCATGACAAGCTTTTTCATGCTCTTTCCCATAACTGTTGGGAGCCATCTGCTCTCCCTTGTGTCCATTAGCAAGAATATAGCATCGTGTTCGTCAAACAACCTCCTGAGCTTCAAATAGTCTTGCTTGACACTGGCTTCCTGAGCATCCGAGAATGGGTGCGCGGCCATTGGTACTGTCATGTCAAATCCTTGAGCATCAACACCAGGATAAATCTCTTTCAAAGCCTCCGCAGCCCTGATCGCTTTCATAGTCTTTCCACCAATGCAGTCCTGGAATGCATATAACGGCTGTCTAACTGGGTTTGAAAAGGAAACCGTTCCAGAATCAATGAAGGTGATCTTATGCACCCCCCAGCTGAGCAAGTTACGCGCTACATATGCACCGAGTGTACCAGCGCCTAGCAAAAGACACTTCGTGTTTCTAATAGCATCGAGGTCTAGCTCTGGCGCGACTCGCCATTTCATAAGTTTAAGGTTCAAGTCGACGTTAATATCCGCTTGTCTAATAACGTTAGCATATGTAATAACCCGATGCGCACACCCTTACTTTTTCGGATCCATCTGAGCAGATAGGTTTGCGGTCTTGGGAACAATCTTGTTATCGTCGTTCTTCTCCCACCCGACAACCTTGGGCATCTCATCTGCTCTCGTTAGACCCCATTACCGGCAGTTGGCGCAATAATCTTACCACCAAGATTAAGCTCTCCCAGCCCTTCCTCGGGCTCAAGCTCGCACTCCATAATCAAGCTCTTAGGCTCATACCGTCCTTGATGCGTATCCCTATAACAAAGCACCCGAACCTTCCTCCACCCCCACCTTTTCCTCACAAGCATCAACAAGTTCCTTAAAGGCCAGCCAGGATTATCCGGATAGTCGCTCGGGTCCACAAATCCAACAAACCGGTCCTCCTCATCCACATCTTTATCGAAAAAGGACTGTTCAAAGTCGCCCAAGCTCCCAATCTTCCAAGCGCCTGCATCCCTCTTGACCAGAAAGAAGCCATGCTGCCGCGAGTCAGTGTTGTACCGCCAGGTATTTATCGCCTCCACAAGAGGGGCACTTTGGTGAGGGTCCAGTCGCTCGGTTGGGGTCTTGCACGTCCATTGGGGAGTAGCGGCGAAAGCGGGAAAGGCAAAGAGGTGGTGGAACTTGTACTTCTTGAGATCCGCGTACGACAGTATAAGGAAAGAGGAGAGGAGCGATGGGCAAGAGTATATTGAGCCGTCAAGTATCGCATCCCAGATCTAAAGGCTGTCATGTCAATAAAGCTCCCAACAATACAAGCTCCAAGTGTCGCAGATAAGCTAGGGTACCCACCGTCTGCGCGGACCGCTTGATCATAACAGCCTTTTCAACCCTCCTAAAGTCCTCAATAGTATTATAGTTCTTGATCATACCCTCTGCCCGGCAGGCGGTTATCGAAACCCTAAACAAGCCGTCAATAAAAATCAGACCTTCCCCACATGCCGATGGGGCTCATACTCGTCGGACGTGAGGGCATTCCCGTGAATCTGCATACTCCCGCCATCGCGAGGAAGGTATTGGCCAAGGACCTTCCGGGGCGACTCGTCGAGCCTATCGTAATCGATTTTATGGCTCGCAAGAGAGTAGTAAAACGGAAGTTCTATCAACGAGGAGAAAGGCGCGTATTTCATTTTTTTCTCAAAGTGTTCTTTTCCGTAGTCTGTACCGGTAAAAAAATTATCTTTTTTATTGTTTTCTCTCTCCTAAGAAATGAGAAGGGGGATGAAGAGAAGGGGTAAGAAAGAATGAGGGGTGAGCTGATAAGGAGAGAGTGGGGGGGGGGGGGGGGGGAAACAGGCACAGTTAACAGCGGGGTGTGTGTTTAAGGCAGGGGAGAAGGAAGAGGAGGAGGAGGGCGAGGGGTGCATGTTTAAGGCAGGGGAGAAGGAAGAGGAGGAGGAGGGCGAGGGGTGCAAGGTATCGTAGCGGAACTGACTTGGTGGGGAACCTTATCGGTCGCAGCCAATCCTTACTTGGGGAAAGGGATGATTCCCTGATTCCCCCGATCAGGTGTTTCCCTCGCCCCCGCAGCTAGTTTTAACTTATGGTAGGTTAGTTTGGGACAAGAGATGACTCAAGCTTTTCGTGATATATCAAACCCGTGTGCAAAGTTATCACTTTTGAAGTGCTTTTTACTGCATGCAGTAAAGCGCCTCTGGAGCGTTGTAACTACCGGACAAGTGCTTGCGAGTGTGACAGCGCTTCCCACGGTAACTTGACCACATCCTTCGGCGCTCACCCGAATATGATGACAACCGGCACTATGCTTAATATGACTCCTCCACCACCTCTCACTCATACAAGCACGGTACCGGTAATCGGATTGACTAATCCTCGGTTCATCCCGACTTGCCCGAGAGGCTCTTGCGGATTCTGAAATAAGACGGTAGCACATGATCACTGTCTGTACTACCCTTAGAGGCACCCTCCCTCCAAAAGTTAATCATTGGTACTCGGGCGGAAGACAAGGGATAAAAAGCTCGTGACCCGAAAAGGAGCACTACGCTATATATGGGTCAGGGGAACAGTCTCAGAGAGCCCTAATCGCATCCCCAGCAGAAATAGATGTTTGGGTAGCCATGCAAGATGCAACTACCGGTATTGTAGTATCATTATTTGTTCCATAGAATGCCCCCGAAATGTGCACACAGCTATCATACAACCAGCCGTTGGCGGACGGATTTTCGACACACAACTTTCAAAAACGAACAGAACAAGAGTGATGGACCATGACCAATAAACTGGTAATCCTTCCAGTCTATTTGTTTCTCCATCTACCTCTCTCTACGGTTCGGAAAAGCCGAAAAAAGCCATACTCCCCAAGCAACTAGGATGAGCAAGAATTGGCTAGCAAAATCCATATAGGGCCGCGAAAAGAGAAATAAAATATATAAAAATAAAATTACCCTTAATGTCAAAAACACTAGCAAAAGATATATGAAAAAAAGATGATTCTATCACACAACCCCTCCGTAAATACAGGGAGGAGGGTAGTTTTTTTGCAGGCCGATTTTTGTTTGTTGAATCCATGCATGCAATCAAGAAATTAGCAAACAGAAGCCAAGATGTACTTGGTTCATATGTTTAGCTTCGGGTCTAAGGTGAGAAGTAGATCTCTAGCAATTTCAAAACTCAAAAAACTACTGCCAATGCTCGGCGCCACCTTCAGCAAGTTTGGCAATAGTCCCTTGTACATTCCCCTGATGCCCTCAGCCCGGACGATAATTGAAACTGCGTCCCATATATTCTTGTATTGGTAGCCAAGGCCATTCATTGTATTGACTTGAAATCTTCTCCTCAATACGTCAAAGGGGTAAGTAACACTCTGGGCCACAGCTCCACTAACAGCACCCGCACATAGTTTCCCGAGGGCTGTCGGGTTTGCTTCCCCTTCGGGGGTCATGAACTTCCGCATAGCTTCGTAGGTAGCAAAATTGATCCCAACGTATGGAGCAACACCGGCGAGAGTAGGCCCTAATCCACGGTAGAGGGATATTGCGCCGCCTTCGGTACGGTACATCGTTTTCATGGTTCCCCACATACCTGGAAGTTTGGTGTGCGGCGCACCCTTGGAAGCGAACGAAGCTGACTGAACAGATAGACGCGTACGGGTGATGTCGAGGGGATATGTTGCAACTATGTTCGCCTGGGGTAAGCCTTAAGTATAAGAGGAGAGCGGGCGGAACGAACCAACTGATGTTACACCAGCCATGGCGCCGGCGCAGAGCCGGCGAAGAGTGCCGAGGTCAGTGCCGCCTTCGGGAAGCAAAAGCTGAGGTGGCGGGTTAGAGAGACTGACAAGATCGGATGAAATCGAGGGGGCTTACCTTCTTGTAAACTGTATAGCTAGAGAACTGGACGGCCGAGTAGGGAACAATTCGTATGCAATTTGTCCCGTTCCCTCTGTTAAATAGCTCAATTAGCATACCAAAGCTTCGCAAATGCGACGAACCCAATAAGACCCATCCAATCCCGCCCGCCCGCAAGTAATGGTTACACTTAAAAAAGAGCTGGGGTCAAAGGAATTAGCCCACCTCATGTAACCTCTCCAGCCCTCCTCCCTCCAAATCTTCGCCAGTGCGGGCCCGACACCTTGATAAGTGCTATTTCCGGGACCTTGGATTTGAAAGATAATTTTCAATCTCTCCAATGGACTGACGACTGTTCTGCTAACAGCACCGGCGATACCTCCGGCAATGAACGATGCAGTCACCGGTTGACTAATATACTCACAGAGCCCTCTCTTGAAATCTGAAGGTGGGGGAATAGCTTTTGAAGAAGCCATTGTAGGCGAGGAGGGTGCCGGTGCTGTGGCAGGCTAGGGTGAGAAGAGAAAAGTCAGAAATTTCAATGCAGGAGAGAAAAAGGAAGGGAAATGTCACCTCTGAAGCAGCAAGACTGGCGCCCTTTGATAGTGGTGGGGTATCACCGACGGGAGTGGGGGATTTTCGATTGAGACTCATGATGAGGGAATTTCTGGGGATAACAGGGTTATGCAAGGAGATAGAGAGAGATGTTCAATGCAACGAAGGCGCTGCGGAAGATGGCAACGTCGGTGTAAAGAGGAGCTTTGGAAAGATTCCGGTAGGAAGCGGGGAGTCGGAAACCGTGAACAGGAAAGAGCCGCTGTTTCTTGGTCCATTCAACCACCGAGAAAACGAATTTGCACGACGCCGAGGCTCTCAACGCTGCGGATAGAGAATCGGGGTTTAGGAATTATGGCAAGCTAAATACGGTGAGGATGAGGGATAAGGGATGGGGAAGGTCAATGGAAAAGATGGCGAAGACGGCGGAGGTAAAGGGACAGCGAACAGCAGCACTGAAGGAAAAACAGGAAGGACCCTGAAGAGGAGTAAGAAAGGAGAAGAACAGTTCTTGTTAGGGAATACTAGCACGGTACCCTATGCACCGGTATGTAATACGGGGGTTGCAGGAGGCTCCTTCGCTTCTCACTTGCCTCCCCTTTGGTCTCTCCTGTCAGTGCGAATTTACTTATTACTATTATCGGCAGTGTTTTGCGTACCGCTGATTCCTTGAGACACGACCAGTGATGTCTGCGAGATTCAAGGACAAGAAAATTGCGTTCAGGGCACCGGTACTTGAATCAACACTTGGACTATGGGCGTTTCATCTTGCTTACATAATACATAAAAAAAAGTGGGGCTTGGCTAAAATAACTTCGAAAACAACTGTAATCTACTCCAGTACAATGAGTTAGAAATTTTACCATGAACCTTGCCCCTATTGAAAATGTGAAATACAGGAAAGATTATCTCCCAACTGCTTCTGTGAAGCTGTGAAGTGTCTTCCTAAAGAGTATCTGAAAGTGAAGCAGGGGTTTTTTTGGCTGGCTAGGTGGTTGTGTAACAATAGCTCTATTTTCAGATATCTATTGCCAGATACAAGCACTTGCGCATTGCAAAAGTTTTTGGATATGCGGACTTTGGCTTGGCGCTAACTTGGGTCTGGCCGCCAAATAAAAAGTGCCAATCCCAGTGTCCACCTTTCCGGAAACTTTTGCAATGAACAAGTACTAGTACAAACTACCGGGTGGAAAGTCTTGGCACCCCCCCGCTTGGTGGACAATACAATGAGAATGAAAGATCTTGAACACAAAAACACAAAGAAGATGAAATTTTAAGAGATATGTAAAATGAAAGTAGA
>Ga0307513_10001515_pt1 | contig 33354 bp, 35 predicted proteins | sample 15_EM_MG_FD_202174 | JGI IMG/M metagenome (GOLD analysis project Ga0307513, IMG submission 202174) | Populus trichocarpa ectomycorrhiza microbial communities from riparian zone in the Pacific Northwest, United States - 15_EM | ecosystem: Host-associated > Plants > Roots > Unclassified | place... | reverse complement strand
AAATCTCGCCAATCAGGGTTAGATCCCTGCACCAAGCGCAATGTCCACTCACGATTCCACTTCTTGAGCTGCTTTTCCCGCAGGATTGCTGTATCCATGATGCCGTGCAATTCGTACCAAACCAGCAACGTCACGTTATATCGTTTAGTGAAGCCATCGATCATATGCTCGCGATGTTGCCATGTGCGGGCGAGCAAATTACTGATGACGCCAATGTAGAGGGTTCCTCTTTTCCCCGTTGCGAGAATGTAGACGGCAGGTTGCTTCATTGCTAGCCGGCTAAACGCCCAAGAGCAAGAGCGATTCCCGCCTTCGCGGGAATGACGAGCGAAAATAGTGCAGAAGCTGTTCCTCAAGCCCGCGCATTCGCAAGTTCGCGGATCCGCGGGTGATGCACGATCAGCTCCGCGCATTCCACCGCGAAGATGCCCATCTGTCCAACCTTGAACTCGATCCAGGCGAATTCCACATCCGGCAGCAGCTCCACCAGCGCCCGTTCGGATTCGCCGACCTCGCAGATCAGCAGGCCGTCCTGGCTCAGGTGCAAGGGCGCATCGCGCAGGATCTTCAGCACCAGGTCCAGGCCGTCGTCGCCGGCGCGCAGGCCGAGTTCGGGCTCGTAGGAATACTCTTTCGGCAGCGCATCGGTTTCCGCATTGGTGACGTAGGGCGGATTGGTGACGATGAGCTGGTAGTGCTGGCCCGAAAGTCCGGAGAATAGGTCGGACTTGAACAGCTTCGCGTTATCGGCATGCAGGCGCGCCTTGTTCTCTGCGGCCAGGGCCAGCGCGTCCTCGCTGATGTCCACACCGTCGACGTGCCATTCGGGGTTGTAGTGGGCCATGGCGATGGCAATGCAACCCGAGCCGGTGCACAGGTCCAGCGCGCGCAGCACTTCGCGCCCGCCCAGCCAAGGCTCGAAGCCGCTTTCTATGAGTTCGGCGATCGGCGAACGCGGCACCAGCGCGCGGTTGTCGCTCTTGAAGTTGAGCCCGGCGAACCAGGCCTCGCCGGTCAGGTAGGCGATCGGTACGCGCTCCTCGATGCGGCGCTGGAACAAGGCCAGGATCTCGGCTTTTTCCGGCGCGGTCACGCGAGCAACGCCGTAGGCCGGACCCAGGTCGTTCGGCAGGTGCAGGGTATGCAGGACCAACTGCGTGGCTTCGTCCAGCGCATTGTCGTAGCTGTGCCCGAAGGTAAGGTCGGAGGCATTGAAACGGCTGGCGCCGTAACGGATCAGGTCGATGATCGTATGCAGTTCGGCGGCCGGGTCGGCAGTCATGGCAAGGCTTTTCTCGGGTCGGATGGCGATTATAGGGGTATGCAAACCGAAGCGCCGGTATCATGGCTCTCGTGGCAGGCAGGCATTCCGGGACAATCAAACCACTAGAGTTCCGTTCGTGGTGAGCCTGTCGAACCACGCTTTTTGAGCAAAAATAAAACCATCGATACGACCTGAAGTGCCACGCCAAGAGCGTGGTTTGATGCTTCGACAAGCTCAGCACTCGCCACGAACGGTTTTTTGGATTTATTCAAGCCATCACTTGTGAGCCCCAGTCCATGTTCAATCGCAAAATCGGCATCATCCTGATCATCGCCCTCGCCGCCGGCCTGGGATTGCTGGCTGCGCAGAAGTATTTCGGCGACAAGTCCACCGGCCCGCAGTGGCCAGAGACCAGGAGCATCACAATGTTCCCGCAGGCCCGCACCCTGCCCGCGTTTTCTCTGCGGCAATCGGACGGCACCCAACTGGCCTCGGGCGAACTGAACGGACATTGGACGCTGGTGTTCCTGGGCTTCACCTACTGCCCGGACGTGTGCCCCACCACTTTGGCCGAGCTGGCCCAGGCGCAGAACCAGTGGAAATCGTTGCCCGATAGCACTCGCCCGCGCGTGCTGTTCGTGTCGGTGGACCCCGAACGCGACACTCCGACGCGGATCGGCGAGTACGCGCACGCCTTCCATCCGGATACCCTGGCGGCAACCGCCGACGTGCCGGCGCTGGAGTCGTTCGCCAGATCGCTGATGTTCGTGTTTCAGAAAATGCCGGGCAAGCACTTCGAAACGGACCCCAAGGACTACAGCATGGACCACTCGGCCAACATCGCCGTGCTGGATCCGCAGGGCCGTATGGTCGGCTTCATCAAACCTCCGTTCCAGCCCAAGGCGATCGCCGAGGACATGGCCGCCCTGACCCTGGCAACGAAGAAATGAGCGTGATCACGCATCTGACTTATCTGTTGCCGCATCGGCTGATGTCCTCGTTGGCGCGACGGCTGGCGTATTCGTCTTCGCCGCGCACCAAGCAATGGCTGATCGATACCGTCACTCGCAAGTTCGGCGTGGATCTGGAAGAAGCCGCGCAGCCCGACGCGAAGGCTTACCCGAGCTTCAATGCCTTCTTCACCCGCGCGCTCAAGCCCGGCGCACGCGTGGCCGATCCGGATCCGCGTGCGCTGCTGATGCCTGCCGATGGCCGTATCAGCCAATGCGGCCCGATCCGCGATGGCCGCATTTTCCAGGCCAAGGGCCAGTCGTTCACCGCCGCCGAACTGCTGGGCGACGCGGAAGCCGCAAAGCCTTTCGAGAACGGCCTGTTCGCCACCGTTTATCTGTCGCCCAAGGACTACCACCGCGTGCACATGCCGTGGACCGGCACCCTGCGCGAGACCGTGCACGTGCCTGGCCGTCTTTTCAGCGTGGGCACGGCGGCGGTGGCCACGGTGCCGCGCTTGTTCGCGCGCAACGAGCGCCTGGTCTGCCATTTCGACACCGATTTCGGGCCGATGGTCTCGGTGATGGTGGGCGCGCTGCTGGTGTCCGGCGTGGAAACGGTGTGGAGCGGCGTGGAAATTCCGCGTTACGGCGATGCCATCACCCGCAAGGATTGGCGCGGGAAGAACATTACCCTGGAGAGGTTCGCCGAGATGGCCCGGTTCAACTACGGGTCGACCGTGATCGTGCTGTTGCCGGCCGGGGTGGCGGAGCTGGAGTCCGGTCTGACCGCGGAATCGCCGGTCAGACTTGGGCAACCCCTCGCCCGACTTGTTTCTAACGCACTCTGACCGCTGACGAAAGGACCTGGGCGCGTTGCGATGCGCCCATTGCCGCTGGCGCGCCCCTCTTCAACGCACCATGGCGTTGAGTTCGTTCTGCAACGCCATCAGCTTCTGGCGTTTCTCGTTCAATGCGCCCAGATGCGCGTTCAGCTCCTCCAGCAGCGCAGGGGTGTTCACTTCCACCTGCGAACCGACGAACTTCACCGAGGCTTCGTTCGTTTTCAGGAAAGTGGCGAAATTCTGCGCCTCGGCGAGGATGCCATCGGTCTCCTCCAGCACCCTGAGCATCAGTTCGCTGGGTTTGACCACCGTTTTTTCGTAAGCGGCTTGGAATACCGGTTTTACGTCGTCGGGCTGCTCCAGCTTGGCGCGATCGGCCTGCGTCTTGCCCAGCTGTTCACCAAGCTGGCCCTTGACCTTGGCCAGCGCCGCACGCGCTTCGCCAATCCGCGCCTGTTCCTGCACCAGCGCCTGCGGCGTCGACAGGGAGGCCATGGTCTGCATGGCGGGGCTGGCTTCGGTGAAGGCCTTGCCCATGCTGTCGTTGAAGTCGCCGATCACTGCATAGTGGGCGGCGTACCGGCCCAGCGATTTCTGCTCCTCGGCGCTGAGCTTGGGTACGCGCAGGCCCGGCTGGTCCACGAGGCGCGTCTGCAGGAATTCGATGAACGCCTTGCGTTCACCCGTTTCGTTACTGCAGGCAGCCAGACCCAACAAGACGAGGCCCAGCAAGGCTGAGTATGCGGAACGCTTCAAAGGGTTCATGCGTAAATATCCGGCGGCGGAAAGGGAAAGAGCACAGTCACCTTATCCTTTGCCCTCTACTTTTTGCAGCCCTGCAATTTGATTTCCTGCCCCGGCCGCACGCTGTAGCCTGGCGCACGCAATCCGTTCGCACGCGCCAGCTCCTTCACTTCGCACTTGAATTTCTGCGCGATCCTGCCGAGCGTATCGCCGCGCGCCACCCGATAGTCGCGGACCTGTTCGGCCTTGGGCTTGGCCGGCTTGGGCTCACCCGTGGCCACGGTGGTGGGAACGCCCGGAATGGGAGTGACGTCGCCTACCGCCACGCTGCCAGCGAGCGGGTTGCGGATGATCGCTGCATTGACGTCGGCCGCGATCAAGGTTCGCGCGAGATCAGCGCGCGGACCGCTGACACAGTTGCGGTTATACAGACTGGCGATCTTGGCCGTGGCCTTGATCTGGGTGCCGGCGGAGATCCACTGGTCCGGCTCATAGCGCGGGTTGAGGTTGCGCAGCGCCCGCAGGTAGCCATCGCGCGTTCCCCCGTTGCCCAGGCAAATGGTCAGTTCGTAGAGCGACGCGGACTTGGCCAGCGGGAAAGCCGCGGGTTCGGCGTCGACCTTGGGAAACTCCAGCCCGTATTGCTTGGGATGCAGGAACAACCACGCTGCCGCGATCACCATGGGCACGTAATCCTTGGTCTCGCCCGGAAACTGGTTGTAGACCACCTCATCCCAGAAATTACGGCCGGCGAACTGGTTGTAGACCCGCTGGGCACGGCCTTCTCCGCCGTTGTAGGCCGCCAGCGAAAGCTCGATGCTCCGGTTGAGGGCGCCCATGCGCTCGTCCAGGTATTCGGCGCTGGCCATACCCACCGCGGTCGGATCGAAGCGCGTGTCGAAGCCGGTGCCATCCGGGCCAAGGCCGAAACGCCGGCCCGTGGCCGGCATGAACTGCATCAGACCCGCCGCGCCAGCGCGCGAGTTGGCGTGCACGCGGCCATTGGATTCCTTGGCCATGATGCCAAACAGCAAGGCCTCAGGCAGAGCATGCTTTTCCCACGAGGGCCACATCAGCGGCCGCACGTACTGATAATTCTCGTAGCTGGTGATCAGCGACACGCGCATGTCGGTCAGCCAGCGGCGGATGCCTGCCTGCACGGCGGGGTTGTACTGCACCATTTTGTCGAAGGCGTGGCGCTGGTCGTTGAGCAGGCGCGCGGCGCGTGCCGCTTCAGGGAGCGCGATGGTCGCCGCGTGGTCGGTGCCATCGTCCAACAGATCCACCTCGCCCTCTTCTTCGGAGGCGGAGGACTCGGCATCCACGTTCTGCTTCAGCAGGCGCTTGTAGGCGGTGAGCATGGTATGCACTTGGCAGCCGCGCTGCTTGATGCAGGCGTCCATCACATCCTCCATGTCCTCCAGCGCCGCATCGCCTTCTGTGGTGCCCTTGGGGTCGCTGTTGGCGCTTAGCACCAACGCGTCCCGATAGCGCTTCTCGGCAGCGGCCATGCGCTGGTCGAGGACCTCCAAGGCTTCCTTATCGCGTGCCGAGACGCGCTGGGCGAAGGCCGACGGAGCAACAGAAAAGAGCGGCAGCATGACCAGCAGAGGCCAGGCGCGGAACAAGGATTGTGGGAAGGGCATCAGTAAGGACGACTACAGGAAAAAGGCAGGTTAGCCCCGCGGCGAGGCACGGGGCAAGATTGACAAGCGCCTCTGTTGCCCTGCGCGACAGGTTGAGCCGCTAGAATTCGTGCTTCGACTCATCGCTAGGAATGACATGGACCCCATCCTGCTAGGCAAAGGCACTACCGACGATATCGCCGTCACGCTTTTGCCCAAATTCGGCAACCGCCATGGACTGGTCGCCGGCGCCACCGGCACCGGCAAGACCGTGACCCTGATGACCCTGGCCGAAGGTTTTTCGCGCATGGGCGTGCCGGTGTTCATGGCCGACGTGAAGGGCGACGTAGCGGGATTGGCGGTAGCGGGGGACGGCAACGAAAAGATCCTGCAGCGCGCGAAGGACCTCGGCGTCGGCGACTACGCGCCCGGCGCCAGCCCGGTGATCTTCTGGGATCTGTACGGCAAGAAGGGCCATCCCGTGCGCACCACGGTCAGCGAGATCGGATCGATCCTGCTGGCACGCATCCTGGAGTTGAACGACACCCAGAGCGGCGTACTGGACATTGTGTTCAAGCTGGCCGACGACCGCGGCCTGCTGTTGCTCGATCTGGACGATCTGCGCGCGCTGCTGGGGCTGGTGGCCGACGAGCGTAAGGACATCGCCACCGAATACGGTCTGGTCAGCACTCAGTCGGTCGGTGCGATCCAGCGCGCGCTGTTGCGCCTGGCGCAGAACGGCGGAGAAGGCTTCTTCGGCGAACCGGCGCTGGAACTGGCCGACCTGATGCGCACCGGCACCGACGGCCGCGGCGTGATCGGCATCCTCGCCGCCGACCAGCTGATCCTCAACCCGCGCCTGTACTCCAGCTTCCTGCTGTGGCTGCTATCGGAACTGTTCGAGCAATTGCCGGAAGTCGGCGATCTGGACAAGCCCAAGCTGGTGTTCGTGTTCGACGAAGCCCACCTGCTATTCGACGACTCTCCACCGGCGCTGGTGCAGCGAGTGGAACAGGTGGTGCGCCTGATCCGCTCCAAGGGCGTAGGCGTGTACTTCTGTTCGCAGTTCCCGGACGACGTGCCCGACAACATCCTGGGCCAGCTGGGCAATCGCGTGCAACACGCGCTGCGCGCGTTCACCCCGCGCGACCAGAAGGCTGTGCGCGTCGCCGCGGAGACGTTCGTGCCCAATCCGAAGCTCGACGTGGCCGAAGCCATTTCCAAACTGGGTACCGGTGAAGCGCTGGTATCGACGCTGCAGGACAAGGGCATCCCCATGCCTGTGCAGCAGACTCTGATCGCGCCGCCGCGTTGCCGCATGGGTTCGATCAGCGATGCCGAACGCAGCCAGGTGCGGGCCGGCAGTCCGGTAGGAATGAAGTACGACAACCCGGTCAACCGCGAATCCGCATCGGAGATGCTGGCCAAGCGCGCCGAAACCGCCAGCAAGGCCGCCGATGCCCCACCGGCCAAGGACGACCCGGAAGCCGGCGGCTTCGGGCAATCGATCAAGGACGCGGTGTTCGGCACCAAGCGTCGCCAAGGCATGGTGGAAACCATGGCCAAACAGACTGCGCGTACCGTAGGTAGTCAGGTCGGCCGGCAGATACTGCGCGGCTTGTTGGGCGGCATTTTCGGCGGCAAGCGCTGATTCGCGCGGGGAGAGAGCAACGATGAAGGCAGGGAAGCAACTCCTGATCTTGGCGTTATGGGGTATAGCGCAATGCGCGCAGGCCCAGGTCGCGACCGAGAACGGCGGTTATGGACCGATCGTGTGGCCTAAAGAGCGCCAACACGAATTGGCTGGACATTACGCTGGAACCTTGCGCGGCCACGGATGCGAAAACATGACCGCGCGGCTGGTGCTCGACAAGGCGCATCACTACATACTGACCGTCGACTGCACGGAAAAAGACTCGCCCGCTCGCACGCTGCGCGGCGGCTGGTGGATAGACGAGATCGGAGGCAGTTGCCTGATCCTCAACAATGAGGATGGTGAAGAGAAGATGTTCGGCTTCCGCATCAGCGACGATGCGGACCTTTTGGCGCTTGATGGCGGCGACTGTACCGCCGCCGACGAGCGCGACTCGCCGCACAGACTCAAGCGTACGGGAAGCAAGCGATGAGCGCTGGACCGCACTGCGCAGCGGTCGCCCGCTCGATGCCGTTCCACCACGGGCTCTAGCCACTTTCGAGAAGTTTAGGAAACAAACCACAAGGAATCAGACCATGACCAATCGGACTCTAATCCTGCTTGCGCTCTCCGTCACGCTGGCTACCGCCTGCAAACGCGAGGAACCTGCGGCACAGGCCGAGCCTGCCGCCGCCTCGACTACCGCGCCCGCGAATACCGCCAACCCGGTCGACGCCACTTCCGTGGTCGACAACACGCCGGCCGCCGCGGATGCCGCCGCAGTGGACAGCAAGGCGATTGCCGGCAATTTCAGCGACGGCGAATCGGTCCTGGAACTGCGCGCCGACGGCAGTTACGTGCAGACGCTGAACGCGGGTGGCGGTTCCATTTCCAGCGACGGCACTTGGAGCGGCACCGGCAGCAAGAGCCTGTTGCTGGACCCCAACAGCAAATCGGCGAAAGACGTCGCTTTCGAAATCGTCTCCAACGACGAGTTGCGCACCGACAACGGCGTGCGCGTTTTCCGACGCATCGCCGGCCGGTAAATGAGCTGCCGATAAGTGAGCCGCTGGCGTCCGCCCGGAGAAAAAAGCACCGCCCTGATCACGCGCGAAGGCCATGAACGCCTGAAAGCGGAACTGGACGATTTGTGGCGCGTAAGGCGGCCGGAGGTGGTGAAAGCGCTCACTGCCGCCGCCGCCGAAGGCGACCGCTCGGAAAACGCCGAATATCACTACCGGAAGAAACAACTCGGCGAGATCGACCGCCGCGTGCGCTACCTCAGTAAGCGCCTGGAAGAATTGCGCGTGGTCGATACCCCGCCTGCGGATCCGGAGGCGGTTTTCTTCGGCGCCAGCGTGGAGCTGGAGAACATCGGCACTGGCGCGCTGTCGCGTTACCGCATCGTGGGGCCAGACGAAACCGATGCTTCGCGCGGCTACATCAGCATCGACTCGCCGTTGGCCCGGGCCATGCTGAAAAAGCGCATCGACGATGAATTCGAAGCGTCCCTGCCCACAGGTATCGCCAGTTTCGCCATCATCGGCGTTGAATACGAAATTTGACGCCGCGCGGCAGGAGTCGCTACTGGTCCCAACCGAGCGTCGCTTCCGGCGTTGGCGCGCCCTCCATGTACAGCGGCGTGGTCGGCACCTTGCCGCGCGTTTCGGGCTTCTCCACGTATTCCCCCGCATCGTCCAAATCGGCCGAACGGCGGATCTGCAGACCGGTCAGGCGATTGGTACTGATTTCCTGCCAGCCGTGCGCGTTGGTGCGGCTGTATAGCTTCACGTCGTCGCCGATCAGGCGCATGCGCTTGCTTTTCGCTTCGTAGCGATAGCGGTAGGTCGATGAAATCGCGGTGGTGCCGCCAGTCAGGTCCTCCACCACCAGCACTCCTTTGGGCGCGCTGAGCGAAGCCGGAGCCAGCGCATCGATCGCCAGCTCTGTCTTGTCCGCAGGCGAGTGGCCCATATCCATGGCCTCCACAAAGCCGAACAGCACGCCGAGCACGCGCGACTCTTCATTGCGGGCAACGAAGGCGATATCGGCGAGTCCGTCGGCATTCAAGTCCGCGTCCAGCCGCGTTTCCAGCTCCATGCCGGGCTGCAGTTCCATGGCGTTGAAGTAATAGTCGGCCAGCAATTTGTCGTCTGGCATGACCAGTTGCTCGGCCGCCGTCGCGGGGACTGCGGCAGCGATCGCCCCACCAGTGCAGACAGGCAGCAAAGCGGATAACGCCAGTTTGCGGAAAGCGTTGTTGTTCATCGTTTCCTACCCCGGTCGCGGCACCCCTGCCGCCCTGTGGAAAGGTAACGCAGTCCGGCGATCAAGAGGGTCTTGCATTCGATCCCGGCGCTGTCGACGCGACCGACCTAAACTATCAGCCTCTGGTTTGGGTAGGGCGCAACATGGGAACCTGGATCGAAATCGACACACCGCATGGACTCATCGCCGCCTGGAAAGCGTTTCCAGCCGCTGCGCCGCGCGGCGCGCTGGTAGTCATCCAGGAAATCTTCGGCCTCAACGCGCACATCCGCAGCGTAGCCGACGGATTCGCCGACGAAGGCTACGCGGTGCTGGCGCCGGCGTTGTTCGACGTGCTCGAGCGCGGCGTGGAACTGGGCTACGACGCTGAGGGCATGGCCAAGGGCGGCGACCTGATCACGCGACTGGGACTGGAGAAAGCGCTGGACATGACCGCATCGGCCGCCGACGCGCTGGCCGCGCAAGGCAAGGTGGGCACGGTGGGTTATTGCTGGGGCGGCACCGTTGCGCTGTTGGCTGCGCTGCGCCTGGGGCTGCCGTCGGCCAGTTACTACGGCAAGCGCAATGTGCCCTTCCTGGGCGAAACGCCTAAGGCGCCGGTGATCTTCCACTTCGGCGAACGCGATGCCTCGATCCCTCGGGAGATGGTGGAAAAGCACCGTCAGCTGTTGCCGCAGATGCCGCTCTATGTCTATCCCGCCGGCCACGGCTTCAACTGCGACGCACGCGCCGATTTCGATCCGCAAAGCGCCGCGCTTGCACGTTCGCGGACACTGGCCTTCTTCGACGAGCATTTATGATCGCCGCCACCACCGATTTCCTCCTCGATCCGCGCCTGGCCGCCGACAGCGTCTTCATCGCCGATGGTCCGCTATCGCAAGTGCGGCTGATGAATGACGCCCGCTTCCCCTGGCTGGTGCTGGTGCCGCGCGTGCCGCAGGTATCGGAGTGGCTGGAACTCGACGGTGCGCAGCAACGCCTGCTGCTGGCCGAGATCAACCAGGCCGGCAACGTGATACGTATGGAGCCGGGAATGGAAAAACTGAACATCGGAGCCCTGGGCAACATCGTGCGCCAGCTGCATGTGCATCTGGTCGGCCGTCATGCGGGCGATGCCGCCTGGCCCGGGCCGGTGTGGGGAAATGGGGCACCCGAACGGTATCCGCAAGTGGCGCTGGATACCCGAATCGCCTACTGGCGACAGCGGCTGGCATGAATCTGCCGACGTTCGAACCACTGGCCGACGACGCACTGCTGTTGCGTTTCGGCGAAGTCATCGACGCTCTGCACAACGCCCGAGCACTGGAAGCTTCAAGACGGCTGCGCGAACAGAACCCGTGCTGGCTGCGCGACGCCGTACCGGCCTACGCAAGTCTGGCGGTGTTCTTCGATTGCGACAGGATCGACGATGCCGATCCCCATGCATTCGTCACCACCGCGCTACGCGCGATCCTGCAAGAGCCGGAAACCGCAGGCATGGCGACCCCGAGAGTCGTCGACATCCCGGTCTGCTACGACTTGGAAATGGCGCCCGACCTGGTCGAGGCGGCGAACGAACTCGGCATAGATACCGACGAACTCATCCATCGCCACAGTTCCGCCCGCTATACCGTCGCCATGATCGGTTTCGCGCCGGGGTTTCCTTATCTGCTCGGTCTGCCGGACTCCCTGGCATTGCCGCGCATGGCCACACCACGCACTCGCGTGCCCGCGGGTTCGGTGGCGATCGGCGGCAACCAGACCGGCATTTATCCGCGTGAAAGCCCGGGTGGCTGGCGGCTGCTGGGACGCACGCCGCTGGTGTTATTCGACGCCGCTCGTGCATCGCCCGCACTGTTGACGCCTGGCGACCGCGTGCGATTCCAACGCATCGATCTTTCCACTTTCGACCGGTTGCGGAAACCATGAAGCCTTGGGAAGTGATCGCGCCCGGCGCGCTGACCACCGTCCAGGATCGCGGTCGCGAGGGTTGGCGTCATCTGGGCGTGTCGCGTGCCGGCGCACTGGATCCCGATGCCGCGGAGCTGGCCAATCGGCTGCTCGGCAACGAACCCGATGCAGCGGTGCTCGAACTGACTCTCCAGGGCCCAACGCTGAAACTGGCGCAAGCGGCGAGGATCGCCATTGTCGGGGCCGAGGTCACGGCGACATCGAATGGCCATGCCTTGCCCGGCCAACGCCCGCTTACCGTGCCCGCAGGCGAACTGAAGCTGGGCAGCATCCGCGGTGGCATCCGCGCATGGCTATCGGTCGCGGGCGGCTTCGATTTGCCAATGGCGTTGGGCAGTCGCAGCACCGACGTGCGTGGCGGCTTTGGGGGAGTCGAGGGGCGCGCATTGCACGCGGGTGATCTCCTTCTACTGGGCAAATCCTTGCGTGTGGATACTGCAGTCCCCCAAAGTGCCGGATGGTGGATCGGTGCAGACGACCACGATTCCGGCATCGACCTTCCGCTTCACTTTGTGTCCTCCGGGCATCCGGCCGCAACCGCTCTGGCGGACCGGACATGGTTGGTCAGCCCCAACAGCAATCGCCAAGGCATCCGGCTGCAGGGAGAGCCGGTGCCGAACGCGCCGCACCACAACGTTTCCGAGCCCGTCGCAGTGGGCTGCATCCAATTGCCGCCCGATGGCCAGCCCATCATTCTGTTGGCAGACGCGCAAACCGTTGGCGGATACGCACGACTGGGTTATGTGATCGCTGCGGACCTGCCGCGATTGGCGCAAGCCGGGCCGGGCGCCGCGCTCGCCTTCACCGCGATTGGCGTCAGCGAGGCCCGACAGATCAATCTGCAGCATCGGCATCGGCACGCCCGCACCTGTCTGGCCATCGATCAGCGACTGGCCCGCAATCCGTAAGCTGCAACAGACCGCATAATCGTCGTCACTTCCCTGCAGGCTATTCCACGCCAATGAAAGCGAATCTCATACCCGCCCTGATCCCCATCGCAATGGGGATCAGCACGCTGCTCAAGAATCGCAACGGCAAATAGCCGCAAGCCACGATGGCACGGGTAATCGACTTCAACTGCGACCTGGGCGAAGGCGTCGGCGACGACGCCGCCCTTATGCCCTTCATCAGTTCGGCCAGCATCGCCTGTGGCTTCCACGCCGGAAGCCCAGAGCTGATGCGCGACACAGTGAAGTTGTGCGGCGAACATGGCGTCGCCATCGGCGCGCATCCCTCCTTCGCTGATCGCGAGAACTTCGGCCGCATCGCGCAATCCGTTTCGCCCGACGAGGTTTATGCGCTTACGCTGTATCAGATCGGCGCGCTAGACGCTTTCGTACGTGCGGCCGGCCTTCGCCTCAACCACGTCAAGCCGCACGGCGCGTTGTACAACCTGGCTGCCCGCGATCGCGCAACGGCCGACGCTACCGCCGCCGCGGTGCGGGATCATGATCCGCATCTGATCCTGTACGGGCTGGCGGCGAGCGCCTTGACCGATGCGGGAATCGCAATCGGATTGCAGGTCGCCCACGAGGCCTTCGCGGAACGGCGCTACGAAGCCAACGCCACTTTGACGCCACGCAGCCACGCCGATGCGAGCATCGACGATCCCGTCGCCGCCGCGGCCCAGGCCACCCTGCTGCTGCGCGATGGCGCGGTGATTGCGCGCACCGGCGAGCGCCTGGCCTTGCACGCGGACAGCCTATGCCTGCATGGCGACCGTCCCGACGCGGTTGGCTTCGCGCACCAGCTGCGTGCGGCGATCGAAAAATCGGGTTTCCATGTCCGCGCACCGGAGCGTCGCCGATGAATTACTGGCCCTTGCTGGGAATCGCCGTAGTGGTGGTGGGTTTCGTACTGCGCTTCAACCCGGTGCTCGTGGTGGTGATTGCCGGATTGACCAGCGGCCTGCTGGCGGGCATCACTCTGCCCGACCTGTTGGCCTTGCTGGGGACGAGCTTCGTGGAGAACCGCGCGCTGCTAATGTTCCTGTTGACGCTGCCCGTCATCGGTCTACTGGAACATTACGGTTTGCGCGAACACGCACGCGAGTGGATCGTCAGCTTTCGCGGATTGAACCTTTCGCGTTTCCAGATCGCCTATCTGGCGATGCGCCAATTGACCAGCATGATGGGGCTGACGCACGTAGCCGGCCCTGCGCAGACGGTGCGCCCCCTGGTTGCGCCAATGAGCGAAGCGGCAGCGGAGCGCACTCTCGGAACACTAACCGATTCGGAACGCGAACAGGTACGCGCCAGTGCGGCAGCCACCGACAACATCGGTCTGTTCTTCGGCGAAGACGTTTTCGTCGCCCTTGGCGCGGTGCTGCTGATCCAGGGTTTCTATGCCCGCAACGGCATCGAACTGGAGCCCATGGCCATCGCATTGTGGGCGCTGCCGACCGCCATCGCCGCCTTCCTCATCCATGCGATGCGCCTGAAACTGCTGCAGCGACGACTGGAGCGCGAGCGCGCCCAGTCCACGGCGGAATCGGCCGATGCTACGGATTGACTATTTCTACTGGCTAATCGGCGTTTTCCTGCTGATTACGGCCTTGTACAACTTGCGTGAAGGGCGTTACTCCACTGCCGCCTTCTGGGCAATAGTGATCGGACCCTTCGCTTTCGGCACGCAGATTCTGCAAGCCGCTAAATCGGGCGTGCAATGGCCCGCGCAGGTCATGGGAGCAGGCGTGATCGCGCTCGGCATACTGGCCGCGAGAGGACGTCTTGGTACCGCGCCCGACAGCGCCGAGGCGCGCGCGCGACGCCAGTCGCTTGCGGCCGCCCTGCGCAATCGCCTGTTTATGCCCGCATTGCTGATTCCGGCGCTCACGCTGGTGCTGTTCGTGGCCAGCAAATGGGTGCCGGGCATGGATCGGTTGATGGACCCAAAGGCATTGACCCTGAGCTCGCTGGCGATCGCCAGCCTGTTCGCACTGGCTGCCGGCTTATGGGTGACGCGCGCTCGCATCACCGAACCCTTGGCTCAGGGACGCCGCCTGCTCGACTCCCTTGGATGGGCAGTCTTGTTGCCGATAGTGCTGGCTACATTAGGCGGCGTGTTCGCAGCCACGGGCGTGGGCGAAGTGATCGCCTCCCTAGTCGGCCACGTAATTCCGATCGAAAGCAGAGTCGCCTGCCTGCTGGCGTTCGCCTTGGGCATGGTGTTGTTCACCATCATCATGGGCAACGCATTCGCTGCGTTCCCGGTAATGATGGCCGGCATTGGCCTGCCGCTGCTGATCCAGAAGCATGGCGCCGACCCGGTCAGCCTGGGCGCCATCGGCATGCTCACCGGCTATTGCGGCACCTTACTGACCCCGATGGCGGCCAACTACAATATCGTGCCCGCCGTGCTGCTGGAATTGAAGGATCCCTATGCGGTGATACGTTCGCAAGCCATGACGGCATTCGCGCTCATGGCGGTCAATGTCGCGTTGATGTTGCTGCTCTGCTTCCGATGAAATCGCTGCCCACCATTCTGTTGACCGGCTTCGAACCCTTCGACGGCCAGCCAACCAATCCTAGCTGGGACGTGGTGCTGGCCCTGCACGGAAAGCGTATCGCTGGCCATCGCGTAATCGCACGGAGACTACCCGTTACGTTCGGCGCATCGTTGAAGGTGCTGAGAGCCGCCATCCGCGAAGTTTCGCCGGTCCTGGTGATCTGCGTGGGCCTGGCGGCGGGCCGTGCGTGCATCTCGTTGGAACGCGTCGCCATCAATGTCGACGACGCGCGCATTCCCGATAGCGATGGAAGCCAGCCGGTGGACGAACCTATCGTCGCCGATGGTCCTGCCGCCTACTTCGCTACCCTGCCTATCAAATCGATGCTGGCCGGATTGCGCGAAGCGGGATTTCCGGCCGAAATTTCGCAAACCGCCGGCACTTATGTCTGCAATCACGTGTTCTATGGATTGATGCACGCGTTGCGCAAGCGCCGCAAAGTCCGCGCCGGTTTCATACACATCCCGTATTCGCCGGAGCAGGCCTCCACTACGGGCGCGCCCGGCCTTCCCGTGGAAACCGTCGCCGATGCGCTGCGTCTGGCCCTGCGCATCGCTGTCACCACCACCGACGACCAGCGTCTGGCCGCCGGCGCCGAACATTAAGGACAGCCCTGTAGGAACGGGCCTTGCCCGCGATGGTTCTCCATGTGCGTCAACCAAGAGCGTCGCGGGCAGGGCCCGCTCCTACAGTTGGATCAGGTGCGCGGCAGCGTGACGCCTCTCTGCCCCTGGTATTTGCCGCCCCGGTCCTTGTAGCTGGTCTCGCAGACTTCATCCGATTCGAAGAACAGCATCTGCGCTACCCCTTCGTTGGCGTAGATGCGCGCGGGCAGCGGCGTGGTGTTGCTGAACTCCAGGGTCACGTGGCCTTCCCACTCCGGCTCCAGCGGGGTCACGTTGACGATGATGCCGCAGCGCGCGTAGGTGCTCTTGCCCAGACAAACGACCAGGGTGCTACGCGGAATGCGGAAATATTCCACCGTGCGCGCCAACGCGAAACTGTTCGGCGGTATCACGCAGGAGTCGGCTTCTACGTCGACGAAGCTTCCACTGTCGAAATGCTTCGGGTCGACGATGGTCGAGTTGATATTGGTGAAGATCTTGAACTCGCGCGAACAGCGCACGTCGTAGCCGTAGCTGGAGGTGCCGTAGCTGACGATGCGCTCGCCGTTGACCTGCTTGACCTGCCCGGCTTCGTACGGTTCGATCATGCCGTGCTGTTCGGACATGCGGCGGATCCAGCGGTCGCTCTTGATGCTCATGCGTTGATTCCTGTGGCCGATCGGCCGGGGCTTTATGGATTTGAAGCCTTCAATTCTAGCCGAGGCGTCGCGGCGGGTCTCAGACCAGGGACGACGCGATGGGAATGGAAGCGCGCGGACGCAGGGCCAGTTGCGCGGCCATGGCACGGGCGGTCTGCCGATACGCCTCAGCCACGACCGAGTCGGGGGAAGCGACCACCACCGGTTGGCCGGCATCGCCTTGTTCGCGGATGGCGATGTCCAACGGCAGCGAACCCAGCAAGGGCACGCCGTACTGCGCGGCCATGCGCTGCCCGCCGCCTTCGCCGAACAGGTGCTCTTCGTGTCCGCAATTCGAGCAGACGTGCAAGGCCATGTTCTCGATGATGCCCAACACGGGCACCTCCACTTTCTGGAACATCTTCAATGCCTTCTTCGCATCCAGCGTGGCGATGTCCTGCGGGGTGGTGACGATGACGGCTCCGGCCACAGGTATTTTTTGCGCCAGGGTCAGCTGGATATCGCCCGTGCCGGGTGGCAGATCGATCAGCAGGTAGTCCAGATCCCCCCACAGGGTGTCCGTGAACAACTGAGTCAAAGCGGAAGTCGCCATCGGCCCGCGCCAGATCATCGGCGTTTCGGCATCCACCAGGAAGCCGATTGACATCGCCTCGATCCCGAAAGCCCGCATCGGCTCGATGGACTTGTTGTCCGGGCTGTCTGGTTTGCCGCTCAGCCCGAGCATGGTGGGAATGCTGGGGCCGTAGACGTCGGCATCCAGAATTCCGACTTTTGCACCATCGGCGTGCAAGGCCAGCGCCAGATTTACGGCGGTGGTGGACTTCCCTACCCCACCCTTGCCGGAGCCCACTGCGATGACGTTCTTCACCCGCGGCGACGGCGACAGCCCAGGCTGTACTGCGTGCGCACTGATTCGATGTTCCACGTCGGGAGAAATCCTAGGTTATTCAGCAAGGTCTTCATTTTACCTGCTTCCCCTGCTATCCCGCCTGCTGAACAGAAGGGGGCATCCGCTTCCATACGCCTGCGGATGCGGTATAAAGGCGACGCAACGGGAGGACCGAAACGATTCCCGAAACCGAGATCGTCCACTATCCCTGGGAGGGGAACATGCGCAACAAACTGATCGCCACTCTGGTGGCACTGCCCTTGCTAGTCTTGTCGATGTCCGCCATGGCCGCCGACCCGGCCGTTGGACGCTGGAAAACCTACGATGAAGACACCGGCAAGCCGCGTCTGATCGTGGATGTGTACGAAGCCAAGGGCGGCACCCTGGCGGCCAAGGTAGTGGAAACCCTGTTCGCACCGAACGCTACGTGCGCTGCATGCACCGGTGCAGCCAAGAACAAGCCAATAAAGGACATGGCGATCCTGTGGGGACTAAAGCGCGATGGAGCCGGCTACAGCGGCGGAACCGTGCTCAAGCTCGCCAACGGCAAGACCTACAAGGCGAAGGGCGAGTTGCTGTCGCCGAACAAGCTGCAGGTTTCCGGCTGCCTCGGCTTCATCTGCAAACACCAGGAATGGACTCGGGAGCACTGAGGCCCGCCTTGACTTGAAGGACGAACGACCCGGTCGACCCGGGTCGTTTCGACTATGCCATTGGCCCATGCCTCGACCGGATCAGCCGCCATGTCCCTCCGCTGCCTGTGCGTCTTCCTGTTGCTGTTGGCGCTTCCCTGCGCATGCTTCGCCCAAAGCAGTCCCATCGGCCGCTGGAAAACCATCGACGATGAGACCGGAAAGCCGAAATCGATCGTCGATATCTACAGAGCTGCCAATGGCACTTTGGCTGGCAAGGTCGTGGAGGTGCTGCAATCGGATACGGGCCCGAATCCGATCTGCGACAAGTGTTCGGGCGCGAACAAGAACAAGCCGATCAAGGGAATGGTGATCCTGTGGAATCTCAAGGCCGAGGACGCGACTCACTGGGCCGGCGGCACGGTGCTGGATCCGAGCAAGGGCAAGACCTACAAATCGAAGATCGAACTGCACCCGAGCGGTAAGAAACTGGACATGTCCGGCTGTATCGTCTTCATCTGCCGGGCCCAGACTTGGATTCGCGAATAAGCGATCGCCTATACGGGCAAGCGATCTGTTCCAAGCGACCTGTTCGGCCCGGCATCTGCCGGGCCGCGCCTTTTCAGCCAGGCCGGTTTGCGGCGCATGCGATAATCGTCTGCCCTCCGCATGCCGCACCCCATGACCCGTAACGCGCTCGTCACCACTGCCCTGCCTTACGCCAACGGCCCCCTGCACCTGGGCCACCTGGTGGGCTATATCCAGGCCGACATCTGGGTGCGCGCCCGGCGTCTGCGCGGCGACACCGCTTGGTTCGTCTGTGCGGACGACACCCATGGCACGCCGATCATGCTGGCCGCGGAAAAAGCGGGGGTGACGGCGGAAGCCTTCATCGCCAGCGTCCAGGCTTCGCATGAGCGCGACTTCGCGGCATTCGGCGTCGCCTTCGACCACTACGATTCAACCCACTCGGCCGCCAATCGCGAACTCACCGAGCTGTTCTATGCACGACTGGAAGCCGGCGGCCACATTACCCGTCGCAGCGTGGCCCAGTTCTACGATCCGGAAAAAGGCATGTTCCTGCCGGATCGCTACATCAAAGGCATCTGCCCCAACTGCGGCACGCCCGACCAGTACGGCGACAATTGCGAGAACTGCGGCGCCACCTACGCGCCGACCGAGCTGAAGGAGCCCAAGTCGGTCCTGTCCGGGGCTACGCCCGAACTGCGCGATTCCGATCACTACTTCTTCGAGGTCGGCGGCTTCCAATCGTTCCTGCGCGAGTGGTTGGCTGGCGACGTCGCTCTGCCCGGGGTCAAGGCCAAGCTGATGGAATGGCTGGACGCCGAGGGCGGCCTGCGGGCGTGGGACATCTCCCGCGATGCGCCGTATTTCGGCTTCGAAATCCCCGGCGCGCCCGGCAAGTATTTCTACGTCTGGCTGGATGCGCCCATCGGCTATCTCAGCAGCTTCCGCAATCTGTGCGCACGCAACGGCATGGACTTCGAATCGCATCTGATCGCCGGTACCGAAACCGAACTGCACCATTTCATCGGCAAGGACATCGTCAACTTCCATGGCCTGTTTTGGCCGGCGGTGCTCAAGGCCGTGGGCTTCCGCGCGCCGACGCGCCTACACGTCAACGGCTATTTGACCGTGGACGGCGCCAAGATGTCCAAGTCGCGCGGCACCTTCGTCATGGCGCGCACTTTCCTGGACGTCGGCCTGGAGCCGGAAGCATTGCGCTACTACTACGCCGCCAAGTCCTCCGGCGGCGTCGACGACCTGGATCTAAACCTGGGCGATTTCATCGCGCGGGTCAACGCGGACCTGGTCGGCAAGTTCGTCAACCTAGCCAGCCGTTGCGCCGGTTTCATCGAAAAGCGCTTCGACGGGCGACTGGCAGCGACGCTGCCCGACGCCGCGATGTATACGCGCTTCGTGGCTGCTCTGGCGCCGATCCGCGAGGCCTATGAGCGCAACGATCCCGCAGGCGCGATTCGCCAGACCATGGCGCTGGCCGATGAAGCCAACCGCTATATCGACGACAAGAAACCTTGGGTCATCGCCAAGCAGGATGGCGCCGATGCGGAGCTGCAGGCGGTGTGCACGCAGGGCCTGAATCTGTTCCGCGTGCTGGTTGCCGCTCTGAAGCCGATCCTGCCGCATACCTCGACGCAGGCAGAGGCCTTCCTCGCCGCGCCTGTTTACGCCTGGCAGGACCTGGACACGCCGCTATTGGCGCACGCGGTCAAACCCTACCTGCCGCTGTTCACCCGTATCGATCCGAAGCAGATCGCCGCCATGACCGAAGCCTCAAAAGACACCATGGGTGCTCCGCCCGCCGCGGCGCCGGAAACGAAACCGGCAGCCGTGCACAAAGAAGTCGCCAAGGCGACTGCCGCCACTGCCGACGGCACCAAGACGGACGCTTTCGCTTCGATGGAGGATTTCGCCAAACTCGACCTGCGCATCGGCAAGGTCGTTGCCTGTGAATTCGTCGAAGGCTCCGACAAGCTGCTGCGGTTCGAGCTGGATGCCGGCGATCTGGGCAAGCGCCAGATCTTCTCGGGCATTCGTGCGAGTTATGCAGAGCCCGAAAAACTGCTGGGCCGCAGCGTGGTGTTCATCGCCAATCTGGCGCCGCGCAAGATGCGATTCGGCGTCAGCGAAGGCATGATCCTGTCCGCGGGTTTCGATGGCGGCGCGCTGGCGCTGCTGGACGCGGACGACACCGCCGAACCGGGCATGCCGGTTCGCTGATTGCCGATGCGCTGCAGACCACGTGGACATCGCACTTACCGAGCGTCTTGACCGCCTGTTGCCGCAGACTCAATGCGGGCAGTGCGGTTTCGACGGCTGCCGCCCTTACGCCGAAGCGATGGCTCGACATGAAGCCGGAGTAGACAGATGCCCACCCGGCGGCGACGCAGGCGCAAGGGCACTTGCGCACCTTCTATCGACGGCTGCGCAACCTTATGATCGAGCGCGCGGATTGCACAAACCTCCTGCGGTCGCACTGATCGTCGAAGCCGATTGCATCGGCTGCACCAAATGCATCCAAGCTTGTCCAGTGGATGCCATTATCGGCGGAGCCAAACATATGCACGTGGTGATCGAACCGCTATGCACCGGCTGCGAGCTCTGCCTGCCCGCCTGCCCGGTGGATTGCATCCAAATGCTGTAAGGCTGAACAAGAGTTGTGGTGGGAGCGCCGTCCCGGCGCGAGTTTTGGGTGCTTCAAGTCAAAAGCTCGCGCCGGGACGGCGCTCCCAAAAATTTTTTGCGCATTACTTGCACGCGGTACACACCCGTTCCACGGCATACCCCTTGGCGCGCAATTTCTCGACGACGCCATCCGTGCCCAACAAATGCAGCGCGCCCACCACCACCAGGGTGTCGTCCTTGCCGGATTCGCCGAGGAGCTTCTCGATCCTGGGCACCCACGCATCGTTGCGCGCGACATTGATGCGTTTGTACAGGCCCGGATATTCCTTCTTCATCTGCATGCCCATGTCTTGCCAGAGCACATCGGCTTTACCGGCGCGCCATGCGGCATGCAGCTTGGCGGTTTCCTCTTTCGCATCCCTGGATTCGGACAAGGCCTCGGCCAGGAACTGGAGTTGTTCTTCCTTGCTCATTCCGTCGAGGAATGCGATCTGCTGCGCACCGGTCTCCAACCCCGCGGTCGGCTTGCCCGCCTCGGCGGCCATCGCGGCCAAATGCGTATCCAGGCCGAGTTTCGGATCCAGGCCCTGCTTGGTCATTTCGGTGATGGTGATGGTCAGGCCGACGAACCAGGGCTCGAACATCTGCACCACCTGCGGCGTCAGCCCCATCTTCTGCAGGTCAGGTCCATTGGCCGTCAGCCACGCGTCCAGCAAACTCACTGTGGCGACCGGAAGCTCGCTATTGAGCTGCGTGCCATCGGCGCGCAGCGCGGCTTGCCCCATCTGCATGCCCAGCGCGGGTGAAGACATTTCCTCCGGCGCCATTTCGAACACCAGCGACTCGGCATCGGCGAACGCCGCATCCACCTCCTTGGACAGCGGATAGTCGTTGGGCTTGAGCAAATGGAACGAGCCCAGCAGGTAAACCGAATTGTCGGCATCGGAGACCTTCCACAACAGCGGGACCGGCGGTGAACTGGCCGCCGCGGCAACCGAGGATTTGGCGGTATCGGCATTGACGGCGAAAGCGAAGGTGGCCAGCGCAGCCAACAGCATCGGCTTGACGCCGCAGAATCGAAGTACACGCATGGTTGTCCTGGTCACAAGGTTGCGGGATGGGAGTAGGTTTTTTCGCCGGCGGTGATGGCCAGGTCGAGACGGTTTTCGGGTGGCGGCAACGGACAGGTCGCGAAGGAGGTGAAGGCGCAAGGCGGGCTGTAGGCGCGGTTGAAATCCAGCACCACCCTGCCCTGCGCATCCGGACCCGCCGTATCGATGAAGCGGCCCGCCGGATAGCTGCCATGACCGCTGCTGCGATCGGCGAAGACCAGGAAAAGCTCGTTGCCCGGCTCGCCCATCGCTTCGATGCGGTAGGTCTTGCCCTCGCGCACGAACTCCACCGCCCCAGGATTCGGCGCATCCGTGGCGGTGCCGATGATGTCGACGATGGGCAATGTCTTACCGGGTGGATGCGGAACGAATTTTCCGACGATTCTCCAAGACGGATCCGCGGGCCAGTATTCGAGTCCGGCGAACTGCAGGCGCGTAGGCGCATCGGCATGCTTGACGCGCAAACCGGAACGCTGGCCACGCTTGATCACGCTCAGCTGCCCTTTGCCATCGTCGAAACCGATCAGGCTGGGCATTTCGTCATGGTCGTTCTTTAGCTCCACTCTGCCGGTAAGAGGTTTGCCGTCCAGGGTCAAAGCGACGCCGCTTTCCGGCGTGAAATAAATGCCTCCGTCGCGCTGTTCCACCATGCCCAGCTTGGGCGGACCTACCGCCAGATGGATTCCGCTGCCGGTGCTACTGCCGATGTAGTGGGCCTTGAGTTCCAGCCAGTGCAGGCCCACCAGGCTGGTCCAACCATCGGGCCTGAGCAGATCCTGCTTGCGTTCATTGCGCCAGATGGCATTGTCGGCGCTGAAATTAGGGTCGGGTGCGGGCGCTGCCGCCTTTTGGCCCGTGCTGGGGTCGCCACCGCATGCCGCGAGCAACAGCAGCGACGCAACCAGCGCATAGCGGGTCGATATTCCCATCTCCGCACTCTTCCCCATCTCAACGTCCTCTCAAGAACCAGCGATCGATTTCAGTCAGGGAAAAACGCGCCCAGGTGGGCCGGCCATGATTGCATTGGCCCGAGCGCTCGGTTATTTCCATCTCGCGCAGCAGTGCGTTCATTTCCGGAACCGACAGACGCCGATTGGCGCGCACCGCCCCATGGCAAGCCATAGTGGAAAGAAGTTCGTCGCGCGCTGCGGCAATGCGCCTGCCGCCACTCAACGAATCGCCGCCATGCTCGCGCAGGTCGGTCAGCACGTCGCGCAGCAGACCCTCCGGCTCGGCCTGCGCCAGCAAGGCAGGCACGCTGCGCACACTGAGCGATTGCGGGCCACTACGGGTCACATCGAAACCTAGCGTCGCCAGGGTTTCGGCTTCGCGTTCGGCGACTTCCGCTTCGCGCTCGGCCACGGCCAGATTCAACGGCACCAACAGCGGCTGGGAATGCAGACCGATGCCGTCGTGCGCGCTCTTCAATTTCTCGTAACCGATACGCTCGTGTGCCGCATGCATGTCCACCACGATCAGTCCGTCCGCATTCTCGGCCAAGATATAGATGCCATGCAGTTGCGCGATGGCATAGCCCAAGGGTGGAACAGCCGCATCGCTGCTGGCCGGCAAACGCTGCTCCTGCGATTGCGCCGAATACGGTTGTGAAAAAACCGACGGTTGCGCGTAGAGCGCGGCATACGCCGCAGGCGCTTCGCCGAGACTCAGGCCCAGCGGCGATTGCTGCGTCGGCGACCACGACTGCAGCGAACCGAACGGAGCGGCGGCGGCGGCGGCGGCGGCGGCCGAATACTGCGCGTTGTCCGCGGCTCCCTGGGTCGCTGCCGCAGTCGCACCAGCGCGCGTTTCCGCCAGAGCGTCCTGCAAAGTGCGATAGACGAAATCGTGCACCAGACGCGTGTCGCGGAAACGGACTTCATGCTTGGCCGGATGCACGTTGACGTCGACGCGCAGCGGGTCTATTTCGAGAAACAGTACATAGGCCGGCTGACGACCGTGGAACAGTACGTCTTGATAGGCCATCTTCACCGCGTGGGCGATGTTGCGGTCGCGCACCGCACGGCCATTGACGTAGAGGTATTGTTGGTCCGCACTGGCGCGCGAATAGCTGGGCAACGCGATCCAGCCGTGCAGGCGCAGACCCGCCGCGCCGTGCTCCACTCGTAAGGCCTGGCGCGCGAAATCCTCGCCCAGGGTCTCGTTCAAGCGCAGCGATGCGTCCAGCAGATCGGGCTTATAGCGACGCGAAGGACGGCCGTTATGGCTGACGCGCAGCTCCACGTCCGGGCGCGCCAACGCGAGCGAACGCAACCATTCTTCGATATGCCCCAGCTCGGTGCGCTCGGCGCGCAGGAACTTACGTCGTGCAGGCACGTTGTAGAACAGTTCGCGCACTTCCACCGTGGTGCCGGGTGCCTGCGCCTTGGGCGCTACTTCACCCAGCTTGCCGCCTTCGACCTGCAGAGACGCGCCATGTTCGTCTCCGGCGCGACGCGAGGACAGTGAGAAACGGCTGACCGAAGCGATCGACGGCAAGGCTTCGCCGCGGAAACCTAGCGTGGCCACCGCCTCCAGGTCGTCCAGCGAGGCGATCTTGCTGGTCGCGTGGCGTGCGACCGCCAGCGGTAGTTCTTCAGGGGCGATGCCGCCGCCGTCGTCGCGGATGCGGATCAGGCGGATACCGCCTTCCTCCAGATCAATGTCGATGCGCAAAGCACCGGCATCCAACGCGTTTTCCACCAGCTCCTTGACCACGGACGCGGGGCGTTCGACGACCTCGCCTGCGGCAATCTGGTTGATGAGGGTGTCGGGGAGTTGGCGGATCTGCACGGTCTGGTGGCGACGCGCAAGCGTCGTCGGGAAAACAGACGTGATGATAGCCGAGGGGTGGAGCTTACGGTGCGCCCGCGCTGCCGACGCTGGCCGTACTCCTGGCCGCCGCGTCCGCGGCAGCGGCGCGCGCCGCGAACAACGTGCCTGGCGGCGGCTGGCGGGTGAAATAGGTTTGCACGCCGTCGAGCACCGCGCCGGCGACCTTGCGCTGGTAGCCCGGGTCGGTCAGGCGCCGCTCTTCGTCGGCATTGGAGATGAACGCGGTTTCCACCAGCATGGCGGGCATGTCGGAAGTGCGCAGCACCGCGAAGTTGGCGCGCTCGATGTTCGGCTTGTGGTTGTTGCCCACGCGCTTGAGTCCGTCCAGCACGTGGTTGGCGGCGTCCTCGGATGCTTTCATGTGGCCGCTCTGGGCCAGGTCCAGCAGGACCGACGACAGGGTGTTGTCCACTTGCTGCAGGCGCACGCCACCGACCAGATCGGAGGAGTTTTCCTTGTCCGCCAGCCAACGCGCCCGCTGCGAGGAAGCGCCCCTGAGCGAAAGCACGTACACCGACGAACCGCGTGCGCTGCGGTTTTCGGCGGCATCGGCATGGATGGAGACGAACATGTCGGCCCTGTTAGCGCGCGCCTTCTGCGCCCGTTGGGGCAGCGGAATGAAATAGTCGCCGTCGCGCACCAGGTAGGCTTTCATGCCCGGCGTGGCGTTGATCTGGCGCGCCAGCTCGCGCGCCACCGCCAGGGTGACGTCCTTCTCGCGCTTGCCGGTGGGGCCTTGCGCGCCGGGATCCTGGCCGCCATGCCCTGCATCGATGGCGATGACGAGCGGACGCATGCCGGTTCGCATCGGCACCTGCGGCACTGGCTTGTAAGGGGCGGGCTCGCCGGTTGCCAGGGCTTCCGCCGGTGTGGAAGCGGCGGGCGTGGCAGGTGTCGGCACTCCCGTCGCGATGGTGTACTGACCTGGGGCCGGTTGCGTCGGCTCAGCACGGTCTTCGCCGGTGCTAACGGGAACCGCAGCCTGGGTGCTCTGGCCATTGAGAATGGCCTGCGGCGAGAGCTGCGGCGAAACCGCAGGCGGTTTTGCCACTGCCTGTTGCACGGCGGCGGAAGTCAACGCAGCAGTCGCTTGCGCCGCGGTTTGCGTGCTGGCTTGTTGGGTACTGGCTTGGCTCGTCGCAGGCGGGGAATCGACCGCCGTCGGTTTGGCCGCGACCGTCGAGGGGGCGGGACCGTCGCCGGGCCATTCCAGCACCAGCCGCGCGCCGCTGCCGGTGGACTCAAGACGCGGCTTCATCGCCACGACCGAAGACGAAAGATCGAACACGATGCGCAACGTATCCGGCGTCGGCTGGCCGGTGCGCACCGACTTGACGATCCCGGCGCCCGCCGGAAGTTTCAGGCCGCGCATGGCGGTGGAAGCAGGCAGGTCTACGACCAGCCGATCCGGGCCGGCCAGGGAAATGGTTTTGTACTCGCCCTTGCCCTCCAACTGGATCTCGGCGCGGGTGCCGGTGGCGCTGGTATCGACACTGACCCCGCGGACTTCACCAGCAAAAACGGGGCATGCGACGCTCAAAGCAAGCGCGATGCCCACCGTGGTGCTGCCGAAACGGGTAATCCCCTTATGCATGCGGCGGATTCAAGCACCATCCGTCAAGGAATGCAACTACTTTTCCCTTAATAATCCGTGACCTGACGGAACTTCCTGTAGTGGCTGGGAAGATAGTGCCGCAACCTCCTCCGAAGTGGCTAGGTGCGCCAACCAGCGTTCGCCTATCGCCGTACCCGCACTCAGCCTGGCCTCCCGGCCAATACCTTGAGTCGCCAGTTCCACGCGCAGATCGGCTTTGGGCAAGGCAAGGCCCGCGCGCTCAGGCCATTCCACCAGCCACAGGGTGGCGACCGCATCGTCCAAGCCCAGAAAGTCCAGCTCTCCCGCATCGCCGATGCGGTAAAGATCCAAGTGCCAGGCTTCGCCCTCAGGAATCGGATATCGCTCCACCAGGGTGTAGGTCGGGCTGCGGATCGCGCCCTTTACGCCCAGCGTACGCAGCAAGGCGCGCGCAAGCGTGGACTTGCCCGCGCCCAGGTCGCCTCGCAGATGCACGACCGCATGCGCCGGACGCGTGATCGCCAGCGCGCGACCCAACGCCTCGGTCGCGTCGCTTATCGGAAGCAGCAGGTGCATCAATCGCCCCCCACCGGATTGGCCAGCCGACGCAGAGGGAAGAAAAGATCCGCCGGCAAGAGTCCGCGTTCGCCCTCCTCCGCGGCTGCATCGCCTGCAAGCGAATGCAACAGCGCGCCAGCGCTGGCAGCGTCGAAAGCAGACATGCCGCTCGCCCGCAACGCCACGATCACGCCGGTCAGCACATCGCCCATGCCGCCCACCGCCATGCCCGGATTGCCGGCATCCAACACGCGCGGCGCCTGCCCAGGCGCCGCGATGATCGTCCCCGCGCCCTTGAGTACGACGACCGCCTGGTAACGTTCCGCGATGGCCTGCGCGGCGGCGAAGCGATCGCGCTGCACTTCGGTCGTCTCTATGCCGAGCAGACGCGCCGCTTCGCCTGGATGTGGGGTCAGGATCGCATCGGCAAGCGCATGGGCAAACTCATGGGATTGGGCAGCGATCAGGTTCAGCGCATCGGCATCGAGCACCAACGGTTTGTCCGCCGCCAGCGCGAGTTTCAGCATCGCTCGGCCCCAGTCGCCCTGACCCAAACCGGGACCGATGGCTATCGCGTCGACCTGCGAAAACAGCGGCTTCAATTCGTCTCCGGATTCGACCGCGCGCGCCATCGCTTCGGGACGCCTCGCCAATATTGCCGGCACGTGCGTTTCGCGGGTCGCCACGCTCAGCAGGCCCGTACCGCTGCGCAAGGCCGCTTCCGCGCACAACAGAATGGCGCCGCCATGCCCATGGTCGCCGCCAATGCATAGCGCGCGGCCCGATTCTCCCTTGTGCGTATTGCGGCGACGCGGCAGCAGCCAGTATGACAACGCTTCCTGCGTCAGCAGCGATGCCCCGGGCTCGACCGTGGAAAAAACCTCGGCAGGAACCTCCAGTCCTTCCAGCTCCAGCTCGCCTGTGTGCTCAAGCGCTTCGCCAGTGTGCAAGCCCGCGTGCCGCGCGATGAACTGCAAGGTGCGCGAGGCAGTCACTACTTTGCCGGAAGCAGAACCCTTGTCGGCGTCCAAACCGCTGGGCACATCCAGTGCCAGCACCGGTGCGGGCTGCCCGTTGATGGCATCGATCAGCGCCATGGCGAATGCATCGGGCGGACGCGATAGACCGATGCCGAACAGAGCGTCCACCACCAGATCCCCGTGCGGCACGACGTCGGGAAAAATCCCGATCTCTCCTCCCACCGCCACATAGTCGGTGCACGCGCGCTGGGACAGTTCCGTGCCGGGCACGTGCTCAGCCAGGTGTACCACCTTCACACTGCGGCCAGAGCGGTGCGCCAGGCGCGCCAGCACATAGCCATCGCCGCCATTGTTGCCGGGCCCGCACACCACGGTGATGCGTTGCGCGGCGGGCCAATGCTGCAGCACATGCTGCCAGGCGGCCTGCCCCGCGCGCTGCATCAGCGCGTAGCCATCGCCTCCCAGCAACGCCGTCGCACGGGCGTCCAGCAAACGCGCGGCGCGGGTGTCGAATAAGGGCAGTAATCCGTACATGGCTTGGATTCTATACTTGGCTCATGATTTCTTCGTTCGCCAGGCCTAACCAAGTCCGACCCGATCCGGCCGCACTCGCCCGGCGCGTGCGCGCGTTGTCGCGCGAACTCGGCTTCCAGCGCTGCGGGATCACCGGCATCGAGCTTCGCGAGGACGAAACCCATCTACGCGACTGGCTGGCCAAGGGCCTGTACGGCTCGATGGATTGGATGGCACAGCACGGCGACAAGCGCGCCCGGCCCGACGAACTGATTCCTGGAACTTTGCGGGTGATCTCGGTCGGCCTGGACTACGGCCGCAACGATGGCGAGGAAGCCTGGACCACGCTGGAGAACGGCGAGCGCGCTTACGTCGCCCGTTATGCGCTAGGCCGCGATTACCACAAGCTGATGCGGCAGCGCCTGCAGAAACTAGCGGAACGGATACAGGAAGAAGTCGGCGCGTTCGGCCATCGCGTGTTCGTGGATTCGGCGCCGGTGCTGGAGCGTGCCTTGGCAAGAAATGCGGGGCTGGGCTGGATCGGCAAACACACTTGCCTGATCGACAAGGACGGCGGCTCGTGGTTCTTCCTGGGCGAGATCTACGTCGACCTGCCTTTGCCCGTCGACGCGCCAGCCAGCGCGCATTGCGGCAGCTGCACGCGCTGCATCGACATCTGCCCGACCCAGGCCATCGTGGCGCCTTACCGACTGGACGCACGCCGCTGCATCTCTTACCTGACCATCGAACATGAAGGTTCGATTCCCGAGGAACTGCGGCCGGCCATCGGCAACCGCATCTTCGGCTGCGACGACTGCCAGTTGGTGTGCCCCTGGAACAAGTTCGCCAAACGCACGGACGAGCCGGATTTCCGCGCTCGCAACGGCCTGGACGTGGCGACGCTGCCGCAACTGTTCGCGTGGTCGGAAGCCGAGTTCCTCAGCCGCACCGAAGGCTCGGCGATCCGCCGCAGCGGCTACGAGCGTTGGCTGCGGAATATCGCGGTGGGGTTGGGGAATGCGCCGAGCACGCCGGAAGTGAAGGCCGCGCTGGCTTCGCGGAGGGACAGCGAATCAGTGGTAGTGCGTGAGCATGTGGCGTGGGCGCTGGCGCGTCACCAAAGCTAGAGTCGTCATCCCAGCCAGATGTCGTCATCCCAGCGAAAGCTGGGATCCATTTTGATCTTGATCTTGATCCCGGCACGTCACTGCGAAAATCAAGATGGATCCCAGCTTTCGCTGGGATGACGATCGAGTTTTTGACGACTGGTTTCTTAGGATCGCGCCTTCAGCTCCGCCAGCAACACCTTAGTGACCGGATCATTGGCTTCGGCCTCACCGCGCAGCGCCGGGAGCAAACCGTTCGCCAGCTGCTTGCCCAGCTCGACTCCGAACTGATCGAAGGCATTGATTCCCCACAGCACGGATTGCGCGTAAACACTGTGTTCGTACATCGCGATCAGCGCGCCCAGCGACTGCGGCGTCAACGCATCCAGCAGTATCAAGGTGCTCGGCCGGCCGCCGGCATAGGCGCGATGCGGATCTTCGCTGGACTGGCCGTTGGCCAGCGCTTCGGCCTGGGCGAAAAGATTGGACATCAAGGCCAAATGATTTTCCGCATACGGATCGTCGTTGCGGATGGTGCCGACGAAATCCAGTGGCACGATACCCGTGCCCTGGTGCAATGCCTGGAAGAAACTGTGCTGCACGTCGGTACCCGCCCCGCCCCACCACACCGGCACCGTATCGCCGTCCACCGCACTGCCGTCCAGCTTCACCGACTTGCCCAGACTTTCCATTACCAGCTGCTGCAGATAGGCAGGCAGCAAGGCAAGACGCTGGTCGTAGGTCATCACGCCATGCGCGGCATGGCCGAGAACATTCCGATTCCACACCGCCGTCAGCGCGTGGCGGACCGAGATATTGCTTTCCAGCGGCGAATTCAACACATGTGCATCGAATTCCGACGCACCGGCGAGCAGACCTTCGAAACGATCGAAACCGATCGCCAGCGCGATCGGCAGACCTACCGCGGACCACAGCGAGTAGCGGCCGCCCACCCAGTCCCACATCGGCAGTACGCGCTCAGCCGCAATATCGAACGCGGCTGCGGCGCGCTCGGGATTGGCGCTGACTGCGTACAGGCGTTCGCTGCCGCCCAGCCAGTCGCGCAGGATGCCGCCATTGAGCAGCGTTTCCTGGGTGCCGAAAGTCTTGGAGATCAAGATCGCGGCAGTGCGTGCCGGATCGAGCGGCGCCAGCGTGCGTTGCGCGGCGGCGCCATCCACGTTGGAAAGGAAATGCACACGGAAACGGCCACCGGCCGGCTCGCGCAGCGCATCGGCCACCAGCCGCGGCCCCAGATCGGAACCGCCAATGCCGACGCTGACGATATCGGTGATGCCGCTGGCCCTCAGTTCAGCGACCAATGCACCCATGCGCAGGCGGACCGCACTTGCGGTCGCATAGGCTTCGCGCGCGATCGCGGCGCCCGAATGGTCGCCGCGCAGCGCCGTATGCAACGCAGCGCGGCCTTCGGTCACGTTGACTTTCTCGCCATCGAACAAGCGCCGGTACGCACCTACCATGTCGTGCGACCGCGCCAGAGCCAGCAACGCATCGAGCGCATCGCGGTCGTAGGATTGCCGCGCGAAATTGAAATACAACGATTCCTGGCGCAGCGCGAAATCGCGCGCGCGCGCCGGATCCTTCGCCAGCAGCGACGACGAGTGCGCGCCCTGCAAGCGCGCAGCGTGGGACTGCAGCGTGTCGAAACCCGGCTTCATGCTCATGCGGCCTGCTTGGGGATGGAGTGGTTGGTGTGGGTCAGGCGGTTGTCGGCATCCACATAGACCAGAGTCGGCTTGAAGGCGGCGGCCTCTTGTTCGCTCACGCCGACGAAGGCGGCGATGATGACCAGGTCTCCGACCTGAACATGACGGGCGGCGCCGCCATTCAGGGAAAGGATGCCGCTGCCTTCGTCCGCGCGAATCGCATAGGTGCTGAAGCGGCTGCCATTGGTGACGTCCCAGACGTGGACCTGTTCGAACTCGCGTATGCCGCTGGCGTCCAGCAGCAGGCCGTCGATGGCGACGGAGCCTTCGTAGTTCAACTCGGAATGAGTGACGGTGGCGCGGTGGATCTTGGCTTTGAGCAGGCTGAGTTGCATGGCTGAGGCGGCTATCGAAGGGGAGTCGAAGTCTAGCAAGCGCAGCCGTAAGAGGGGCTTCAGAACTCCAGATTGTCGATCAGCCTGGTCTTGCCCAGCTTGGCCGCGATCAGGGTCACTTTCGCGGCCTTTTCGCCCTCTTCCGGCTCGCTCAGGTCCGGACGCCTGACTGCGGCGTAATCCACGATGAAGCCGGCGGCGCTCAGTCTGCGGGCAGCCTCCGCTTCCACCGTCAGGCGCGGTTGTCCGGACGTCACGGCATCGCGCATCGCCAGCAGCGTGCGCCGTATCTCGGCCGCGGCCGGGCGCTCTTCGGCGGACAAATACTGGTTGCGCGAACTCATCGCCAGCCCATCGCTTTCGCGCACGATGCTGCCGCCCAGTATCTCGATGGGAAAGGCGAGGTCGCGCACCATCTGCCGGATCACGGCGAGCTGCTGGAAATCCTTCTTGCCGAATGCGGCGACATCGGGCTGCACCTGGTTGAACAGGCGAGTGACCACCGTACACACACCGTCGAAGTGTCCGGGGCGATGGGCGCCCTCCAGCACGCTGCTGACACCGGGCACGTTGATGCTGGCGGCCAGTTCGATGCCGAACGGATACATAGATTCCACGGTCGGCAACCAGAGGACATCGCAACCGGCGCCTTCGAGCCCGGTGGTGTCCGCTTCAGGCGTACGCGGGTAACGGGTGAAGTCTTCATTGGGGCCGAACTGGGTCGGATTGACGAACACGCTGGACACTACGCGGTCGGCGTACTGACGCGCCAACATCACCAGCGAGTAATGACCGGCATGCAGATTGCCCATGGTCGGCACGAAGCCGACCCGCAAGCCCTCGCGCTTCCAGCCATTGACCCGCGCGCGCAGCGCGTCGAGTTCGGTGATGGTTTCGATCATTGCGCTTCCTTATGCGGGCGCGGGCTTTTATCAGGGATGTTCAGCGGGGAACGCTCAGTAGGAGTGTTCGGCGTCGGGGAACGAGCCATCGCGTACCGCGGCGGCATAAGCGGCGATCGCGCCTGCGATCGAACCGCCCTCGCCGAGGAAATCCTTGACGAATTTAGGCTTGCGGTGGCCGGTGTCGATGCCCAGGAAATCATGCAGCACCAGCACTTGTCCGTCGCAATCGGGACCGGCGCCGATGCCGATGGTAGCAACGGCGCTAGCTGCGGTGATGGCCGCGGCGAGCGGCGACGGCACGCATTCCAGCACTAGCATCGAAGCGCCCGCATCGGCCACGGCTTGCGCGTCGGAACGCAATTTTGCCGCGGCGTTTTCGTCGCGTCCCTGCACTTTGTAACCGCCGAACTTCAGCACCGACTGCGGGGTCAGACCAAGATGCGCGCAGACCGGAATATCGCGCTCGGCCAGGAATCGGATGACTTCGAGTTTGTGGCCCGCGCCCTCCAGCTTCACCATCTCCGCACCGGCCTGCAGCAGCGCGATGGACGCCTGCAGCGCACGCTCGGGGGTGGCATCGGACTGGAAAGGAAGATCGGAGATCAGCATTGCCCGGCTTAGCCCACGCGCGACCGCCGCGGTGTGGTAGGCGACATGCTCCACCGTGACCGGCAAGGTCGAATCGCGGCCCTGCACCACCATGCCCAGCGAGTCGCCGACCAGTACGAGGTCCACGCCATTGGCATCGACTACTCGCGCGAAGCTGTAGTCGTAAGCGGTCAGCATGACCAGCTTGCGCTGTTCGCGCTTGGCGGCGGCCAGCGCAGGCAGCGTCCACTTCTTGATCTCGGCGTGTGTGCTCATTGGCTGATTATCACCCTAACGACTCGATGGCCGAGATAGGGCCTGTTAACGCTATTGGGATAGGTCCCGTTGCGTCGCCGCGGCGGTCAGGCGTTTGTGCGTGACG
>Ga0307513_10001514_pt1 | contig 33358 bp, 36 predicted proteins | sample 15_EM_MG_FD_202174 | JGI IMG/M metagenome (GOLD analysis project Ga0307513, IMG submission 202174) | Populus trichocarpa ectomycorrhiza microbial communities from riparian zone in the Pacific Northwest, United States - 15_EM | ecosystem: Host-associated > Plants > Roots > Unclassified | place... | reverse complement strand
AATGGTGTCGCTTTGTGGGTCGCCCATACTTATGGAAACGTTTTGGACGCTCCTATTTGCCCCGATATCACCGCCGAGGCTGTTCCGGGGGGAGGGAACGTCGATGGAAGTAACAGCGGCGCCGCTTCCAGAGTTGGAGCTGGCCCTGTTTCCGTCACTGTTGCTGCAATCCTTGCGATTGTTGTGAGTGGGGTGATGCTGTGATGAGATGAGATGGAAAAAAAAAAGATGAAAGTGAGATGTAAATGGATTGGGTTCACTCCCTACGGTTGTGTACTCACCTATGTACTTTGATACTAATACAAATCACGCTCCGTCCTTCTGAACCTACGAATGGACGAGAGAAGTGCCTTCTTTACATGCCATTTACTCGCGTCCATATGCACGTGCGAGTGGTGATTCTCGAGTTAGCGTTGTTGTATTCGCTTTTGGCCGTGATAAATTATCGGTTTAGGTGAATTCCATCTTTTTTGTTGATCGGGCTCGACTGAGAATGTGTATGACAGCAGTTGGTGCCAGGTGTTGATGGTGCCGGAGAAATCACACTTCTGTGTTCATTCGGGTGGAGCAGCGTTGGGCAGGTAGTGACTAGTGCTACAGGAGTTTTGGAAGTTCACTTCAGTCCGACCGGGGCTCCTTGACGCCGCGCAGTTCACGGACAGGTGCCAATACCCGGGGATGATTGGGGATTCGAATTCGTAGCAAAAAAAGAGCAATAAATATTGAGACCCGAAGGTCTTCCACTCTGGAAAAGCGTGTCATCCTTGTGCAGGGGCCATGCTAATCTTCTCTGTATCGTTCCAATTTTTCGTATGTCACTCCGAAGAGGACATCTTACTGTGGGAAAGTTTGAGGCGCGTCAACGCACAAACGAATTGCGTTCCGACGGCGGGTGCTCTGCGTGATCGAGATCGTCTACTATCCCGAGTCGCAGCGGTTCAACGTTCTTACTGATACTCGCGCTTGTTTCGTCATTCTATCCGCTTGAACCGAGCCAAGATAAGGGATTCGCCGCAGGATCTGGGAAGATCTCCTGCTTCTTTCGAATAATGAATTGGCCTGGCTCGCAAACGTGCGTGGTCGTATACTGTTACCTCTTCGATGGCGTTGTTCCTTCGCTCACTCTTCCGCTTTTCTCGAGTAGAAAAACCAAATCTTCGATTTTCATGACGTGGTTGCAGGATAAAGTTGAAGAGGAACGAAGGAGTGCGGTGACCGCTGAAGGTACCGCAGGAGAGGTCGGGACCCCAATCGCCCCCGTTTCCCAAGACCTCCCCATTACTCAAATTGGTGTCGATGCCCCATCCTCTGCTTTGCAGGTCAGCGACTCGCCTCCCTCGACATCACGGGACTCTGGGTATCCCTCCGGCACTTTCGTCAACATCCCTCCTTCCGCGGCCTCTTCCCCCACATTGAGCATTTCCACCTTATCCGACTTGACCCCAACCGAACTAGGCGAAGACGTCGAAGAGAGTAGCGGCAAACTGATGATGACCGCTCGTCATGAGACATTCTACTTTGAAGATGGCAACGTCGAGATCGCGTGCGGACACACCGTATTCAGGGTTCACTCGACCACGATCTCGTTTTCTTCCCCCAAACTTCGAGATCTCCTTTCCAAGTCGGCACTCCTCCGTGCCCCAATGCCAGAGGGTTGTCCTCGGATCGCTTTCACGGACACCGCCGAGGATTTTGCGATCCTACTGAAGATGATCTACACACCAGGGTGCGTCACTCCTCCCACTGATACTGTTTCCGTGAACCGATAGTTGACCGGGGGCCAGGTTCCCAGCGTGGCGCAAGGTTCCAGAGTTCACGGCATTCGCATCGCTCCTTCGGATGACGACCAAGTACGGTTTCTCCGACGTTCGCGAGCAACTCGTCGATAGCATCAAAGGTGCCTACCCTACCAAGTGGGAGGGCGCAGTCATCGCAAAGGTTCTGGGCGAGGACATCTTCGGATCGCCTAAACCCCACCCCAATGCCGTTTTGAATCTGTTCATAGAACAGAGCGTCAAGTTCGCACTACCTTTTGCCGCCTACCGAGCTGCCCAAGGTGGTTTCTCCTCTCTCATTAGCAACGAACCCGGCACGGTACTCCCACGTCTTACCCTCGCTTCCGCTCTCCACGGCATTGAGGTGATACAGGCTCGGTTGGCAGGGCTTGCCCATTCCGTTGTATGCCATATGAGCCTGGAAGAGTGTCGTGACAGGACGTGCGCCGTAAACGTCGATACAAACCCTCCAGAGCGAAGGATGGGGGCGCTGAATAAGATCTACGACGCCATGGTAAAGGGAGGAAAAGGTGATGTGCTGTTTTCTCTTTCGTTGGGAGACATTGCTTGCGTTAACTGCGCAAAAATACCGGAGAATGATTATCGTCTTTGGCGTATGATGATTTGGGAGGAGCTCCCTCGCATATTTGGGGTTGGGGAGGGCTGGGAAGAGGCTTAGCTTTTAGAATTTGTCGCACGTAAAGACTATGCTGATTATTATCCATGCAACTGTTTACTCGCTACTCGACGTTACAGGCCCTGTACTATAGAGCACCCCGAAAGAACGAAATGATAGTAGTGCGTAATCCAAGTGTCAAATCCTGCCAACAGCGGATAAAACGAGGGAACGAAACCAGAGAAAATATCACCGGTCGAGGTAACACAATCTCCATGTGTATTCATCTCTCCTGTCTACTCAGTCCAATCCGCAAGGAAGTAGGAGTGATATTGGATGCATATAACAGCCGACCGACTGCCAATCAACTCAGCGAGGCTTGATTTTCCTTTTGGTGCCATCATGGCACCTGGCCCCCTTTGGGACACTGTGACACCTGCTCCGGAACATATGCGGTTTCAGGCAGCTTCCTCGACCTCTGCCTTGACTGCATTCTGTATGGCTCCCTACAGTGATACTCCCTTGTTGCCCAGTTGTGTGGGCATAACCATTCTTCTCCCCTTCCTCTTTCACCACCATCCGTCATGAGTGATGATGACAAAGCAAGCTAAAATGTGAGTGCATTCTTTACATTCAGGTCATACTGACCAGATGAACTCGTTGTAGGGCAAAGGAGCATTATATCAGACTTTAGGATCAGATTTCCCATCTGTTGCGAGTCAAACTATAACTCCCCACACTGAGTTCTACAATACATTTGGGAGTGATATGATAAGGACCTGAATACTATGCAAACACATTGATTCTCCTTCCTTCAAGGTGTCACGATTTTCCCCTTTTCTCCTCTTTTTCACGGCTAAGTCATAGACGCCCGCACGTGCTCAGGTCACATGGACTTTCATTTCGGACTCATCCCTTTCTCTTTCAAACTCTTAGGACCTTATCTTTTCTCTTATCTTATCTTATCACACTCACACAATCAGCAAGGCGAACGCACATGTCATTCGAGTCATCTAGGGAGGACGATCTACAAGTCACAAGAGACTCCCCTCAAGAACTTCCTCCTACACTCCTTGTCAATCTCAGGATAGACCACAAGATCGGAATCCTCGTCCAGCCATACCGAGGCCCTCTGCGAAGCCTCCGCCTTCTTCCTCATGTCCCTTGCCACCACCTGATCCAACATCCGATCCATCATCCCACTCCTACCCAGATAGGCCTTATCGATCCGCCTATCCAACGACTCCAACTTCTGGCTCGATGGCCCAGCAACCAGCGGCACCTCATAAGGGCTCAGTGACCTACCATGACTCGGCTGCATTGTGGGCAACCTCTTTGGCCCCTTCTTCCCCCTTCGCTTTACCCTCTGTCCACTGGTTGCGGGCGCAGGTGTAGGTGGACGTGGCTGTTCACGTCAAACACTTGCTATGGAGACGGTCTTCCCCATCTCTTCGGATCCCAAGTCCCCTGATCCTGGACTGGCAGAAGATGTGCCCAAGATCAGATCTTCGGAGAAGTCAAACGACTTGGACTTCTCCCCGTGACTGTTCATCTCCAAGTAGAGACCAATGTCGAAGAGACGACTCTCCGTCCTAACCGCAAACGCCCTCTGCGTCGCAATCAAGTTGTTGATGTCCTCCTTCAATAAGGCGATCTATGAATCTGGTCAGCCTGATAAACTTCAGACCATCGCCCAGAGACATACCTCATTTTGCTGCTCATCAACTACCTTCAAGAGCTCGTGGTTGAGACCAGCGGATGCCCTAAGGCATCTCTTCTCCCAAATAGAACGCGTGTCCGTTCCGGGAACGTCATCACGGATAATACGTCGGAGAAGGACCCTATATCAATCTCCTGCAACGCGAAGCACTCTTCCGGCGTCAGCATCCGTACTGACAGCGAGGGCATAACAGAAGTCTCCCCAATGGAGGTCTTTGAAGGTCTCCGATGAATACGATCCCACACTCTTCGCACGACGGATGATCTCGTCGCTAGTCGGGTAATCGGTAGAGGGAGTGGAGGAGGAGAATGTGGCTGTGGTACCATGAGAAATGTGAGGGTAGGTGTGGAGAACTCGAGGCATGGCAAGATAGGAGTTGAGTGAGGAATGATGGAAAAGCTAGTTGAGGACTGCTGAGAAACCATGGCAGAGCCCTCCTCGCTTATATCCATCCTAAGACCCCCCTCGGCCCGAGCCCAGCCTCCGATGACACATCAAGGATGACTTGTGCTTTTTCAGGACTGTATTGGTGATTATTCATCTCTTTTCCCATGACCCACATTCCTTCCTTTCTACCTTTCCTATTTTGGACAAGTTTCTCTCACGACCCACCGGGACTCTGGTGGCTCACATTCATTTGTCAAATCTAATGAGTTAGCACCTTTGTCATTCGCTTTGTCAAACCTGGTCTGTGTGCATTCCAGTAGTATATAAGGACTAGTAGTATAGTGCTGTATTCCTTAGATTTGATATCATCAGAACTTCCCTAGCAGCCTCATCCGCTGAGCCTGGTGGTCTGATCCTCTCTTAGCATCTCTTACCTGTCCCCTCCTCTGCTTCTCTTCATCCGCTCCCCTCCCATCACTTGTCACCTGATCCCCTTAGCGCTTGCCAGCAGCGGCTCAGGGTGTGCTGTTAGGTCTGCCTGACACAAGGAAGGAGGATCAATGTGAGTATCAGCAAAAGAGTAAAATACTTATTTCGGTGACCACTTATCTTCACTTATCTTCACCTTTTCTCACTTATTTAGTACTTTTCCTTCACTTTTCAAGCCCCAACTTATATAAGTACATACTTTTCTCTCTTTTCCACCTTTTCTTACAAAAAGATTGGAATAAGTGATAGAAAAGTAAATGTCCCTTTCCCTGATGGCCTGATAGAAGGAACCCAGGAGCCTGAGAATTTCAAGGAGTTCAGGTATCTGAAGAGGACTGACTATGGGGTAGGACTATATGGATTTTGATGAATACCTTGGTGGTTAGTTTTAACACAAATTATAAGTGCTTTAGTCATCTGGGATATTGGATTACAGGAATGAGTAGTCAGAATACACAAGCTACAGATCCCTAAGGAAGTACATAATTACACTGTAGAATCAACACCTCCCCAGAGTCATAACCAGCAACTAGATACTGACCATCCCATTGTGCATCTGAACACCTTGCAAGTCTCCCAGGCAATTGGAAAGCTACCTTTCCAGTAACTGTATCCTGGATCTCAGGTATGAATGACCTCTGCTTCCTGATACCACCAACAAAATCCAGATGGGGTCTAATGTTGGATTCAGCTGATAATTCAATACAGGATAAGCCTGGAATCCCAAAGTCCCACCCCAAAATTCTCAACCAGGGGTCATAAACCCAGACTCTTAGGTCATCAATGGTCAAGGGGGGATTTAGGAATCGAAAAAGTAGAGCCTCTGTCTTCCCTACAATCTCTCCTGTCCACATAGACCAGGCTTGAATGTACTGGTTATATAGGCATAAAACTGTAGACCCATCCCCCAATATCCTCAGGTCCTTGGCATCATCCCTAGGTGCATCTACTGTTCTGAGGAGTTCACCTTTCTCAGTATCCCAGATATAGATTTTCTGATCTGTACACCAAATAGAAATCAACCTGCTATTGGTCAAGTGGGTGTCTATCTGGTAGAATTCTTTAGCTGGTGTTTGGAAGGATGCCTTGCAGAGGCCAGTTGAGATATCCCAGATCCTCACCACCCCATCTGAATGACTTGAAATGGCAATACCATCTTTTGCCTGAAGAGTAATAGTCTGAATTGGAGATGAAGCAAAAGGCATGGGCTTTGGATCAACTGGAGCTGGATCTATGGGTGGGAGACCAATCTGCCAGAACTTGACTGAGCAGTCCTCAGATACTGAAACAAGGGAAGTGGGGGAGGAAAATGCAAGGGAGGTAATGATACCAGTATGGCCAACAAAGGTCTTAAGGAGGTGAGGATCTGAGCTGGTGATATCCCAAATATAGATAGTACTTTTAGCAGCCACTGCAATAACCCTGTTGTTAGGGGAGAAACAACAGCATTCAACATCTTTGTTGGCCATATGGAATTTAACTACAGTTTGTTTAGAATCAGAGCTTTGGACCTCAGCAGCTGACTCATTGCAAACAACAAACTGGGTACCATCCAAAGAGAAAGCAATATGAGAACCATTATATACAGGTGCAGTTTGCTGGCCATCTATGTCCCATTGCCAAACCTTGCCACCAGATATAGACATGAGGTGTTTAGGGTTTAAGGGAAGGAAGCCAACATAGTCTACAGTATCCTCTTGCTTTATGATGTGATGGCACTCCCCTGTCTGAACATTCCACAACATAATTGTCATATCATGAGATCCTGAAGCAATTGTAGTGCTATCTGCTGAGATGGAGACAGATCTAACATGACTTGTATGGCCTTGGAAGGTCCTAACAACCCCACCAGTCTGCACATCCCAGAGCTTGATTGTCTCATCTGCACCACCAGATATGAGTGATGTCCCATCTGGTGAAAAGACAAGGGATGACACCCATTCAGTATGTCCAGAAAGGATGGCCACTTGAACCCCCGTAATGGCATTGTGAATGGTGATGGAACCAGATATTGAACCAACTGCAATGATATCTTTCCAGCATGCAAGAGCCCATAGGTAGTTGTTCAACAAAACTGTGCGGGAACATGTTCCCCATCCAGATGAGATGCCCTTGATTATGTTGGTCTCTTGTGAAAACTCCATGCTATAGCACTGAGAAAGCCAGGATGAAGAGGGGGAAAATTGGAGTGCAGAATGGTAGACATGGGAGGGAGAGTCATGGATAACATCAAAGTGTTCTAGGATGAGTCTCTGGCTGTCAGCTGTCCACTGACATGAAGCCCCTGCCTAGATAAGTGTCAGCACAGGCCTCAGTAAACAGTTCTGCACAGCACTCACCAAAGTATACCACTGCTCAATATCATTTATAGCATAGACCCCAACACCAAGATTCCCAGTGAGTGCAAGGACCTCAATCCAATATGGCAAACACTTTGTGAAGAACTGCTCAATTGCCCTCTGCACTTCCTTGATATGGGAGCTGGTACTGGGGATCCTCAGAAGGTGCTTTGTCCAGAAGCAGCATGCATATTCCAGGGCATCTCCAATGTGGTCCTTGCAGCAAGCAGAAAGATCTTTGACCTCACTGAGAACAGCATGGTCATCCAAGTTACAGATATTCTTCTTCAACCTTTCCCTCATCAGATTGAGGCATGAGAGTAGGATTTCTGCATGAACTGTAGGTTCCACAAGGAACCTTTTGTCTTTGCACCGCTCTGGGTCTGTGAGAAAGTCAGGAAATGACTTATGGAAGGTGAGGACAGGATCTTCTATCCCATCTGGGACAAGGAGGAGGGAGTGGAGGGAGCGCAGAGTGCTGAGGATGTGTGATGCCTGGAGTCTCAAGAGTTCTGAGAGACCCTTGATTGAAAGGGGATTGAAGATGAGAACAACCACCCCCACCACAGCCCTGAAACGGACATATCGCTGGCTGTTATCTGTGCGGGTGTCACAGAATGCTTGCTCCAGGACCTTGGTGTAGAGCTGGTCAATTCCGGACCTTCCTTCTTCAGCAGTGCTTTGTGGAAGTGAGGTGATGAGAGCAAGGCTCTCTGTGGGTGGATCATTGTCAGAGGCAACAAACTTGACCACTGTTGAGGCGTAGATGAAAAACCCGGCTGCCTTCTTGCATAGAGTCTTGATATCAGCTGAACTTGGCCAGTCTTCTGTCAGGTCACAGTCACTTCGGTCTTTGGCAAGGCAGGTCAAGTGTGTTTGAAAGAATAGTTTGATATCACTGTCCACTACTGTTGGCTTGACCTCATGGAGCTTGAGGACCTGTGTGACCGGGACAAGTGACTGCAAGCGAAATCCAATGCGAATTCGGGGCTCAGGCCGTCCGGTGATGAAGAATTTGACGTTGGGGATCTCGCCCACGTAGCGAGAGAGCACGGAGAGGATGGCAGAGGCAGGTTCTTCGTCTTTGCACTCGTCCAGGGCATCAATGATGATCAGTGTCCAAATCCGGGTGGCTTTTAACGGGTCAACGATAATCCTCTCCATTTGGGAACAAAGAGACTCCCGCCCAACACCAGGGTTGGCCTTCAGGACGTGGAGTAACTTCTCTCGAAATGGGGGGTATCGATAGGCAAGTTGAAAAGCGAGAGTTGGGAAGATCGTTTGGAGATTGCTTCTATCCTCGAAATCTCGCGAGCAAAAGAAGCTTGCGCCAAGCTTTCCGTCTGCGAAGCTGGTCTCGGCGAACGTCTGGGCGATGGTCGACTTCCCGGTCCCCGCAAGGCCGTTCAGCCAGAATATGGGGTGATCTTGTTCGTCCTTCAGCCATTGTTCAAGTTGCAGTAGGACATCCATCCTTGTTCCTCTCAGGCACCCCTGCCTGTTTCCGGCAAGGTACCGGGCGTCATTTATGGGATGCATGCCTTCCAGAAGGCGGCGATCTGTATCTCCCTAGTACCTGCAAGTTACTACAAAGGGCGGGACCGTGAAGGAGTGATACTCACGATCTGTTGACACCCCTCGTTGTAGATGTCTCGTCGCAACGAAGTCTGAGAATATGTTAGCTACGACGAGAGCAAGCCTTTTGAAAGAACACACCTGATAGTCCATCAAGGCGTCGCGAATATCTTGCACCAGGCTGTTAAACTCCTGCGCACTCCTGGGGTTTTTGAGGAAAAGTGTGAGATCCTTCTTAATCGCCATCGAGTTCATAGCCTGGCCAATTTCTTCCAATCTCCTGATAATCCCTGTGCGTCAGACCCGACCCTCGGTCCTGGAGAATGTGGACTCACTGTTCCAACTTCTTCGCCCTCTCCTTCTCATTGACGTCACCCGGAAGGATAGGGTCGGAGAGCGATTCAGAAAGTATTTTGATCCTGGGTGCCAATGATTCTATGGCACATTCGTTTACCTCTGTTCGCTGGAATGACCGTAAGCATGGCGGATGGAATGTGCGGGAAGGATGCAGTACCTCGCAATTGTCGAGAAAAAGGTAGAGAGATCTCGCGAGAGATTTGAGCGGACCGAAGGCACCTGCGGAGTCTCTCACCCCACGGAGCAACTCGACCGTGGCGGATACAGTATAGTTTTCGTTCGGTTTCTTCTCATCGGCGGCGGCGCCCGGTTCGAGGGTCTCGTCGGGACGAACAACTTCTGGTCCGTGATCAGGGAGGGGAGAGGTGCCTACATATGAATTGTCAGAAGGAACGATCAGAGGCAGCAACCGAAACAACCATGTTCACGTACTGTCGGGCTCCCCATCGTGCGAGATCGGGGGAACGGGTGGGGAGGGACAGGCACCCTCGGGTTCTCCACTGCGTTCACTTCCTACGTCTGGGTGTGGGTACGAATACCTCTGGCTGGCTCCCCCTCCATCGACGCCCGTCTCTTCCCCTTCTTGGCCGTTATCGCTTCCACGCGCTGGCCCAGATCCTGGCCCACCTGACTGAAGAAGCAGATCCGTCGAAAAAGATTGTTCTTCGGCTGCGTTAGGTCCATCCCCTCGTCGGTCGCGACTTTTGCCCGCTGCGATGTGAAGGTCTGGTGGGGGAAGCGGAGTCGTTGAGTCAGCCCCCCCTCCGCTGGGGTTAGCCCCCGTTTCGTCCGGTTTGCGTTTTCTCCCTGTTAGTCGCTGCTTGACCCTTTTCTTCATTTTGGAGAGTGAATTTCGCATGTCGTCCATGTCTGTGTTGGATCAGTGTAGAAGAGCGTTAGATGGTGGTGCGATAGCGGATGGTTGGCCTCGTGACTTTGACGCCCAGCGCGAGCACTATGCGTTATCGGGCGGGCGCTCCCCACGGCGCCCCTAGACCCGCCGACGACGCTCTCACTCTCACTTTCCTCAAGGGATGGTACGGCTCTGGCGATCCCCGCCGTCGTTACTGTGTACAGGTCATTGAGAAGGCACGGATATCATTTATCCAGAAGATGCATATCACTTTCTGCGCTGGACTCCGGCCAGTTAGGAAGCCATCGGACGGGTTGGGGGCGAGATCCGCCACGCCGAAAAATCGCAGAGTCCGGAAAAGGCCATCAAACCGAACGTCGTGGTTCTGAGCGGGCCCCGGTTCCTGGAGTCGGTCCTGTGGAGATTTCGCAACGCGGTTCGTTCCCTCGTCACCTGTCTGCCCCCGGGTTACGCAGTGTTGATTCGTCTCGATAGGATTTGGTGCACGGCAGCAGACGAGAATTCGCACTTATCTACCTTTAATCCAGGTTCCCTTCTTCCTCTCAGACAACATCCGTTACACCCCTTCATCAAATTTTTTCACCAACTATCGACGTCCTCAGGCCCCCGCATCAACGTTCAGACCAGTATTTTTCCTAGACGTCGCCCCACGGCCCTCAGAGAAGGGAGGGTATCCTCCGACACATTTTCTGGTGGCCCCCGTCGTCACCCTGTTTCTCGCGGACACCCCCACTTAACGTGATCGAGACCATCCGACATCTTTACTCCTCCGGAACCTGACGTAGTCTTGATTATTTTTATGGGCCACGTCTGGAATAACGTTGGAACCGGTCTGGATGAGGCCAGTGGGATGATCGAGCTCGTCGAATTCGAGGCCCTGCCCACGAACGAGTGCGGGGAACCGCAGAGACGATTGAATGCGAGTATAGTGGTGATTCTGAGACGGTGAAGCGGTGGCTCTATGCAAAGAGCTGCGCTTTTGGATTGACCCCGTTCGCTCAGATTAGATGTATCGCTAACACCCAAGGTTGTCACCGACCTTCCCGCCATTGACTGAAATTTACCCGGGACATTGATATATGTGTGCGTACGTGTTTGTGCGTAGGCAAGGTGAATAGCGAGTTAGTAGGAATGCTCACTGCACGGTTGCCCGAGAACCATGATACAGAAGTATACCCAAACCGACCTAGACTACCCTTGGACCTCCCTTACCTTACCTTATACCATACGCGTTCACCAAGCGTCGCGACAGCATGCCGCACAAAAACAACGCAATATTCCTATCGAACCTTCTCCCCATCGTATATATCGTCAACTCACAACCCGCTCGCAGCAAACTCAAAGAGTACGACTTCCTTCGAAGGATCCAGCTGATGATCGCACCAAGAACTTGATGCTGGAAATTCGCACACGCTTCCGTCCCTTCCGCTCGGCCATCTGTTGAGAAATAACGGGTCGTCTCTGTGTCTCTACGACGATCTTTCGGCCTTCCGAACCACGTCCGATTGTCACGACTGTTTCCAGGAGCAGAGCAGGTGCGCCTCTCATTACTTTTATGCGACCACACGACTCTACGCGTGTGATCGCGTTCCGTTCTCGTCCTCCGCCCGAGTTCAACTCTTGACTTACACCCCTTTTCCATTATGGGGGGTGTACGTCTAGTGGGTGTTGCAGCCCCAGAAGTGGCAAGAGGAGGATACACGTTGTCCCTTCAACCCAAATTTCTTTAACGACCACCCAATTTCCGGGAACGACGGGGACTCCTCTAAACCGGGATAATTCACGCCCTTTGCATACGCATAGGTCGCATCGGAAACGCCTGGCCTCCTCTTCCGCTCTTCCCGCTCCGAGTCAAGGAAGCCGGTCTGAGGCGTACTCTGTGTTTACGGATGGGACCTTGTAGGAAATGACGAATGGTTTGAATAAGTCGGTTGGGGGGACATAGGTGTTCCCACCGGAGTTGGCGACGGGGTCGTTGATGCACGTAAGTCATCCGACTTCGAGGGTAGTAGGGCACAATACGAAGTTTGCGTTTACCGGTGAGTGTTCCCACTGGTTCCATTCACCCCCCTTCATCCACCATCATTTGTGTGTTCAAGCTCGAGGCGTGGATGGGCGGATATCTGACTCAACAAATCTCTTTCGAATCTAGGCCATCGGATCCCCAGAGCCTACTTCCTGGTGTTCCTCCACTCGCGTTCAAACGCCGGCGCGCCGACTACGCGAATGTCTCTTCGAATGTCCTCAACACCTACACTCTGGGGGAACACATCAGTCAGAAGTGGGGAATCGGGAAGGCGTTGAGACGGAAACCGATGATGGATCCGCAGACGGTTGCGAATGGAGTTGACGATGAATGCATTGGGTTGCATAAGGTGTTGGGTACGACGGTTGAGGTTATTGTTGGCGGGATTTGCCACCAATCTGTACGTTTTCTCCTTCCCCCGGTCCCTCCGCTTCGCTGCTGTGTACTGATCCGCCTCTTTCCGTCTTTCCAGTGAGCCGCAGAAGCCCACAAATCGTTCTACACCCGTGCTTTTCCATACATTCTCCTAAAATGCATGATTCAAGGTGTTCCAGATGCATACCAATCACGGATTGTGCAACTTTACAAGAGGGCGAACGGAGGCATAGGCCTCTCATCGCCATCCCCACTCACATTGCATCCCTCCTCTCTCCGCCGCAGGTTCCGTTCTTCTTTCTCGATTCCCGTTGCGGTGTCGTTTTTGGTGGACGGACGTGCTGACGCGTCGCGGGTAGATTACGTAGATTTTAATTCGAGGTTGAATAGTTGTCCCGTATTTCCTACCATACTCCAACCAAAAGTATGGATGAAATCCGTGTGTGTCGCAGCCTGCTTCTGCTTTGATGACCAGTGCGCTTGTTTTCTCCGTCACAAATGAAACTATCCGCCTCCGCACACACTAGCTCTTATAAATTACGGATCGACGCGTTAGGACACGGCTGTCTAGTACTGCAGGGAATGAAAAGGCAGATAAATTTACAACGACATCCACGAAATTTAAGAGGATTCCGGGGGGGGTGCGGGCTGGGACTGGACGCATCTAGTGACTTTTTTCCTTGGATGTAGACGTGACCGACCAGTCCCCATAGTTGCACGAGGCCGAATAACCGACCTGGGCTCTGGGCTGGGACTGAGGTGGTGGTCCCGCAAAAAACCGTAAATCCTTCTTTCAGACTGACCCGGGAGTCTCGCTCTATGCCGGGGGGAGCAAAGCTTTGTGGAAGCCGTGGACTGCGACCCCCCGTATATCGGTCCTCTGGCCCCCAGGTGCTACGGTTGAGGAAGATCGTCGTCCTCGACTACCGTTGCCGAAGGTGAGTTGGGCAGGGAGAGGTTGGATGGTGTGGTCAGAGAAGGCCATGGATCCGTAAGTGACTCTCCCACTCCGAGGAGAGAGGCGAGAGAGGGATCCCGATCTATGGGAGTGTCGTGAGCGGGAGGAGATTGATCTCCGTATCCGAGGAGGGCGTGCCAAAGATGGGAGACTTGGGACTTGGTCCTTGGGTGTGCTGGAAACGAGAGATGTGCCCAGATGTGCCCCCATCAATTCCGGAGCTGTTCGCGCTCGATTTAATGCTCCGAGGCCCGTGATCGAGATCAGTCCATTCCGAGTCGTTCACGCACTCACTCGTGCCCTCGTCATCCCCCCACCGGCTCGAACGAAGCCAGGAAAAGTATTTCACCACAGGATCTGGGACAACCTCCTGCTTTTCGCAAAATGAACTGGCCTGCTTCACAAACGTGCGCCATCATGTATTGCTTTTTCGACGGTGTTTTTCCTCTGCTCACTTTCCCGCCTTTTCCGCTTCTTTCAAGTAGAAAGACTAAACCTTCGGTTTCCATGATACGTTGCAGAACAAGGCTAAGGAAGGATGAAGCAATCCGGTGACCACTCAAGTCCCCGCAGGAGAGGTTGAGGCTCCCGTCCGACCCCCGTTCCCCAAGATCTCCCCGCTACTCAAATTGGTGTCGATGCCCCGTCCTCCGCAATGCAGGTCAACGATCCGCCTCCCCTAACATTACGGGTCTCGGAGCACCCATCCGACCCTCTCGGCAGTATCCCACCCACCGTAGCCTCTTCTCCCACATTGGTGTCCAACTTGATTACAACCGAATCAGGCCAGGGCGTCGAGAGCAATAGCGGCCAACCGATGACGACGACTCGTCATGAAATATTCTACTTTGAAGATGGAACATTGAAATCGTGTGCGGACACACCGTATTCCGGGTCCACTCGACCACGATCTCGTTTTCTTCTCCCGAAGGACGCCGCCGAGGATCTTGCGATCCTACTGAGATGATCTACACACCAGGGTGGGTCACTCCTCCCGCTGATGTCATGAACTAATCGACCGGGTTCCAGCATGGCGCAAGGTTCCGGAGTTCACGGCATTCGCGTCGCTCCTTCGGATGACGACCAATTATGGTTTCTCTGGCGTCCGCGAGCAACTCGTCGATAGCATCAACGGTGCCTACCCTACCAAGTGGGAAGGCGCTGTAATCGCAAAGGTTCCGGGCGAGGACATCGGATCACCCACTCCACCCCAATGCGGTTTTGCCGCCTACTGAACCACCCTAGGTGGTTTCTCCTCTCTCACCAACGACGTACCTGGCACAGCACTCCTACGTTTTACCCTCGTCTACACCATCTACGGAATGGAGTTGATACGGGGTCGGCTGGTAGGGCTCGCGCATTCTGCCGTATGCCGTATGAGCCTGGAAGAGTGTCATTACGGGACGTACACCGTAAATGTTACGAACCCTCCAGAACGAAGAGCGGAAGTGCCGAATAGGACCTACGACGTAAGCTCAATCTTCCTTTCTGCGCCATCGCCAAGTCTCACCGTGCATTGGGGTGCATTGACGTCAGGCCGTGATTGCTGGTGGTACTCGTTGTGCCGATAATGTGGAGAAACTCCAGGTCGGTGACCAACTCCTCGGTTTAACTGACATTGGCTGCTCATGACAAAGGGCACGAACTCCACGCGTACCGTACTGCAACCGTTAGTATATTCTTGGGTACACCAAGTCGCTCTCCTTTTCAAAATGTACAGCACCTTATTTCCCGATTCCCTTCCTACGCGGCTTTGAATGAACGTCAATTCATGGTGCCCAATCCCTTGGGAGCGCCGCGACATCCGCTCCGGGGCATGTGTAGCTCCAGGCAGCTTCCTCAATCTCTATTCCGACGCATTTCCGTGGCCCTTGACGGCCATACTCCATCGTCACCCGGTCGTGTGGGTATAAAAGCCAGTCTGCCTTTTACCCATGTGTTGTTGACGCCGGGACACTCAACCATGTCTATCGAATGTGTGCGGCGCGTCTCCCCCTCCTCTTCCATCACCCTCTACCGTGAGCGACGATGGCCCGTGGCTTCGGGGCGAAAGCGAGCTAAAACATGAGCGCATTCATTGCATTCAGGTCGTATCGATGGGATGAACTCGCTGCAGGATTATGAGACATTAAATCGGACTTCGGGATCGTATTTCTCCATCGCGAGTCGGACCAGTACTATCAGGACTTGAACACTGCGCTGATCTTTGTGAGTGGGAAGTTCGTGCAGTACGTAGGACCCAATTAATTGGATCCCAGACTGGATTATTCTCCACTGCAACTTCGGCGCCCGCCGTTGACATTCAGCAAGATATCCGGCGAAACGCCCGTGAAATTCCTTCGCGCGCTCGGTTCAGAATGCCAACGGCAACGCCTCCGGAGAACACTCCGATCCTCCTTCCCTCGATTGGAAACCCCCCAACAATGGCTACGTCGGCACTCAACGCACGATGTATGCTGGTCTCGCGGCCCCGGTTCTCGCTGCTTTCCTCGCCGTGCTTGGGAGGCAGTGGCCCAACCGACACGATCAAATCGAGATGCGTGGTACGCTGATATGACAGTCGACATCGACATAGGATGACAATTGGGATGGTCGCATGACGCTTCGACGTCAGGATTGAAACTCTCCCTGTCAGATCGTGCTCCGACTGTTCTGTTACGGACCTTTAAGGCACCCATAGAACATCAATCGAGCAGCTACAGTGGTGATCATCACCGCTTTGCCATCTGGTTCTCATATTCCGCATTTGCATCATTTCTGCCACCATGGCGTCGGACGAGTGTCCATACCAAACTCCGCTTTCTCTCCTCTGGCTCCTCGTTAATACGATCTCCGCAAGACCGGGTGGTATTAAGGACGCCCTCGCCTCCTCACCGCCCTAGAGCTGGACGTGTGATGGGTTCCTCAGTCCCAAGGATGGTTCCACAGGTTTAATTAACTGATCCAGCTCCCGGAGGAGGTGAAGTTGTATCTCCTTCGTGAAGGCTTGGTTTGTTTCTGACGGGAGGGGACCTAGGGGCCCTGGGGTTTCAACCATCGCCGGACCCGTTTACAACACTCGGATCAGGTGCCGTTGTGAACCCCGGGCCGATACAGACCTTCCCCACGGACACTATTCCAGATTGGGCGGCCACTCAAATTACTCTCACGGACCAGACTCCTGTGCCACTCTTCGTGAAAGGAGCAGTTCATCTTGAACTTGTGTTTGATTGATTGGATGTTGACCCTCTCTACTAATATAGAGATCATCACTGCTGTTTTGTGGTTCATAACTGAAACCATCTGGTACAGTATTGAGGAGCTTTCCTTCTGGAGAGACTGAAGTTTCTGGGAATTTGTGTAACTACAGTCATGTTCATACCTTTCCCAGTCCCACCTCCCCCCTTCAATTCTAGCTCTGTAGCCATTCCAATATGTAGGAAACAGTGGATTAAAGATCTCCAGCTCCAACCCACTCCTGATCCCTTGGACAATGACCCCTAATCTACCTCTCAGCAAAGCTGTCAATGGGAAAGAAGGGACTGCCCCAATGACTCTCAAAACACCCAAAGTCACTACCACATCACACAGTTGTGGTGAGAGTATATTGACCATCTCAAATGGCCTACAACCTTCTGTTCCACCAACAGCTGCTGATGGTTCTCACCTGTGGAAGTTAACCCATATCAGGTAAATTTAGTACCTACACATGATCCAATCATACTTCAGGCAGATTCTCAGTGATTTGGAATGCTTTGGGTCCATTCACAGTAGTCTATATTGGGTACAGATGTAACTCCCATAGTCTCCCCAATGCAATAGTTCAAATTTGTGATAATGGTACTTTCTAGGCAGGGAGGGAGAGGAATATATAGATCTTGCATTTGACTTAACCTCCTCTTGGGGCATCTGAACAAGCTCCAGATAAGATAAGGGTCTATAATAAATCCTAATGAGGTACATGATTACACTCCAGAATCAACACCTCTCCAGAGTCATAACCAACAACTAGATACTGACCATCCCACTGTGCATCTGAAGGCCTTGTAAGTCTCCCAGGCAGTTGCAAAACTACCTTTCTAGTAACTGTATCCTGGATCCCAGGTAGAAATGACCTATCTATTCTAATACCACCAATGAAATCTAGACGGGGCCCATTCCTGCATGAACCTGATAGCTCAATAGAAGATGAGTCCAAGCTCCCAAAGTTCCACCCCATAGTTACAGTTGATGCTACACCTGAGTAGACTTGAAACCAGACTGTTTGGCCATCAATGGTTAAGAAGTTAGGTGTTCTTACAGCTGATCCATAGATTGCTTTCCCCACAGCCTCTCCTGTCCATATAGACCAGGCCTGAACAAAGTTTTGATACAGACAGAAAATCACGGATCCATCTACTGACATCCTGAGGTCTATAACATCTCCAGATATATCCACTGTTCTGAGGAGTTTCTCTTTCTCAGTATCCCAGATATAGATTTTCTCATCTGTACACCAGACAGAGATCAGCCTACTCTCAGCTAACTGGGTGTCCATCCAATGGGTATCTTTGGCTGGGGTTTGGAAAGATGCCTTGCAGAGGCCAGTTAAGATGTCCCATATCCTTACCATCCCATCTGAATGGCTTGAAATAGTAATGCCATCTTTTGCTTGCAGAGTGATGGACTTGATTGGAGCTGAAGCAAGGGGTATAGATTTTGGAGAAGCTAGAGCTGGATTTGTAGATGATGCACCAATTTTCCAGAACCTGACTGAGTGGTCATAGGATACTGATATGAGAGAGGTAGGGGAGGAAAATGCAAGGGAGGTGATGCTATAGGAATAGCCAGTGAAGGTCTCAAGGAGTTGAGGGTCTGAGCCAGTGATATCCCAAATATCAATGGTGATACCAGTAGTCACTGCAATGACCCTATTGTCAGGGGAAAAACAGCAGCACTGAACCCTTCGGTCTCCTGCTATACAGAATTTGGCCACAATTTCTTTAGAGTCAGAGCTTAGAATCTCAGCAGTGACTCATTGCATACAACAAATTGGGTACCATCCAAAGAGAAAGCAATCTGAGAACCATTACATATAAGTACAAACTGCTGACTACTAATGTCCCACTGCCAGATTTCATCACCAGATATAGACATAGATATAAATATGAGGTGTTTGGGGTTCAAGGGAAAGAAACAAACATGTTTTATGCGATTTTCTTGCTTTATGATATGATTGCACTCCCCTGTTCGAACATCCCACACACAAATTGTTCCATCCCAAGATCCTGAGGCAATTGTGACACAGTCTGCTGAGATAGAAACAGCAGAAACTAAGTATGTATGGCCATGGAAAGTCCTGACAACTCCGCCAGTCTGCATATCCCAGAGCTTAATAGTCTTGTCTTCACTACCAGATATGAGTGATGTCCCATCTGTTGAGAAGACAAGGCATCCCACCCAACCAGAGTGCCCAGAAAGAATGGCCACCTGCATGCCTGTGATGGCATTAAGGATGATGATGGGACCAGACTCTAGTCCAACTGCAATGGTATCTTTCCAGCATGCAAGGACCAATAATTTTTCATCCAATAAGACTGTGCGGAAACATGTTCCCCATCCAGCTGAGATCCCCTTAATTATCTTGACCTCTTGTGAAAGCTCTGTACTGTAGTGCTGATGGAGCCAAGATGAAGGAGGGCAAATTGGAAGGGCAAAATTATAGATATAGGAGGGGGAGTCATAGATCACATCAAAGTGCTCTAGGATAAGTCTTTGGCTGTCAGCTGTCCACTGGCATATGACTCCTGCCTAAACAACTGTCAATACAGATGTAAGTGAGCAATTATGCATAGCACTTACTGATGTACACCATTGCTCAACATCATTTATAGCATAAACCCCAGTTCCAAGATTCTCTGTGAGTGCAAGAACCTCAACCCAATATGGTAAACATGTTGTGAAAAATTTGTTGATTCCCTTCTCCACCTCCTTGATGTGGGGGGTACTACCAGGGATCCTCAGAAGGTGTTTTGTCCAGAAGCAACATGCATATTTGAGGGCATCTCCAATGTGGTCCTTCCGGTGGGCAGAAAGATCTTTGACCTTGCTGAGAACAGTACAGCCATCCAGATTGCAGATATTCTTTCTCAACCTTTCCCTCATCAGGTTAAGACATGAGAGTAGGATTTCTGTATGATGAACTGAGGGCTCCACAAAAAACTGATCATCCCTGCACCGAACTGGATCCATGAGAAAATCAGGAAATGACTTATGAAAGGCTCGAATGGGGTCTTCTATGCTCTCAGGGACAAGGAGGAGAGAATGGAGGGAACAAAGGGTGGTGGGGATGTCAGGCACTCTCAGGAGGTCTGAGAGTGCCCTTGCTGAAAGAGGGTTAACAGCAAGCAACACTGCCCCAACCACAGTTTTGAAACGTGAATGGACTTCCTTGGCATCCACATCCATGTCATCAACTATTTGTTCTAGGACCTGAATGTAGAGGAGGTCAATCCCAGACTGCCCTTCACGGGTAGTACTTTGTGGGAGAGAGATGATTCGGTCCAGTTGCTCAGTGGGTGTGTGGTTCCTGGATGCAACAAGTTTGATGACAGTTGAAGCGTAAATGAAGAATCCTGCTGCCTTTTCGCAAAGAAGGGTGATGTCGGATGTGGTTGGCCAGCCTTGTACGAAGCCGCAGTCACTTCGGGTTTTGGCAATATCAGTCAACCGAATCCTGAAGAATAGCTTGATGTCGCTATCCACCAAGGAACGTTCGACATCATGCAACCTGAGCACTTCTGTAATTGGTCGGAGTGACTCAAGACGAAACCCGGAGCGAATCCGGGGCTCGGGCCGTCCAGTGATGAAGAACTTGACGGTGGGGATCTCGTCCACATAACGGGAGAGGACGGAAAGAATGGCGGAGGCGGGCTCTTCATCCTCGCACTCGTCCAGGGCATCAATGATAATAAGCGTCCGAATCCGGGCGACTTTTAACGGGTCAACGATGATCCTCTCCATTTGGGAACAGAGAGACTCCCGTCCAACGTCGGGATTGGCCTTCAAGACTTGGATCAACCGCTCTCGAAACAGGAGGTACCGATAGGCGAGTTGAAAAGCGAGAGTCGGGAAGATTGCCTGAAGGTTGCTTCTATCCTCGAAATCTCGCGAGCAAAAGAAGCTGGCGCCAAGCTTTCCATCCGCGAAGCCGATCTCGGCGAACGTTTGGGCGATGGTCGACTTCCCGGTTCCCGCAAGGCCATTCAGCCAGAACACCCGGTGATCTTGTTCGTCCCCTAGCCAGCGTTCGAGTTGCAGAAGTACATCTGTCCTGGTTCCCCTCAGACACCCCTGCCTGTTCCCGGAACGGTACCCAGCGTCAGCGGTGTGACGCATCTCTTTCAGAAGCTGCCGATCCGTGTCTCCCTATTTGCAAGTTACTACAAAGGATGGGGCTGTAATGGAGTGAGACTCACAATCTGCTGACAGCCCTCGTTGTAGATATCTCTTTGCAACGAGGTCTGAGCATACGTTAGCTACGATGAGTGCAGGACTTCCGAGAGAGCAAACCTGGTAGTCCATCAAGACATCGCGAATATCTTGCACGAGACCGTTAAGCTTCTGCGCATTGTCGGGTTTTTTGAGTAAAAGCGCGAGATCTTCCTGGGCCGTCACCGAGTCCATAGCTTGGCCAATCTCTTTCAATTTTCTAATGATCCCCATGCGTCAGACTCGGCTCTCGATCTTGGAGAATGTGGACTCACCGTTCCAGTTTGATGGCTCTTTCCTTCTCACTGACATCGCCAGGAGAGATAGGTACGGAGAGCGACTCCGAAAGCGTTTCGATCCTGGACGCCAATGATCCGATCGAACTTTCATTCACCTCTGTTCGCTAGAATGACCGTAAATACTGTGAATCAAGCATGTGGGAAGGAAGGCCATACCTCGCAAGTGTCGAGAATAAGGCAGAGAGATCCCGCAATGGATTTGAGTGGACCGAAGGCACTTGCGGAGTCCCTCACCCCACGGAGCAACTCGGCCATGGCAGACACAGTAGAATTGTCGTTCGATTTATTGTCACCCGCGGTGCCGCTTGGTTCGAGGGACTCGTCGGGACGAACAACGTCTGGTCCATATTCAGGAAGGGTGGGGGTGTCTACATTGTCAGAAGGAACGATCAGAGGCAGCGACTAAAACAACAACGTTCGCGTACTGTCGGGTTTCCCACCGTGCGAGATAGGGGGAGTAGGTGGGGAGGGACGGGCTCCCTCGAGTTCTCCACTGTCTCCACTTCCTACGTCTTGGTGTAGGTGCGAATAACTCTGGCTGGCTTCCTCATCGACGCCTGGCTTTCCCCCTGCTTTACCATTATCGTTTCCACGTGCTGGTACAGATCCTAGTCCATCTGGTTGAGGAGGTCGGTCCATCGAAGAAACTCGCTCTTCAGCTGCATCGGCTCTATCTTCCTCTCGGTCGTAACCTTCGCTCGCTACGACGTGAGGACTTGGTTGAGGAAGCGAAGTCGTCGAGTCAGTCCTCTCCTCATCGGGGTTGGCTCCCGTTCCGTCCGGCCCGCGTTTTCTCCCTGCCAGCCGCTGCTTGAATTTCTTCTTCATTTTGGAGAGTGAATCTCGAATGTCGTCCATGTCGGTGTTGGATCAGCGTAGAGGGGCGTAGACGGTGGTGCGATAGTGGATGGTTGACCTCGTGGCTTTGACGCTCAGCGTGGGCGCATTGCACTATCCGGCAGGCGCCCCCCGTGATTTCTTTCTTCCAACGACGCCCCTGCTTGTGGTCCCCATTTCCGCAAAATGTACCCACGATGAACAGTTTTGCGTACTGGTATTCGTCCTTTTCGCTCAAGTACTTCACTTCCCCACGTGTACACGGTTTACGGCCGATCGGCGCCTGCATCCCCTTGATTTGAAGTCCGCTTTGCCGTCGCTGAGCCCAATTTCGGATGCGTTCAACCGATCCCTCCTCAATCTCGGGTTCGGATGCGTCTCCCTCGTCGCTATCGCTCTAGCCGTTCTCAAGGGATAGTACGGCTCCGGCTATCCCTACCGTTGTCACTGTGTGCCACTCATTTGAGAAGGCGTCGAAATCCTCCATCCAGAAGATCCATATAATTTCTGCACCGGAATCTGGACAGTTGGGAAGCCGTAAGACGGGTTGGGGGCGAGATCCGCCACTCCGACAAACCACAGAGGCCGGAAAGACCAGCGAACCGAACGCCATGGTTCTCGGCGGGCCCTGGTTCCCGAAGTCGGTCTAGGAAGGCTTCCTAGGGAGGTTTTGTAACACAGTTCGTTCCCTCATCGCCTGTCTGTCCTCAGGTTACACATCATATATGATTTGTCTCGTTAGGATTCAATGCATGATAGCAGACGAGCATTTGCACTCATCGACCTCGCGTTCAGGTCGAGAAGATTTTAAATAATAATAAAACGTTCAGGTCGAGTCCTTTTCCAGTATCTTTCCCAAGCGTCGTCCCACGGCCCTCAGATACGTTTCACCTGGAAGAGGGAGATTCGTCCGACAACGCGTTCTCTGGGTGGTCCTCGTCGTCACCCTGTTCTTCGTGGACGCCTCATCCTACGTGGCCGAGACCGTCCAACATGTCCGCTCCTCTGGGATCTGGCGTCGTCTTGATCGATTCCAGTCTCCTGTTGTGGGCCGCGTCCGGAGTGAGGTTAAAACCGAGTCTGGATAAGGTTGGTAGCGTGGTTGGGCTCGTTGAATTCGAGGCTTCACCTATGAACGAGTGTGGGGAGACCGTAGAGATGATTGGTTGGGAGTATAGTAGTGATTTTGAGACGGTGAAACGGTAGCTCTCTGTAAAGAGCCGCACTTGGATTGACCCCGTTTGCTCAGGTTGTCGTCGACGCTCGAGATTCTCACTGACCTCCCTTTCCGCCATTGTTAGTAAAATTTATCCAGGACGTAGATGTATGTGTGCCCGCGTTCGTACTGACCCTGTCATGAAAATACCCGTACACATGAATTAAACCACAAATAGAGTATCAAAGGAGGGTAAACAGCAGAGGATGGTTGAAGGGATAGATATCTAAGAGATGGAGTGAGAATAGTAACAACGCAAGGGGAAGATAAATAGTCGTTAGATCGGGATATACGATGGAGAATATTAGGGTAAGAATTCGAAAACGGGGTGGACCCTTCGAAGGATTGGCCAGAGGAACATTCTGGTTGGGCTGATGAATGTTGGGATGAGGATGGTGCCACCAAGTCCGCGATAGTGCCAAGCGTCGGCTTAAATAAGATTCACGGTCAGTATGAGTAGGCAAGGTGAATAGTGAGCTAGTAGGAATGCTCACTGCACGGTTGTCCGAGGATCATGATGCAGAAGTACACCCAAATCAACCCAATCCACCCTTGGACCTTCCTTCCCGTCACCTTATACCACACGCGTTCACCAAGCGTCGCGAAAGCGTGCCACACAAAAAACAAGGTAATGTTCCTATCTAACCCTCTCCCCATCGTATAAGTCGTCAACTCGTGATACAACCCGCTCGCAACGAAAACTCCAAAGAGCATCGTCGCCCTCGCGAATTCTTTCGAGATCCACGAGCCAACCCAGTATCCGGGATACCCTCCAAAGATGACGAACATCCTTCTGAGGAGCTGGTGCCAACGCTTAGCCCAGAAGATTGTCAACGAGTCGGAGGAGAATGGCTGGTCGAGGAAAGGTGGCCAGAGGAGAGGGGATTGGTGGAGGAGTCCGACGCCAACGAGAGTCGCGATGGAGTACAGTGTTTCGAATCCGGCCAAGAGCATAGTCCCAGTCATGATGTGGACAGCGGTAGAGACAGCATAACGCTGGACAGGAGGCAAAGGGAGGAATATCGACCCACCAAAGGGAGAGCCAACTCCAGGGATAAGCTTCATACAAGAATGCAAGAAGTCGATTAAGGTGAAATACGTGAAGAAGATCCTCCATGTTGCCTTCAGAAAGGCGCCTCTTTCCAACGGTCGGTGTTCCTGAGGCGCATGTACGCCCTGTCCGAAATCCCAACCGAATCCCCGGAACGCACAAAGGATCTCGAAAGCATCGTTCACGGCGGGAGGAAGAGAAGAGGGGTTGGACGCTCGATGCTTGGCAGTGGGTGATGACGGTGCGTGGGTTTCCTTCTCCCCTCCGACCGGCGGGAGCTTTGTCTCGCCGACTTTGAGTCGGCCAATTGGTGTTAGAGCAAAGTCGAGGCCTTTCGCTATCAGCTGCGCACACGCCAGACCTAGATGTAAGCAGTTAGTTGTAGGTCACATGCCACGCAATGCAATGTGGTGACGGACTCTGTGCCCAATTCCATGCCTGGAGCCATGGTTGGGGCCAATAAAATCTACACGCCCCGCGACACGTCAGCCATACGTCGCGGAGATCGATGGAGATACGCACCCGAAGGCGAAACGAATGGAGAGGAAGATCACCGATGGCAGGAGCAACAACCGGATGACGAACGTGTCCCTCCTCCTGACCAGGTACGCCATGAAGCCGAGGGGTAGAAAGGGCAGGACGGCCCAGTAAGCGTTGCTAGCGGTCCATGGTGTTCGATGGTGTGGCAGAGGTATGAGGGTTCTGAAAGCCCAGTGGAACGCGATTTGGATCCTGAGGGTTGCGGAATCAGTTGTGGGATCGAGATTGGCCGTCGGAGCAGTCGGAAGTAAACGTACTCTTGCCAGACCGAGAGACCCATAGCTCGAAGGTGATGGGGGAGAGGGAAACAAGTCAGACCGAGTTGCCTCCTTGGTAGGCGCAGCCAGCGGATGGTGGAAAAAGCGGGTTATTTGGTGCTGTGTTGTGACTAATAATCGCACAACCCTTACTCTGCTTCTACCACCGTCGAAAACTATGGGCTGGGGGGATTTCTTCAGCTGTTGTCTGAAGTCTCGACCAGAGAGCCCGGTGAGTACAAAACTTTTGGGTCGCCCTCCGGTCGTGTGCTGACCATATATATTTTTTCTAACCGGTGCGAAGGACCCGACTACGCAGCCGGTAGATGAACACACCGTGCTTCTGCCTCCTTCCTCTCAAGAAAATTACAAGTACGCGTAAACCTTCTCTATGATCCAAAGCAACCCACGTTAACATCCCCCCGTCGTGCCCGGTCTGCTTTCGCGTGGCTTTTCCCGTTGGCCTCTCTGGTCCTTATCTTGGCCAGTTCTACGAGCGTCCTTGACCAACGACTGAAAGACCGACTGGGAGCAATCACAAGCTTGAAGAAAGGGTGCGTCTCTCCATCCCTCTCCCGGTGGACATTCTTCCATGCACGACCATGTAACGTAACCTCATGTTGTTTTGAAACCTCCATCAGGAAAATGGTCAACGTCAAACGCTCGACTCCCTTCAACATCCGGAACGACCCATCCCTCCTCTCCGACCGCGACCGGGACAACGGATACTATTCCGACAGAGACCGAGATCCGCGATACGACGGAGACTACACCACCAACGGCCACCACGATACCTCCCGATCCATATCCCGAGTATCCTCCGATCGATCCCTCTCTTCCTCGCAGATCTCGCGTCGAGAGCGAAGTGAGAGGCGGCCGATCTTAAATATGAGGTTGGCGAATGCGCAGGTGCTGGGAGCCGGCCCGGTGGAGGGAGAATTTGTCGAGAGAGGGAGGTCACGCGAGAGGGGACGGAGGGGGTCGAATATCGACCCAAACGCGAAACATCCTGGACAGCACGGGCTGCAACCACCGAATGCCTTGGGCCACAGAATCAGGATAGAGGACATCGGTGAAATCTCCCAAAGCTGGAGGGACTGATCCGACAACATCTTTCAAAATTTACCCCCTAGCATCATATCTTTTCCCGGTGTCGGCAGGGTGCATAGCATGGGTTCGTCGTGTTTTTTTCTTCCTTTTGGGGTGATTTCATTTGTACCTGCTTTGAGTTTTATCAAGTCCATGTTCTTCGTCGATTCTGTTCAGTTTTTCATAGTCGATTTCGTCATCTTCCGCGCAACTCGGCCTCGCTTTCGCAATTAGGCACATTATTAGGATTCACGCTCGTGTGTATATGTACGCCCTTATATTATGTTCCTTTCACACCTACGTCAGAAGGTGCGCTTGTGGTATGCGCTCCAGATGCGCCAGGGTAATTTCCAATCCTTTCTTTGTAACGTCGGTTCGAAGGCGTTGAAGTTTGCAGCCTCAAGTCGTTGCAGGAAACTCGTCACAGGAATCTAGACGTGAAAACCAATCGGTCAGCGCAAGGGACTAGGTTAGCATGAGGGAGAGCTCACCATGGAAAGGAATAGTGGGATGGCCCTCGCAGGGACTTTTCTTCCCTCCTCCTTGAACATCTCTCGCGCGGTCAACACATGGTCGTTCGCAACAGTCGCCAGCTCAAACACCGCTTCCTCTAGCCGTTTCCCGTTCTCCGCTGCATCCACTCCACCACCGCCAATGCTCCTAAACACGGTCTCCTGATTCACACCGTGTTTTGCAGTAATTTCCGCAGGGATTACCATCCGTCGTTGTGAGGCGTGATACGGTGAGGCACGGAGGAGCGTTGTGATTGTCTGGGCAACGCCCATGTGGGAAGCGGCGTGTGAGAGGAGGTCGGAGGTGTGGAGAGACAAGAGACGGAGGAAGAGATAATTTAGCGTAGAAGACGTTGATTCGGCATGGGCGAGCAGGGAATCTAGTGTCATATGTGTGGGTGAATGAAGTTCTGCTTCCTATCATTCAGTGTGAGCCAAGAAGCTTGCAAACAATGAGATACTCAACGTACCCTGGCATCGATTACACGTTTCAAGTGGTATGCAGGTAAGTCTACATTTCTGGTGGCGTCGTATAGAGCCAAGGCAACTGGATGGTTTGGTGGTGTTCCCTATGAATTCGATATCAGCTCCATCACCCCGGATGAAGAAAACATCCAAATACCTTCCCAACGGACTTGACAGCATCCCTCCAAAACTGCATTCTCATCTGCCCAATAACGGACTGCGTAACATGGTCTTGAACGGTCGCTAGCTCAATCTAAACCAATGAAACAGGAAGCAGGAAGTCAGTTTTGTAAGCAAAAGGACAAGGGAACGGTATACACATAAAAAGCCTTCAACGCGAAGAAACCGTCTTGGGCACTTTTTGGGTAGAATTTCGATGTGAGGAACGATTCGTAGTCTCGTTTGAGGACGAGTTTTCGGCAGGCTTCTGAGGCAGAGCTGGATACGGTAGGGTCCAGTGGTGGAAAGGTTGGCGTTGGTCCGGTCGAGCTCCCCAACTCGGGTCGCGCAGGATGGTGTTCATGTGGATGGAGGTGTGAATGCGGACGACCATCGTCGTGCCCATGGTTGTGAGTCGAGTGAGACCTCGCCGTCGCAATCCTCGTCCGGCAGGCAGCAACGTTGCGAACGCATCCCACCCTTCGGAGTCGAAGCATCCCCGGGTCTGGAGTTAGACGCCGTCTCCAACTCCGATTCGACGCCCGGAAGGCCGAGAATACACGTGACCTAAGGTCACGAGACCGGAAATTCATTCCCCTCCGTAATGCCAGGTGTTTGTTCCATCTTCATCCCTTAATCCTCCATCCTCTCTTTCCTCCCTACGTCTGCTTCGAACGCTGAACCATGGATGCTCGTTTGCGTCGCGTCAATAAGGAGATTACTGGTACGCCCACCTTGGAATTGGGGGCGGCGGTTGCGTGGGTTAATAGTCCGGGTTCGCAGATTGCAAGAACGACAGAACGTCCAACGTCCAGATCGAGTTGATAGATAATTCACCGTTTCATCTCAAGGGCACATTTCAAGGGCCCGAAGGCACGCCTTATGAAGGTGGATGCTTTGATGTTGTGAGTCTCGTTCGGTAACATCTGCAATGCCGTTCGATCGCCGCCATGAAGATGATTGACTTTATTCAACCTTCGCCGTGAACCCATCCTGCCGTCTACATTCCACATCAAACAACGTAGGACATCGTGATCCCCGAAGCCTATCCATTCCAACCCGTCAAGATGAAATTCATCACCAAAGTCTACCACCCGAACGTCTCCTCCGCCTCGGGTGCCATCTGCCTAGACATCCTCAAGGACGCTTGGTCCCCCGTCCTCACCCTCAAATCCACCCTGATCTCGCTCCAGTCCCTTCTGTGTTCTCCTGAACCTAATGACCCACAAGACGCCGAGGTCGCCAAGCATTATATGACATCGAAGCAAAGCTTCAACGATACCGCTAGGTTTTGGACGCACATCTATGCGGGTGGTCCTGAAGTCAGTGGTGTTATGAAAGGCTCCAAGGTCGCCAAAAGCAACACGGATGAAGAAGAGATTGCTATGGCTGGGTTGGAGAAGGCACATGTAGACCAGTTCGAGAGTCTCGGTTTCCAAAGAAGCAAAGTGGTGCGCAATGACCCACCCTGTTGATGGCACTCCTTGACGCCTCATCCGCTTAACCTACCACTTTTAGATCGAAGTTTTGAGGAGGTTAAATTACAGAGGAGCGAACGTTGCCAAGATCAACGAGGATAGAGTCGTGGAGGAACTCTTGAAATAAATCAGTAAATTGCCGTTTATCCCTTGGACTTGCTCATTTCCTCGGTCGGTCAATAAAGGACCCGGAATCCCTCGACAACGATGTATCTATCCCTGCCCTTGTATAACACCGCTCATTACATATGACCTTCGCACCCGAATAACGTTCTGTATTCGGCACCTCAAGGCCTCAACGTCAACGTTCAAACGTTCAACGTTTCAACGTCGATTAATTGATTCCTCGTGGTGGAGGGTTCCGATCAAGCGGGAACACGCGCCCCACACCCGGGTTTCGCATTGCACGACTTCACACACACCCTCGTTTCCAAAGCGTGGGCGCGCAGGCTCGAGGGCCGACAAAGGAAGGGTATGGAGTCTCACAACAGTAAAGATCGGAGCCCCCAAGGGAGCCGTCAAGGCGCCGTCCCGTATGTCGGGCCACTGATCATTTTCAACCCACACCCGGGATCACGGCTGTCGTCTTTTTGTTCGAAGACGGTGCAGGCTTTTACAACTGTTGTAAATTTCAGGAGTATGGAAGGACTACAATCCCGCTCACCGAGTACCGGAGTCGTCCCTACGGCTGACCTTTGAGATTCATTGGCGTACGTCACGTTGAAGGTTCTCAGACAGTGGAGAATAAGACTCGGTTACCGGAACACTAGCCATCAGAGCCCGTGTCGGATACATATACACATATACGTTAATGGTACAGATAGTCGCTGGCATGGGGCGTGTACTTGGGGGTCGGTTCGGGGAGTGACACAAGTAGGTTTGGTGCTGTAATAAAAAAATGGACAACCAACGCCAGTGGACCGGTCAATGGATCGCACCTGGTAGTGGTGTTCAACTATCAGGTAAGAGATTTGTGTTGTATGTGCCATGACGCAGGACCTCGAGATGCCTGTCACGCAGCCACGTGAGGGAAACACACCATGGGCGGGAGTATTGTATCGCACCTTCTGGACAGTACGCAACGGGTGCCCCTCCATCCCCGACGACTCCACAAGGGTGTGCAGCAGTATGACGGAGCAAAAGGTGAGAATGAAAATCTGCGAGAAGAAGCCCGCAGTATCTGGGGGAGAACGTCAAATCGTGAAGTCATCAACCGGAGGGACGCACCTAGAAGGGGTCCAAAAGGTGGCGGGCAGAGGTAAAGCTTCCGAATTGAGGGAATAACCAAGACCATTGTGCTTTGCAGGACGAAGGCGGACCAGGTCACCCTCCCTTTTGTCATCGCCGAGAACGTGGTGTATACCGATCCAAAAGTCAGGATCCAATTTGCGACGAGCATGCATGTTGTGAGCGCGAGCGTGAATGTAGAGTACCGGATTGCGATCGTCAGGACGCGGGGCCTAATCCCACCCATGTTTGGGCCATTGTTAGTGTCGTTCGCGACTCCTGCATCACCAGAAGACACAGCAAAACCGTCCGGCGGGTCAGACACCAAGGTCACCGCGATATCAATCGACTGGTTGGTGACGGGGTTAATGGCGAACGCGTATGCCTGAAAGGTGTATGAATCAAACGGTACGGGGAACTGTCCTAGGGCGTGAAGATCGTGTTCTGTTCCGAAGCGGTTGTAGCCCATAAGTTCTGCGGGGTCGTACGATAAAACCCTCCCAGAAGCACTATGATCCCCGGTAAGTAGTGGGTGAAACCGACAAGTTGCACTTACTCGGTCAGGTACACATCCACGATATACGACGCATCCGCGGCATAGTCCGGGGGTTCCCCGGAACCCCCATCCTCCCGCGCTGGGCTCAACTCCTCGCCAGAGAACGGCTCGCACACAACTTCCCACTCGATTGTTAGTTTTTTTTCGTCTAAATCCACTCGATGGCTACGACCCCATATTGAAACCTTGATACAATTCGTCAAGATGATCGTCAACTCGAAGAAACTCACTTAGTCGCAACTCACTTGCATGTCCTCAGACGATAGAAAAGGACCCAAGCACCCTTGATAGGGCAGACGGATCGATGTTGTTGAGTCGAGCAAGAACGACGGGGCGGGTATGTTGGTCATCCCTCAGCTCGTAGGGGGGGGGGGGCCAAAAGTGCCAAAGTGAGGTTTCGTGCACAACGTTATCACTTTATAACCCTCGTGCCAGTACCCTGCCAGGAGGCATGCCCTTGGCCCTGGCGGCGCTACGCTCGCATCCGACCTCGTGCTGAACAGCCCTTCCATGGAGGAGACTATAACTTCCCTCCCCCATCTCGCTTATTTCTCGTCCCATTACTCCCGCTCATCCACCGCCCTCCTCCCCCTTGCCTTTGTTATCTTTTTTCCCCCTTCCCTTGCCCTCAGGGGATCACGAAAAATGACGCTCCACGCACTAGGCAGAGCGGATCGTCAGCTCCCCTCCACTAGAATATGTCCATGGATGCTATTTGGGTCGCGGTCGCCTCTGTCCAGCCTCTTCGCGATAGTGGTTTTAACATCCTTGGCCCTTTTCGCTGTGTTTGTTGTAACCGCCTGGCTAACTGTTGCTAGCGATGCGCTGTTAGCAGGCGAACAAACGACGGCAAACGCTCCCGGAGTGAGTTTATACCGTTTTACAATCCGCCGCCAGGCACGACGGCGCTCATGCTAACACACCCCGTCATGCCAGCTTCGGATGAGTGGATATGGTCACCAACTCGACCTGGAGGCACGCAAGCTGTCAATTTTGTGGGAACTGAGCTGGTGCACTGCGAGTGAAACGGGTCAAGCCCCGGGAGCCGACCCCCCCTCTCCAGTGGGCTGTGGGCCTTTGAACGCGGGGGTAGACATCTATTTCAACGGGTACGAGACTTCGTGTACTCTTACGGCGCTCTACCCAACTTTCCTCTCATCTGGCGTCTAGCCTTCCTAAACCGGTCCTTTGTTATGATCCGCACACCTCTCCAAGCGAAGCACTGTGGTGAGACATCACATCGCTGATCCTCAGTTTTTCGGGATTACACTCCTTATGTTTTTGCCACAGCAGCCAAGACGTGGTTTGCTTCAAAACGGACCACCGTATCGATGCAGGGGCCAAGCGAGGTCATGCCGAACAATTGGTGATCCCTTTCGATAGCTACACCCTCCGCACCTTGGCCACTGCCATCGACCCCACCACGAACCGATCGGTGCGCATTGCCCGATTTACAGTCGCAAGCCCGGTTGGTAGCTTTGTCGTACTCTCGCACGATACGGACGCGAGCAAATCCGTTCTCAACGAGAAGGGTTCCCTTGTTTCGCACGTAGGGTCTCGTGTGCTGAACATCGAGATCAGGCGGTCCAAGATCTCACGGGTTTTCACGCTATCTCTTACTGTCTTGAATTGGTTGTTGGTGATCGGATCGATCTACATTACGGCCCTGGTTTCATCCGGAAAGATGGAGGCAAGTAATGGGCTGGCCCTGCTCCCATTCAGCATGTTGGTAACCATCCCCGCGGTTCGGAGTCTCTACGCTGAACCACCTCCGTTATCCACATCTTTTGGTGCGCTGCGCATTCCTCAGTTGATATTTCCCCCATCTGACTCGTTAACTCTGCAGATACAGCAGGCTTTTTCGTCCAACTTATGGCCGTAGGGTTTTGTGAACTGGTCCTGTTGCGAAAACTCACACTACAACGACCAACATCTCCCCACAATGGTTCAGTGTAGACTGGATTCGCTACTGTGAGTGTACCTATCAATCATTTTTGTTTACGCTAAGCTATCCTAACCAGCAATCAGATTGAAAATGTGTATTTTTACTGCGGACTTTTTATGGCGATGATGTTTTGTGACGTGTCGTTCGTGTGACACACGTGGGGGTTAGGATCACACCATCCTGTTGCATCATATTCTATCTTTGTGCCTAGATGGCATAACTTTCCAGTATTTAGAATGGCACTGAGTAATTGGGTGACGCTGAGTCAGTTCGTAAGAGTGGAATTTAACTCTGCTTGGCAAAACCCTGCCAGCCAGATGACTGTAGATGATGTCCTCCCACCAGCTTTATTCTAGCCTAAGAAGAGGGGGAGAGGTGTGAGGCACATCCAATGAACACAACTGGGTGGTGGGGGTGTGTGATTGTCAAAGGTCATGCAAACTGCAGTTGAGGTAGAGGTTGAGGGAACCACCTGAAATCACATACCTGGAGTAGATGTCATGGTGTTCCAAAGTTGGACAGGCACCAGGCACTGTGATGTTGAAGTCTATTGCATTAGATGGGAATCAAGAAATAGGGTACTGTACATTTTGAACAGAAGAGTGGTTTAGTTTGTGTACACATCAGCAAAACAGTTTTTTTTCGAAAAGTGGCAAAGTTGATCAAAGTGTCAAAAAGTGTCAAAACTGAAGTTGAAGACCGCGCGCCAATGCAAAGTCCCTCGAAAGTGGCCAAAGTAAGGCAGAGCATCAAACTCAACAGGTAGAAAATTGAACCACGTTGTGTG
>Ga0307513_10001513_pt1 | contig 33374 bp, 26 predicted proteins | sample 15_EM_MG_FD_202174 | JGI IMG/M metagenome (GOLD analysis project Ga0307513, IMG submission 202174) | Populus trichocarpa ectomycorrhiza microbial communities from riparian zone in the Pacific Northwest, United States - 15_EM | ecosystem: Host-associated > Plants > Roots > Unclassified | place... | reverse complement strand
TCTGACTCAGAGACAGTGGCGGAGCTGAAATCAAATCAAATAAACCAAATATAAATCAACTAAACATAGGAGATCCTGCACTGCCCGCTCCTGTGTACCGTTACCGGAACATGTACACATGTTACAGCGACGAACATGTGAGCCATCAGGATGCCGTCGCGATGAACCCGTGAGCCATCACAATGCCTTCACGAAGAACATGTGGGCCATCACGATGCCGTTGCACCAAATATCTGACCTATTTGGAAGGCATTGGGAGCGTATAGCCACACATGGCAATTGGTGCAGAGGGGGTTCAAATATCGCTGTGGAGTATCCGGAATACTAAGCATCCGCATCGTCTTCCCGATGCCAGAGTGGAGTAGGATTCCACCATTACGAGGGAGGCACAGGAAGGAGGTCCTCAGGATGCAGGAGAGCTAAGGGTCTGAGGGCATCTGGCCGCATGAGCTTGGTGGTGGACGTTATCGACACGTCGAGGACATAGGTGTAGATGGGGAATGGCGTCCAGGGTAAGGGTTAACATTCTGAGCGTCCTGAGGGTCTGATGCACGGGACGGTCAGGACACCTATAATAATTTTTGCTGATGTGGACCAGGGAGGCAGGAGCAGAAAGTATCTGGATGAGAGGTGGTAAGATCCAGGAAGCCATGACGTTTGGTGAGAAGGAACCGGCATCTGGGTGTGAGAGTCTTAAATCAGACGTCGTCAGCGGGGGAGATTCGTAGATCTGACGTCGTTAGCGCGGAAGAGTCGTAGCTCAGGCAACGTCAGGACGGGAGAGCCCTGGATAAGGTGGTGTCAGGACGGAGTATCGGAGCACCAGACGCCATCCGGACGCACAGGTCATAGGGGTCCAAGTCCCAATGGGGTCAGGACTGATGGCGCCAAGTAACGCAAAGTCAGGACGCAACGTTGATCCGACGCTGCGTCCTGATTCGCGATTAGGATTCCCGCGTCAGGTGTGCCAGACGCACAAAACGCACACAACGCAACGTATTATTTTTGCTGATGAACCTATCCATCTTCAGATGGTTATCTCTGACCATTTTCTACCAGCTAATCTTATATCATAGTCCAGAAATATTGGTGCCCATCATGTACCTTGCACCAATATCCATAGCCAACCACTATTTAGTATTTTCTCTAAGCGGTATTTCACCCCAAATTGAAAATTTTGCAATATTCATGTTCAAGTTTCTTTCCCTTAATTATTATCTATACCCACTATACTTCAAACTGCTCTAATTGGGATAATATAGACTAATAGATAAGATTAATTAACTTTTCAGAAAAAGCAGCTTCATGAAAATATAAGCCAATTGTACATTTGCATCTGTAATATTGTTAGAACATCTGGTATGTAACAATAGCCTTGACAGCCTTAAAGTTGCAGATTACAGAGACCATTTATATGGAACAATATCGCAATATGTTCTATGGAATTTGCTGTTACTAGATTAAAAACACTCCACACAAAAAGGTTCTTATGTTTTCCTGAGTAGTGTCTGTATTGTCACAAGTACCAAATATGTTCCCACCACTTTGCAGAAGTGAGTGTGGCCTGTAACGACTTGTATGTTCAATTTATCTGAAGGATTTATTTCTTTTAGATATTAGAAAGCAATCGAAAAAATGAGAGGCAGTGTGAAGAATGTAGATGGAATCAAATTTTCTCATATAATATATCATACCACTAAACATAGTCATATAACAATTTTGTTAAACTTAAATAACAATCAAAATTTACAGATGAATTGGTCATCAAACCTTCTAATTTCCAATTGCTATTTATATATCATTAGTCCTGTTTATATAAAGTATTACATTTTGAATCCCTGTAGATACATGTTCTAGATAACTCCCACTATACCTGTATCTTGAGTTTCAATCCAGTATCTCTCTTATATATTCAGCTAATCAAGTATAGTATATTCTCTTTTGTGAATATCTAATTGACTATTATGTTGATAATTTTGATACTAGCACTTGATATTCAAAAATCAAAAACAGGGAAAAATAAAGATAAAAATAGAAACATGAAAAATGAAAAATGAAAAATGAAAAATGAAACCAGAACCCGAAAACTGGCAACTGAAAAAAGGAAACACAACAAGCGGAAAAAAACAAGACAGAAAAAAGAAGACAAAAAGGCACACAAAACTTAGTCCTCTCTGCCCCCCAGCTTTTTCCCTCGGTTTTCCCACTACAAAAATTTCAAATTTTTATTCGGCACACCTCCAATTCCTCGATGGTGGGAAAAGTATGAGGACTAGAATAATAGCCAAAAGCCCAATATACCAAATGATCTCAAAAGCACTGCAGGCTCGCACGCTGGGGGGAGCCTTCTCCGGCCGTGCACCGCAGCCCAACCAGGAGAGCCCATGGGAGCCTTGATATCTGCCTGACGGCTTGGACGCTGGGAGGGGAACTGAGTGTTTAAATTGGGAGAGTATTTTCACAACCCTTGCGTGGTTCCATGATGCAGCTACCTCAAGGGCTGTTTGGCCAGTTGGGCCCCGTATATCAGGATTCAGATCCTTGCTTTCCAATAGTGACTCTACTATTCCCACATACCCGAACAGTGCTGCCCACCACACTGGTGTCCCGCCATGCATGGCGTCCTCCATGTTAGGATTAATATCCTCTCGCTTTAATAATAACGCTGCTACTCCCTTATACCCCTGCTGCACAGCCCACAAGAGAGGCGTTCGGCCAGATTCGGTATCTGTGGTGTTCGGATTAATATCCTCTCGCTTTAATAGTAACTCTACTATTCCCGCATACCCCCCGTGCACAGCCGATATGAGAGGCGTTCGCCCATATTTGGTTTCGGCTGTGTTGGGATTGGTATCCACTCGGTCCAATAGCACCTTCACGACTCCTGTATGCCCTTTCTGGGCGGCCCGCCCCAGTGGTGTTAAGTTATACTTGGTGTCCACAGTATTGGGATTAACATCTTCTCGCTTCAATAGCAACTCTGCCACTCTCTCATACCCATCATCTGCCGCCCACCAGAGCGGCGTCCTCCCGTATACTTTGTCAACGGCGTTCGGATCAATATCTTCTCGTTCTAGTAGCAACCCTACCACACTCCCATGCCCTTTCAGGGCAGCCAACGAGAGTGGTGTTACGCCATATCGGGCCTCTGTAGTGTTGGGATCGATATCGCTTCGTTCCAATAGTAACTTTACCACCCCAACATGCCCTCGTAGCGCTGCCCAATGGAGTGGCTTTATGCTTTGTTTTCTACCTGGTATGTTGGGGTTGATATCCTTTCGTTGCAATAGCAACTCTACTACTCTTTCATGCCCAGCCCACACAGCCTGCCCTAGTGGCGTCACAAGAGATTTAGGACCCGGAGTGTTGAGATTGATATCCTCTTGTCCTAACAGCAGCTTCACTATTCTCTGGTGCCCCTGCAGTGCCGCCCGCTCGAGGGGTGTTTGGCCGTATTCGGTGTCTGCGGTGTTGGGATCGACACCCCCTCTTTTCAATAGCAACTTTACCACTCCCTCATGCCCCTGCTCAACAGCCCAGAAGAGTGGAGTTCGACCGTATTTGGTGTCCACACCGTTGGGATCGATATTCTTTTCCAATAGTAACTTTACAACTCCTTCATCCCCGTGCTCGGCAGCCCGCAAGAGTTGTGTTGGGTCGGATTCGGTTTCCGTATATGGTGGGGGTTCCATGGTTTGTCCAAAGAGTGTTGAATGTACATATGCTATAGAGACAACTACTGGAGCGATATTGGTCGTTTTATGGAAGTCCGGCTGCTAGAATCACTAGAGAGGCAACTCCCACCGAGTAAGCGCTAGCACATCAATGAGGTGATATGAGCTCGCTATTATACCAACAGAACTCAATACCGGTATCGATGGAGCGGGGGGGGCGACCTATACCTCAAGTGCTCTATCAAATGTGGCCCATGAGGCTCTGCACTCTAACTTATAGAGGTGTAATTTGGTGGCACGATTCCGGGGAACTAACCAAATTACTCCATGCGAAATCGTGTTCTTCAATTTCTCGTGTTTCCATAATCAACATAGCTGTCACAGAGATAGCGATGCCTAACTTTGTGTTGCGAAATCCCTCGTTGTGCCTCTGGTTATCCCTGTAACTGAATATAGTTGTACCTGGCTATAATGAACGCCAAGAATTAGTCTCAGACTAGTCCTTGCGGACACCAAAGTTAATTTATACCGGAAAATAACTTGCTATAGTGAACACCCCATAGTAAAAATTAGTGAACGCGGCCCGGGGCACTGATTCTTGGCGTCCATTATAGCCAGGTGCAACTATAGTCCAGTTGCAGTAATGATGGTATCGGATTATTTGGGGAGAGTGGAAACGAGGCTCGGGACTTTGCGGGAATTCTAGCCTCAGCGAGGTGAGATGGGGACATGTCTGACACCATGAGCTCGTAGTGGAGAGCCAACAGCCCATGCATATCTGGATACGCAACAGATACCGGTATACCATCGCTTCCAGGGCTGTAAGCCAGAATGTGATTCATCAATCACTTCCATGTCTCTAAGCGACAATGTGGATCACAGTACAGTACAGAACACCTTATCGCTTCCAGCCTCACATCTACCGCCGTAGATATCCAACAGTTCCATATCACTCATAGTTTGTCTGCAGCCCCCCGCAGTCCTCAGCCATCCCTGGCCGTCCCCCCATTTTTTTCCACAATGTCATGTGCCCTTTATAAAAATAACAAAATGCTAGCGTCGATAGCAAATTTTGTAAGGTGAACGACTCATATATCTATCGTATCATACCGAAGGTGGCTCGTTTCTAAACCCGAGGTTCATAGAGTGTGAATGCAATACGGTACATCGGTAGTTCATGCTAGCGAAAGGAACAGAGCCTTCCCCACGGCCTATATATTCGAGTTCCTGAAGTTTCTGATTTTCCCTAGTACCCTTTTAGTTGAGCCCTAGTCTAGCTAGACCTTTTGATCGTTACGCAAAATTATCCCGACAACAGTTCTCACCTTCATGAAGCTCTTCCCGAACTTCCTCCACCCAACATGTGATTGTGCAAGACTTAATTCAACTTACAGTTTATAGTATTCAGCTAACCACGGATAATTTCTAAGAGTATGCCAGTGCTTTAAAGTATCTCGCTGGCCTGGGCGAGATGCGATTTTGCTGATTGGGAATTGGGAAATGCCTGCCTACACCAATGACCTCAATAACTTATGGACTATGATTTCTTGACCTAGGAGGCCCATTGACGAAGGTCAGGACGGTCCCAACTGGTCCAAGTGGATCAGTACAGCTCACCCTCGTTGTTCCGGATGGCGCGGAATCAGATACATCTCTGTATCTGACAAAACCCCTGCGAGCTGTGAGTAGTCACACGATTTAACTAACCGAACGGGCAAACACGAGGTTTTGAATTCGTATGATCTCCTAGGCAATGCCACTATTACACTTGTAGAAAGATCATCCCCAATTAGGCCAGAATGACTCAACTGCTCGAGAGTGTATCCCAAATAGGGAAAGAACGCAAAGTGAACAGCTTTGCATTCCTAATATCTGTAGACTCCAGACCACTAAAATTACTTGTGCTTCTGAGCCATGAATTGCCTTCCCTGTTTCATGTTGTCCTAGGAAGGTTTCCACAGATTTTTCTGCCAAAGTGGCAGTGTGAGTACATAGCATATCCTCTTTGGCAGAAAAATATTACCAAACCTTCCTACGACGAATGGGGAAAGCAATTCTTGGCGAAGCACGAGTAGGGTATAGTTAGCTGCCTTTGCCTCGGACTCGGATTTGGCTTTACCAGATCTCCCGTTGCCTCGAATAAAATTCCCTGAATTCCAAATTCATCACACGAAAAACCAAGCAGTCGTCTGGGAGGATTCTCGGTCCTAGACAGATTCTTTGAATTCACCCCCATTTTCCCTACCGTAGGATCTAACCTAGTACAGACCATTGTCAAGTGAGGAGGTGAGTAAAATTGGTGTTGGACAATACTATATGTGGAAGAAAAAGCGAAAAAACATCAAAGCGAATGGGCAATCAAACCTGATCTCTTGCTAATTGGCCTGAGAGCCATCTTGTGATGCTCTGGTGATCCCTAGGACAGCCTAAGGAGGATATTCCATTACATCCGGCTGTCCTTAATTCAGTAGGATCTAGCCTAATAGAGACCGTTGCCAATGTGGTGACTCGCAAGACTATACCATCTTCGGGGAAGATTTGGATCAAAAATACGACAACAAGCAAGCAGTCAAATGACCAATGCTAAATCGGAGGAAAGTCAGATGATGTGAGTCTGCTAAAATTCCATACTGTCCCTTCAAAGATAAATAACCTCTCACCACCTCATTTTCTTAAACTTCTGTTCCACACTAGTTTTTTACCACCACCCAACGCACAATACTCGCTTCGAAGGCAAGCAACGATTATCGGCAAATGGTGACTGAACTACCCGCGGATCCTAATACAAAGAATGTACACGATTACCGTTATTCTCCGGATTCGGATGCTCCGGCCCCGTCATTCCTGCACGAGGGAGAACCATTTCAGGTAATCGGACATGTTATACTATCTTCGCGCACGTCCCAAATCATCCAATCACACTCGCGTCAAACATTCACCTTGGAATCTACTGAACATGAAAAGAAAGAAGGACAGAAAGGTTCAGCTCCACGTCCGGTCAGCACCAATGGGCACGAGGAATTGGCCTCGAGCCAGAGCAAGGATAAGAGTGGAGTGAACGCTCGGTTACTTTCTCCTTCCGAATAGATCAGGCCCTGTCCTGTTGTGAGGCGACCATTCCGTTGGGCGACCTTTACTGCTGTGAAAATGACCTTCTCTCCGTTTTGAAGCTGTGATTTGTATAGGACAACGGAACGGTCCCATCACGGCTGAGCAGGGCCTCAGTTTTTGTGATACCAACGTACAAAACAGCCAAAGATCAGGAGCCCCTCACAGTGGCAACAAAAAAGACTGGAACAGACCGCTTAGTAGAGAAGCACCAGCCTAGAGAACCACTTCTGACAGACTTTCACAAGGTTACTCTGTTTATATATTTTACCCTGTTAGTTCTTCTAATTGCGGTGGGCTCGATCTGGATATCGCTCAAAATCCTGAAGAACTTGTCCATCATCTTTGGCCTCAATAACTTGCAAGATAAAGACCGGAGTGCTTGGGATACAGGTTTTCTGCTTGCTATTATGTTAATTTCGATTGCTTGCTTGGTCATTTCCTCTGTGGTTGGGATAATTTGCTCTGCATGTTGCTTTTTCGAAATGTACGAGAAACTTGCAGGTCAGGTAGCCCAGCCGTGTCGGTTAGGTGCCACGTCTGCCTAACTATGTATGATTGGCTAAACAGGAGGAACTGGCCTCAGGCTACAATGTAGTTTCAATAGTGTAATGTATTGGAATGGGAAGTGGACCAGATGGAGGAGTGAATCAGCAAAAATGGACCTAAAAAATCGAAATATGGAAATCGCAATTGACGCACATCACTGAAAAGATGAGATTCAGAAGGATATGTGATATCTCTGATAGTACACCATTTTAAATTTGCTTACTATTGAGCTAAATTCAGAGGATTTATTTTTTAGCACTTCTCGTAGTGAGGATTTGTGCAAAATGCACATACAAGCTGACTCACATCTGCCCTATCCGCTTCCCGGTCCAGTACGTTAAACTTAAAAATTTATGCTAGCTTTAAACAATTGTTCTTGTGCGCGATGGTGGTCCTCGGACTGGCTGGCGCGTGTTCAGATACCACCGGGCCAGGAAGTTGGATAGCAGCTCTCCAAAACGGATACCCGGCCCCCAAATGGACCCCCCGCATGTTTCCGGTTATGAGCGATAGCTTGTTTCAACCTTGACCCTAATCAGTGTTCCCAACCGTCCGGGGGGCGGGCGGAGCCCGGCGGGGGGACTGCCAAGATCCCCGGACGGGACGGCTATCTGTAGTCCGTCCGGGGTGTCCTGAGTGAAGGACAGCCGTCTTTGGGTAGGACGGCGGGCCCCACAGGGTGAGACGTTTTAGTTCAGGGCAGGGGGTGGACGGCAGGGGACCATTGAGGACCGCCGGGAAAGGGTGAGGACGCCAGGGGACGGTTGTGGAATACGGGGGACGCCAGGGGACGCCAAGGGACTGCAAGATTGATGCCTCGTGATGTGAAAAGATTTTGTTGGGGGTGTGTGGTTTCGGCTTGGCTGGTACGGGGGGTCCAAGCGCTGGGACTATAGTCCCTTATAGTCCGTCCGGTCCTCACTTCTCGGGCGTAGTCCGTCCTAGCGCCCCCAAAAAGACCAACTATAAGCCGTAGTCCGTCCCGTCCTCCCCCGAAGACGGACGGACTGGACGGTTGGGAACACTGACCCTAATACCTAAAATATATCGCTCTGTTTGCCCGGGTCGGGGTTGAAACATACCGGGACTCATAATCTTATGTTGACATGGGGCTAGAAAGTCTCATGTCAGTGAAGGATATCTGGATCTTAATTCAATCTTCCCACTTGTGGGGAAATATACATTCCTGTATACACAAACCAGAGCAGATGGAAATTTAGTCAACGATCTGATAGAGAAGGTATCACCAGTGTTCCCAACGGTGCAGGTATGATACCCGGAAGGCCCGAGAGCCCGAGAGGACGGACTGCAAAGAGCCGTGGACCGAACTTGACCGCAAAAGATTTGCTGTCCTCGCCTGCAAGACCTAAAAACTGCCATTATCACCAATGAAGAAAGGTGCCCGATAACTGAGACAATAATGAATGGGGGTGGATGGAGAGAGGTGTTGTGCTGCAGGAATCGGGTCTACAGCGGGAGACTGTGGGTGACCCCGGGTGACGACCGGCGATAGCAGGCAACTGCAGGGTCTATTAGGAAACATCCAGGATGGTAGAAGATGGCAGGGGACGGCGGGCAATGACTGGTGACTGTCGGCAAACACCGGTGAAAGTGATGAAACACGGGAAACAGTGGGTGCCTAGCCCGTTCAAGTGGCAGATAATAACAGCAGGATTCTAATATGTACTGGGCTCGTGTTTTACATGACGGCTAAGTTCAATCAGCCATAAGGTGTTCATGGCCCTGATCAGTGGTCCCAACGGGCCAGGTAAGCCAGGCTTTAATGGAGCCGGCCCCGGCCTGTCGAAATTCTCGCCAGGGTTCCGAATGGTCGGCGGAAGACTGGACTGGACTAGCTAGTCCGGTCGAAAGTCATGTCTAGTCTAATGGTGGAAATTAGACCGACTAGGCAGTCATGATTATAGAAAGCAACTCGACCAAGAGTACTCCCACCAGGCCCGCCATGCAATAGGATATGCTATTTTTATCACAATATGTTGCATTCATATAAAGCTTTTCTTAATAAAACTTATTGTTTCCATGAATGATACGGTGGAGATAGTACCTCGCCTGGATTAGGGGTGGCGAAAATTAGTTCTCAAGTCTCGAACTATTTCTGGTGCATTAAGTGAGTGATAATACATGACCAACTGCCACAATACAGGGATTGGATGTACCTTATCCATCGTGTAATTGCATTTCCACCACAGGCTATCCTCTCCAAGAAGTTCTATCGACCTGTATTGAGGGCCAGTGCATTTAAACCATGGCAACAAGATCTAAAATCCTACTCTAGCTACACATATAGTCTTGGCAAGTGCTGGCCTGGGTGCCATTCGGACTCTCATGCGAGCTTTTGTAAAGACTGGTCGAGGACTAGTCCAAACCGCACCGGACCACCAAAATTAGTCGGGTCCAGTCATAGATATTAACCAGGAAAGGTCAGTCTGCTCCTGCCTCCAGGACTTGACTGGTCAGATTATTTGGAACCCTGATTCTCGCAGATCCAGCCTTGGCAGAACCTCAAGGCCTGGTTCAGCCAGAGCCTGGCCAGGCCGAGCCCGTCTATAGGACATATAGGCTTTTTGCCGGCTGCTGGTACGGCCTCGGCCGACCCGCTCATTGGAAGCCCCGACTCCGTATCACGTGTCACCAGCAGAGTTTAAGGTAATATTTCGCAATATACCGAATATGATTAAAATAAAGAAACAATTTCTCTTGAACCAAAAATACTAAGAGATACTAGAGATACTAGCGATAGTGAATTGATTAATTGAATTAATTGTGGGAAATGATCTGCTGCTGTTGTGGGTCAAGTGCCCATAGTAGGTGAATATATAGAAGGTATCAACCTCGAGGTTTACTATAAATAGTTTACAAAATAACATTTAAAATACAGCCATTTCGTATTATTTTCTTCGGGATTTAGAGTAATTCTTGCTAAAGAGGAACAATATGAGAGAATGGTCGTAGGATAGGACTGCTGGTGGCCCTGGAGGTAAATCTTTGAGTATCACTTGTTGTGTGATTAATTGAAAGGCAGTGGCCAAAGATAAAGTTGAAGAATAGCAAAGATGTTAAACTTAAAATGGAGGAGTGGGTTGGAATCGGCGTGGGGATATCTGTTGTCTACGCTAATCTTCCTGCTTAGGGGCCTATCTGGGCCGATAGGCTTTCGTAGGGACAGCCAATGTGGCCTAGAGCGGCCTACTAGGCTATCTTTCATGGTTGCCTGCCTTGGCTGGGGCGACAGCCTATAGGCTAGCCTACCAGCAGCCTGGCGCGTTGAGAACACTTGAGCAACCTCCCGCTTTTAGAGATAGTCAACTTCGTTAAGAAGCTCATTGATCATAGGAAACCCATTGTCGCAGTTGGGAAGTAGGAATGAATTACTGCTTCAACATGCTTGGCTATGAGGTTGTCCAGGGTGGCCTCAGCGTGAACCACTGTTTCTTGGATCAGCACTTGAAGCTAACCTGGGGACAGAAGCATATACATCTCTTCTGTCGCAGTACAGATATGCCTAGTATACGTGGTAACGGCGCCGGTTGGTCCTTTAATCAAGCATACTTTAACATAGTACCAGGGTCAGATCATAAGGAGTTTTTTAATTGTCGAATTATGCAGACCGGTTTTAACCTCTAGCTGAAGTCCTGGAAAATTGATTTTGAGAAGAATAGTGGGGAGAACTTGGGCGTGGATGTGGAGGAGGGAGGCAGGGGGTATCAAGGGCTGCACCCAAAAGTTGAGATAGAGGAATTCGGCTTTTCCCCATATACCTATTACAAATGATTTTTCATGATTGCATGTATAGATGTGTGCACTGCAGTACATGAGTAATGTGATACATTACTGATTGAGGATAATGAGCTTAGTGTATTGATCCTCTTACCTCCTTTGTCCGTTCCCTATAACCACCCAGCCAGAACTAACTCTTCCAGTATGTAGTCTACATTCCCAGCATTCTCTTAGTACCCCCAAACTACCTCATACCCACTTTATCATTCCGACTAATAGGTGCAACCAGCAAAGACCCCATCTCTACATGCCATATTCCAACAAGCACAACCCTATTCTCTCCAGTGCCCACTATAACATGACCCACCCACAATACTACCAACCAGTTCCTCTTGAATCTCCTAGTCTACTATCCAAGCCATCACATTCCCACAGCCTGGGTGGTGGGAACAAGCAAGTATACGAATGTAACTTCAACCAACCCAACCTGGGCAGACTGCAAAATCGCCAAGCCTATCAGGATGCCAGGATGGCCTGGCTCTGTGGAAACTACAAATTTCAAGAGGGAACTTACAAGGAGATGAAACATAGTGCCACCGGCTATGGATGAATACCCGACTAGTTTTATGTGTCAAGATGCCCCATATTATGTGGTGAAGGGAGATGTGATAAAGTAATCCCCAGGGGAAAGGTTGAGGTAGGGGGAAAGAAGGATTTGAGAAATATCACAGCCTTGAAGGTTGTGGAAAAGTTGAGTAAGAATATGATGGGTAAGGTGTTGTAACAATCCTATTGTCCTGTTGTTATGTTGCAAAAGGTAACAGTCTTACTTCCTTAAGCTCTTGCCATCTCTTCAGATAGTATAGCCTACCTTATTCTTTGATAGTTGCACTCTCTCATCAGATAGTAGAAACTGTCTTGTTTTGATATAGAACTATCTTAATAGTATTATATTATTATCAACACAGTTCTTCAGACTGTCACAACAGTCATATGCTCCGAGAGTTTGTGGGTAGAGTATTTCGTAGAATTTCAATACTGTAAAGATGAAGAGAATCATATTGCAACTTCTTATTATAGAAAAGTACTGAGATGGTTGCATGAAGATCTTAGCTCTCAGGCCTGAAGGCCTGACTTATATAGGCATCTTCAGAACCCTTACCTTAGTGACTCATCACCTTGCCTTTTATAACTTCTATGTCTCATAAGTGAGTAGCATGAAATCCGGCTGATAAATCATATGACTCATTCTACAACATACCGTTTAACCAATCACCACCTATAAAACAAATCCTCAGTTCAAATGAGTCACATGTGTGAATCCCATGACTCATAATGTGAGTCATATGCAAAAGTCATTGCATTGTATCACTCACAATCGTCAGTCATCAAAACAATTAACCAAGCATAATATCAGGATGACTCGCTATAGCCCCGTCATGTTAGATACTATGAGTCAACCAACTTCATTGTATGAAAGAATAATATACCTATGACTAATAACTATTAGTCATGTAAAATCTGCCTTGCTTAGTCACAGTTTGTGACAGGCATTTGGGGTTGTTGGGGTATATTCACCCTGATTATTCTTCGCATGATCAGTCTCTTAAACTATGAGGTGAGTAGAATCCGGCGTTAGGTATATTTTGGTGTGATGGGGTGGCGGGATCGGAAAAAGTTTTAAATACTATGACCAAGTTAATATTGCTTGTTTATTTTTCCCTTCCTTCTGAATATTCAATCCCAAGTCAAGGAGAAACCTGTGATTTCCTATCACTTGTTAGATTTCTACGCTGTTATGATAAACCTGGTAATGTCACCCTTTTGCTGCGATGGCAGGATTCAGGGAAACCAAATACAGCATCAAGCCCTTTCCCTCTTATGAAGGACCCCGTTTCCTACCCATATGGAAACAAGCCTCTTGGCTCTGTCATTTTTCCTCTATTGAATTCTGTAATAGGTTGTTTCCTATCTAATACAGAAATACTAGGACCAGCAATAGAGCTACTAGCGCTTGTACTAACGGAGCCTTCAAGGGAACAGGCGTAAGAGATATTGGTTGAAGGACAAATCGAACTCAGGGATCACGGTTCAACCAATTGTATTCTTGAACTGGGGGTTTGTCGAAGTCTGATGGCTTCTGCTAGCCAGGAGACTGGTTTAAATACAAGGCCCAACAGTGATAGCTCTCATGCAATCGCAATCATTACCAGTAGCTACGTACCCATCGGAATCCTGTAATCCTGCAACATAGAGTCATAGCTCAGCCTCCACCAGTGGTATATAACTATTCCATACCTGGAATCCTAAATATCAACTTCCACCAAAGCAAACTAAACATAGCATATGATAGCATAGCCTATCTGACTCAGAGACAGTGGTGGAGCTGAAGTCAAATTAAATAAACTAAATATAAATCAAACTAAACATAGGGGATCCTGAACTGCCCACTTCTATATACCGTAACTGGAACATGTACACATGTTAAAAATATCCACCACGCTCTCTTAAATATACACTCTATGACAAATCGTATTCACAGTTGAGCTTTAAGGTGCACCGATACCCCAGTGTCAATGTAGAAGAGACATCGCACACTTTCCCAGCTTGTCCTCCTTCTATAAACCAGATTTGTTCATTCAATCGAGCCGTCTTTACTTTCCCTTTACTCTCTTCCTCACCCACTAAATCTCTAACAACCCTGTTCCTGCGATGACTATAAATACATCGTGATCCCAAGTGTAAGCCCAGTTCCAACTGCAACTTCTTCATCCCACCCTCTTTTGCCTCCCTTTCTTCTATCTCACTTTCTCTCCTGCCATCCAATTCTCTCATTCAAGTACGACAACACATGTTTTTCGTTATGATTTGACAGAGCTTTGCACATTCCTTCTATAACTTCTCAACAGAATCTCCCTGTTTTTCACATTTATTACCGACTACCCCTCTAATTCTTTTTTGTTGTTACTTTGCACCTCGATATTTGTACAGCCCAAAACCTTTTCCAGTGGTTGGCCCCCCATTTTCGTGTTGCTGCTACCTGCTACATGAATAATTACCATGAACTAAGTTTCTTTATCAGCTATCACTGGGCAAATAATTCAATAAATAGCTATTCCACTCCCCGATATTTCCCCCATTTGGCAAATGAGAGATGGTGAACTTACACCTTCAATTCAGGGCCACTGCCCTCGTAGTCGACTGAGCAAGCCTCCTCTGTGTGCCCATGTCACACATCGTGATAAAGCCATGCATATTCCATATAATTAATACTTATTATTCATAGGTATGTTAGTTCTTATGCTATGAAGTCAGTCTGCTCATAGTATCTCACATGACTGGTCAATAGCGAGTTATCATTATATTATCATTGATTAAGTATTTCATGACTCACAATTGTAATAACAAAGGATATAATGATTTTTGCAATATGGCTCACAGTATGAGTCATGGGTTTCACACATGTGACTCAGTTCAGCACATGACATGTTTTATGAGTTATTATTGGATAACACCTATTGAGTAGGTGACTCATAGGAGTCAGGTGCTAGATTTTACATTATAACTCATTATAAGTCATGTGATTTGGATGACTAATATAGATGAATCATCATGGTAAGAGTAGAGTCAAGATTGTGTATAAATAGAAAGGTTTTCCTCTAGGAAGAAAATCATCACGCCACTACCTAAGTTCTTTCTTACATTCATGTTTTATTAATAAAAGACTATTTTATGTTATTTTACTTGCTATTGCTTTTCATCTACAATGGCTCTGACAATCAATACAATGCTACAGAGTGTAGTAACACCAAGAACTACTATTTCATTCTAAAGAGTATAGAATCGTCCATTAGGACATCAGTCCCTATTATAATTAATGAAGAAATCATTACACAAGACATCGCCTTCTGACCAAGCTAAGTTATTACCAATAGAACACAGACTTTTATCTAATACCAAGGAGACTATAAGAGATTATTACCGTATAAGACTCCTCTTTAAACAGTTGTATTTGCCCATTTCAGGGAATTCAACCAAGTTCAAGTGGTCAAATAGTTTGATAGAATCAAATATTTTACAAAGTTTGCACGGAGGAATGTGGCAACTAATGACAAAGAATCTTGGGCAATAGATCTAACAAGAGTAGATCTCTGAAAAGGAGGACATGAGTTTGATACCTTACTCCTGAGATTGTTGCTTGGTAAAACTCTAAGAATGAATACAATTATGGAGTGGGTTTACTTCAATGAAGATATATTTTCCCCTTCATTGACCAATAGCACACTGCTAACAAGGACCTAGGAATTCCACTTCAGAATAGTGTACTGAATGTAGGAAGTTGTGCTTTCAGAATATAGGTTATAATGCTTATTAACAGTTACGCAGCCACCTAGTTCCTAGTACACCAAATTGTGGAACTTTAATAAATGTAAAACATAGATTATTCTACTTACAGGATTTGCAACGAATAAGATTATTGGCAATTGCATTAATCTGAAGGAGTTGAAAATAAAAGCATGTTATAAGACTTGAAGGCCACTTGGCAACACCATGTATCATTTTAGTTCAATTTGAGAAGATGTTTTTACTTTGGAAATGGGAGGTGGCTTGATTCTGTGCTGGCTGGGCTAAAACTACAGTCCTGTTCCAATGATGCATACAGTTTAATATTTACCATGTAATTAGTGTTCATTACTTTGAGCTAGACAGGGTTAGGTTGATTTGTATTAGCTATTGTTATCTTTTTCGATTTCTTACTATGTTTGTAAGGAAGATAATCCAATTTGCCATAGCTCATCTCGCAGATTCAATTGTTCCTTCATCCTCTTGGTTTTTACTTGTTGTTTTCATGCACTTATTTTCTCTCTCAGGTGCTTGTTAGGGGCATTGATATACTTGTCGGTATCATTAGCGTACCTGATGGGATAGCAAAATATCGGTTACAACAAAACAGTTTGAGCTCAGGAACCTTCAATTGGACGAAGCACAGGCAACCAAGCATGTGGAAAACATTGATTCGGATTTGGAGTCTGATACTTCCCTTAGTAAGTCTCTTTGGCTATTTGACAGTTAATTTACTGAAATGATTATTATTTTTACTGGTGAAGATGAGATATCGCGTATAAAATGGTTCCTTGGGTAATATTTTTTGCTATGCTAGCAGTGTTAAAATTCACGAAGGTTCAATATCTGCTATACCTACTTGTTTGAAGGAAGAGTAAGGTTTAGTGGCGAAGTTTTGGGAGGATAGCGAAACTTGTACTAGGAGTGCAAAGGGTTTGGAGGTAAGGTTAGCTAAGGGATGGAATACGCAAGGGTCACACTAGGACAATAGCAAAACAGATGAAGGTATAAGGGATGATCCAGAATGGAATGGTTAGGAAAACTTTATAGGAGTAGGAAACGGATCAAACAGAGACAGGGAAGAAGGGCTATATTCAGAAAGGATAGCAAAAGAGATCACAAGAGAGGACACTTTGATGAAAAAAAAGAAAGAGTTTTCCTGTAGTTAGCTTTTATGTATATATAGGTCACAGCTAGCAGTACAGAAAGAACAAGAATCCCAAGACTCTCACTCCCGATTATAGCTCAAAAACGTTTAAGCATGCATATTAATATCTTGATGTGTCTCTAATGTGTTCTAACTCCTGGTAACAGTGCCAATTGGCTCAGCAATATATATATTTGTATGTGAACTCAACAATTGTAAACTACTACTAGAAATCCTCTATGCATTAAATGCGATTCTGACTTTCTCATATATTGTTTTAAATATTTGCAAATAAAGGTTCCATTTTTTTCCCTCTGTTTTTCAACTTTTATTGTTGAGTCAAGGGAATATTATTTGAATTAATTCAACATTATTTTAGTCTGATAATTAAAGGAAGACATGAAGCCTACATTTATTCTGAAGCAGATTATATAGTTGAGCATATTGGAACTCGTTAGAAGTGCCATCTGCTTTGCAAGCCCCTTCGTGTCGTTCAAAGAGGTAGGAACCTTACTATGGTTAAGGCAACAAACACCTTGACAACCTTTTTTTTCTTGCTATAGAATACACAACCCTCTCTCAAGCTTAGACTTAGGGACTTTGAACTGGGCAATTTTTATAGTGGAAGAGTGACATTCATTACATACATTATGGCAACTGAACCCTGGAAATATAGGTGTGTTCTCTGAATTTAGAAATATGATAATATATTTTTCTCTTTACAATGTGTTTTTATAACTTGATATAACAATCCTATTGTTGAGCAGGTATGGAACAGGCAACGACAGTTGTCTCGAACATAAACGAGGCTCGTTTTCTTTTATCAAGGAGTAAGAGAGTACTATCTCTTCAGATAGTACCGAACTGAGTTGCTTGGCTTTGATTGATTCGTCGAAGGAGACTATCTCCGCAGATAGTAAGCTGGGTGGATTGTTGTGCTTGATAGAACTATCACACTAGTTCTATGTTGGGGCGACCAGTTGTTGAGACTATCACAATAGTCTCCGGGCACGTGGAGTATAGGCTCTTGTGGAGATGCAGTGTTTATACAGACCGTAGAGCTTAAAGGTATTGCAACTTAGGTATAGAAAAGTACTTAGATTGTTGCGTGAAGATCCTATCTCTTGCTCATTTTGTTTTCTTTTTTTGTTTTTTTTTGTAATCCTGCGTTCATTGTTTTAGGTACAAAATGCCTGATGCAGCGCGAGCTATGAAGAGAACAAAACCTATAATCCAAACAAATAACAAAAGAAAGTCACGGCTCCAGCAAATATTCACTCTCATAAAGGGTTCTCGTCTGCGGGGCTGTAGGGCCCCTCACTGGGCAGGAAAGAAAAGTTATACGACTCGTACGAAAGGAAAGCCCACATAAGCTACAGGTAAGAAAATCCCACTTGCGACCTTCAAGCCTCAGCCAATGAAGATACGCGGAAGACAGGGGCGGCGGGTTGGGGGGCGAGAGGGGGAAGGGGGGGAAGAGTAGGGAGTGCTGGATGGGAACATCGTGGGAGAGAAGCCCGTAGAGGGGATGCTGATGTAGGCGGCGAGCGTTTGCAGCCGGGGGAGAGAGGACCAGAGGGGGGCCTCATGACTGATCCTATCTCTTGGTCGGAACCAAGCCCATTATATTGGCATCTTCCCAGAACCAGAACCCTGTTAACTCATGATCTCGTATAACATAACCTCCATGACTTATAATGAGTCAGCGTGTGAGATCTATCAGATGACTCTTATGCGTCACTGTGCAACATACCGTTAACCAATCATAAACCCTAAACCAAGTCATGTGCTCAAAAGAGTTACATGCATGAAACCCATGACTCATAATATGAGTCATATGCAAAAGTCATTACATCATATGAGGTCACAATCATGAGTCATGCAACCATCAACCTATCATAATATAAAGATGACTCGCAAGTCCGCAGTCATGTGAGAACTATGAGTCAAATGACATCATAGTGTAAAACCCAACATACGTTATAACTAATATGTATTAGTCATATGCAATCTGCCTTGCTTAGTCACAATTTGTGATACATGGATTCTGAGAACAAAGTATACAGGTTAAGGGCTAGAAATAAAAACCTTTTAGTATTATATTATTATAAAAGTTAATAACGATTATAGGAGACTCTTTTAGCTTTCAAATGTATTTTTATTAACCATACGCTTGCGATGGCAATCATCGAATATGTGTTTTCTTGCTTTGAATATTTATTTCCTTGTTCCACAAAATGGATACCTTAAATTTGTAAAATATGCTTTAGATTTATTTTAACATATATGCTATTTGCAACTTTGATTGTGATATATTAATATTGTGACGTGCAGAACAGGGCTATAGCCTTTTATTTTCTTTTTTCACACCAACTCCTTCCTCTCTCTTCTACTTGTTTTGTCTTTCTTCTTCAGTACTTGCATACAGGTACTATGAGACGCTTTCTTCTCCAGTTCTCCCCCACTTTTTGATTTTGCTACTAGTGACTACCACCTTTTACATTGCCCCTGTAACTAAACATTGTCATGAGCTATAATTCCACAATTAATAATTATTCATGGATATCCCACTGGCCGTGATTTCCTTCCGTGCTAAGACTCACCATGACAGGCCCAAGGGTAGAGAGGATAAGCCTTTCCCGTCTTGGGTGATATATCAATTCAAGTTGGCTGTTTTTCCCCGCTGGTGAATTCCCCCACTCCAGAAGTAGTATATAGACTGCAGAGCCGCTGGTATTTTACCGAGTTCAATAGTACAGCTACTAACAAACAAGAGTTCATGCAAAAGAGGCTATCAGTATCATCACAGTTGAAAACCAGATTTAACCTTCATGAGCCTCTGAAGGTCTTGCCTTTGAGGTAAGCCTTGCAGCTTTGCCAAATTATCCAGAAAATCTATCATAATGTTAGTATATTTACTGCTTTATTTACAAAGGCTACTGTGCTAACCATTACCCAGGTATTTAGTTGCCAAGTCATGTTCCGAATGTAGAAAACTCTTAGAAGACGAATTATAGGTCTTAGTAATTTTTATTAAATAACAACAAGGGTGGAACATTATGGCACTGGGTTTCAACCGGTGCTATAAACTCCCAATTTTGATTGAAGTATGGCTAGCTGGGAACATGGCTTCTTCTGTCCTTGATTGGCACAACATGATCCTGCAGGGATGCCGTTGAGTGTTTGGGCTTCTGCTGTGTGTCCCATGCTGGTCCTGCTGCATTTGGTGTCTGTTCCTGCCCTTGGTATTCAGTTGGTACAGGGGGTTGGCGGCTGGAGTTCAATATCGGCTGGCAGGTTGAATCATCAGGATGAGGCTGGTTGGCCGGATCCTGTTGATGCCAATTACGAGAACTAAATAGATGCCTTGTTTGGGAGCAAAGAAACTCCCCAATGAAAGGAAGATCTATAGTTTGGAGAGATCCTTGAAGAAGGTCTGGTTTCTGCGGAAGGTGTATGCTGTTGTACAAGCCCTACAAGGATACAGCTATAATCGGAACTGTCACGATCAGAATGATCCCAGTCAGTCCCTGATAGGCGAAGTGAGGTATGTTCGATAGCTGATGTATATGGCAACTCTTTTTGCAAAGTACTGTGTAGTAATCCTCAGAAGTGAATATCTAGAGAAAGTACCGCAGCTCACACTAGATCCAATTTGTGGTAGCCTGCACAGTGGGCTCCTACCATATAACACCAGTTACCGCTGCGTGGTCTGATCAATAGCCCTGCTCACACCTCCAAGTGTGCTTAACTTAAGATACTACAATAGGGTTACTCCATCAATCCTGTCGCCTTAGCAATAGTTGTGCTGTTCAACAGCACACTAAACAGTCTTTATTGTGAAAGTGGAAAGTTGTGAAAATTGCCCCAAAATCAACATTTCAAACCTTACCTCGTGAGGGAAAACTCCAGCCATTCTAACAGCACTCCCTCACTAACCCTACTACCATGAAAGTCAATATAAAAAGACATAAAATGTGAAACACATTGCAGAATGCGTACCTAAAAACTTGAGTAATCAGTGTTCCCAACAGGCCAGCCCATCCGGTCCTGGGTACGGCAGGACTTACCCAAGCTTTTTCAGAGACCGCCGGGGCGGACTGTGAGACACAGGCTTTCAAAAAAACAAAACAGCCAGCCTGGGCTACAGGGTTTTTAGCCTAAGCTTAATCTGAGATGGCTATTTCTACAGATTAACACTAGGGTTGATACACGTGACTTTCGGTGTTTCAACATTTGAAATATATGATTACTCAGCTAGAAACTTTACTTCTACAGGTAAAACCGTTCAGAGAGCTATTGTGGGGTGTAAAAACGCCCAACGGTCAAATATGTAAATACAAGAACTTAATATTAGATAAATGGATAATTCCCGCTTGTGCTTACACCGCCTCTATCCATTGCAGAACTGTATTTCTTTTCTCATAGACTATACTGCACTGTCCTGTACGCTTTTTTCGGTTGCTACCATGTTCCCAACCCCCCGCGCGGTGTAATTGTAATTTCAAAAACTCCTGTCTCAATATATTCATGATTGCTAAATACTTGTAGATGACAGCCATAACTAGTGGCTTTACCAATCCACTCTTCGAACATCTCTATATTTCTTAACCAAGTGATCAATGCCCCTACACCCCCCCCCCATTCAAGTAATTCTCTCGAACACCTCACAAGGAATTGCTCGCCCACCTTCATACCAACTGTTCAGAAAACAGCAGCACTCTAAGGCTGAGGTGATAAGCCTATAAATCAGTGGCTGGATGTTCAACCTAGGAAAAATTTCCTACTGCTTGTTTCTCCTTCCTTACTGCCCTTTCCTCATCTAGCTTCTTCCTCTCTGTTCCTAACTTTCCTCAAGTGTTACTTTTCTCAACTCCCAATTTGATTGATAATCAACTCCTCTATTGGTTAATACAAACTCTGCGTACTCACGTGAGTCAGCCCATCCAGCTGCCTAAAATCCCCATCGCTGATCATTCTCTACACATTGATTATTTCCTACAAACGGTTCCACAAAGACATACAAAGGGCTCCTTCTGCACCTCCTCCCTCACAGCGGTATCTTCATGGGCGATGTAGAAGACTACAGCCATGAATACATGCTACAGATACAGACATGTAATTAACTAATTTGAGCACTTTTTTCCTCCAATTCGTCCTACATCTCATCTCTCAACCAATGCGTGCTCATGCAAAGGCACCTTAGCTTGCCTTTTTCAATCAGTAACACCAGCCAGTCGGCTCGGTAACATTTGCGATCCCTTTGATGAGCTGCCATAATTCTCTTGGAATAATATTAACAAATATTCCTTATTCGCATCTCCACTATAACCCACTAAACAAAAATAATAACTAAACAAAGGCTCTACTGATACTGGCTTTGCACCAAACGCAGTGGATAGAAAAGCGGACATCCCGTTTAAGGCGATGGCTTCTACTGTTCTTGTATTCTCATCGTGTATTCCAAATCTGGTTTTTACAAAAGTGTCTCAAAGGGGTAAAATTGGCACCTGGGCAGGGATGAAAACAATCAGAAAACAGGGAACAGATAAAAAACTATCAGCTTGTGAAACATCTTAAACCTATGCTGTTGCAACAAGTGGTTGCATATTCCCATTCACAACTCACGCTAGCTTTACAGAAAATGGTCAGGTTAGACTACGGTATCGTGGAGTACTGGTATTTTCTTCCTCAAAGGATCATCCAGCTTTCCAGCCTTCTATCTCTCCTAGGCTATCATGAGATTGGCTTCATGGGCCGTGGTTGGTGGAATGTTCAAAATGTGACAGATCATAGGAGGTGTGTAGCATGCACTTTGTGACACTTCTGTAGGAACCGGATTCCAAATATGCGATGAAAATACAAGTGCATGGTAAAGTACGGGTGCAAAAGTACTTGTCGAGCAAAGTAACGGTAACCCCACTACCGCTACAAATTTACTACCTATTCAACCACAACTCCTTAGAATAAACTCAAAATATGTGTAGACACCCAATAAATATAAGGAAAGCTATATATAAAATTATAAAGCAAAAAAATAAATACTTTGTATACCATACCCAGGCATCTAAGACAGCCGCCACTCTATTAGGCAGAGACTCCCACAACCTTTCCAGAAATTCACCTTCAATATCCTGAGCCAAACCCTGATTGAGGGCTTCTGCTAGATGTTTTCTAACACTATCTGGACCCCCCTTGGTCATGTGAATGTTGGGAAAGGGCTGGTGCAGCTTTTCCTTCACCCGCTTCCAACCATGCTCAATCGAATTGAGGTCTGGGGAATTGGGTGGTCATTCCATAACCTGTATGCTGTTTTCTGCAAACCAAGCTATAGTATCTCTTACAGTATGTATCTTTGCACCATCTGCTGAAAGATAGGATACCCAACTGTGTTCTCCATCTCCTGCCAGACATCAACTAAGCCATGCTCCAAAACCCCAATATATACAAAATCCACACTCGTCGCAAATATGTGAATCAGAGGACCCTTGTTTCTACCCCAAACATAAGCCCAAACCATCAACTTTATTCCTGCCCCCATGGTGACCCCATGAATACTGTCTTTGTGCTATTTTTCTTCAGGTGTTCTGAACTCCCAAATACCCTTAGGATCTTTGGACTTTTGAACAATGCATTCATCACTAAAGATGACCCCTTCAAAGTCCTCCTTTGTCCAATTCTTATACTCCATAGCCCAAGCCCAATCCAATCTCTGAACAGCATGCTCATTGTTTAGGAGAGCTCTTTTCCTAGCTCTCCACTTCTTAATATTGCCGGAGGCCAAAGCTCTCTTGACTGTATGAAAGGAGGCATGAGGAGCAACATCATTGCCCAATTTTGATAAAGTCTGGTGGCGTGCCTTCTTAGACTCTCTGACTAGGCGGTGACATGTTCTCGTAGTGATAATTTTGCGTCTTCCAGGTTTTGGGAGAGTGTTTGCATCACTCCTCTTTTGGAAGTAATTATCGAAAGTTTGTACTGTACTATTAGGACGATGTAAGAGTTCTCCAATTTCTGAAAAAGAGATTTCTCTTTTGTTCAGAGCAACAATTTGCGCTTTCTCAAACTCAGCGAGGTAGCCTGTCTTCTGAGGGGGCATTGTGGTTGAGGGGTGGTTGATTGGAGAGGTGGGGTTTTTTGAGATATCGCTTGGTAACCACCAATCAGGCGGATGCTTTTGCCCTAGTACTTTATACACCACTATACACACAAAGTTCATACGTATAAAAGTTCATACTTACAAAGGTTCCTCCGCATGCATGTTTGTATATTTAATCGATAGACTCAAAAATCATGCGATCAATTAACTGGATCACAGAATTGAAGCCTGCATGGGTACCTAGGTTAGCTGGGCCAGTTTCTTATAACCTTCCTTTAGATGCCTACTACCCATGGACCTATATATAAATATCATTTGAGATTCAAGGTGATGTTAGACGTACGGACTCCGCGTAAGGGTGTATAGGGCAAAGTTACCCTACCCTGACACGCACAAACTTGGAAAGAAAAATATAACAGCCCCCTCCAGCGCCGGCGTTGGGACGGCGCGTTATCACTGGCCGTCTGGGTAGTTGGGTCCCAAAACCAAAGACCACAATCGAGGGAACACATCTTATAACCCCGTATACGTCGCGGCCGTCCGTCCGAGCGGATCCTGTTGGCAGAATATATGAGGGGGGACGTTTGAGCGCCTTATGCAAGTGGAAGCAGGTAAATCGGAAGACGGCACATAAGGTTACAGACACTGGGAGACAGAGAGTCAGAAGAGTGGGTCAAATGTAACGGGACGTTTTGCACGAAAGATACTCCCCTCGTACATAAAAAGTCGTGTAAAGTATGAAGGAGGTAACTAGGCGCAGTAAGTAGATCGGGTGCATCCACGGAGGAGAAGTTGGTAAAAGATGGAGCCCGAGGGAAAAGGCCTATAGGTATGATCCCGAGGACAAGTCGGGTAATGCCGGAGGATCAGAATACGATATGCAGATGCATGTCAAATTCTGGACGCAACCAACCAAAGAAGATTGGCCATGTTCTGTTTAGCGAGTTAGACTACCCTAGGTAAGCACGGGGGCAAGATAATTCGTAGCCATTGGTGTCAACGGATAAACGGATGAGCTGACACCAGACGTGGTCTCCACAACCATCAGGAATAATGGAAGCACCGGCCGATAAGTTGCCCATGGGAGCAAAAGGTGTGGTAGACAGTTTTCAGGATCTAAAAGTGTTCACCCTCAGGTGCAGTTCGGAAAGATTCGGAGCAAGATACTTGGTTAGTATAGAGTTAGCATGAATACCACGATTGCTCAGATGCGGAATATAAATATTGAAGCATCTTCGCTCCAATTAGACACAATAAGCACGGAGAAGAGATCTTATCAATATAATAAGTTATCTACCCTTTTATATCGTTACCACTACTTCGACTATCTATACCACAGTGAATTATTATATCTAGCCTACATTACTCCTCTCTTCTGAATGAGTTTTCCGATATAATTACGATTAAGGTACTAGCGGTCGGAATACCTCATGCCGAAGCTACCACCTAACCGTATATTGATAATTCTCATCGTTACCGAGACGAATGTTTGGCAGGAACACTGATACTCCCAAACGTGATACCCTTTTCGAACCAAGACCATTGTGAACGATCTCAATAATACAAATCATCCCCCCAACCGTTATAAAAGAACTAGGGATACAAGAACCCTATCCCGAAACCTACGCGTTCTGGACAAACCCAGAAAACATCATCACGACCAAAGACCTAGAAGCCTGATACCAGCAGTGGGAAGGCGAAGGGTTCTGTTATTACGAACCGGAGGAGGAAATAGGTCAGGTTTGGTACGTTGGGTACGATTCCGACGGAAGACGCGCAAGCCCAGACTTTGAGATACCAGAAGGTTGGGGAGGAAACAAAAGATAAGTCTCCTATTAAGGAGTCGAAGAGATGGCTTCTGACCTCAAAGCGCCTGGGGTTATCGAATGGCAAGCAGGCCAGGATGAAGGAGAAGAAGGAGGAGCTGAACTGTCCAGATCCTCGGCCCCCAGTGTGGGGACAACGGTCACCCACCTTGCCCGATCGCATTCCGCAGACCGGACACCACGATCCCTCGTCGGACTAGGCTTCCTAGCGAAATATGGGAAGGCTCCAAGACAAGGTCGCCAAACCCCCGAACCTACCAGCGAGTCCCTTATGGCTGTCCAGATCCCAAGATTAGAACAGATCCTCCGCCGATTTGACCCAAAGCTTACCGTCACCCAAGATAGACAGCATCTTACATTCAGCTCCCTCCCAACCGACATATTATTAATAGCCCAAGAACTGGTAACCGTCAAGAATCAGGTAAAAGCAGGGGTCCAGATAGTCACTCGCGAACACGCTCGAATCAACGAGCAAGTTCAACTTCTGGACTTGGAGTCTCCGAAGGTCCAAGAGAGCTTCGCCACTCAAGTCACCTAGTGACTTGGGGAAACAGATGAATGACAGATCAGATACGAGGCTGTGACATCCCAGCTCCATGAGGTGGTGCAAGGAACGGGCGAACCATCCATACACCGAGACATACTCTTGGACCAGGAGATCGCTCGAATCAACGAGCAACACAAACGGGAACTCGAAAACTATGAGATGAGCATTAATCTCATGAAAGACGATCTTAGACAAAACCAGCAGTCAAGACAGGTCCAAGATGGTGAGATCGCGGTGCTTAAGGCCCTGGTAGAGCGGTTAATGGGACAAGTCAAGGGAAAAGGGATGGTGTCAGATGCGACACGAGAGGCTTCAGGGGGGAGTGGAGGAAGACCACCACCACCACCACGACACGGGGCAGCCGGAGCTCCAGCAGGAGGAGTCCCCGATAATGAGGAAGCAGGATCTGCGAGGAAGCCAGATGAGAGTAGGAACGGAAGACGGGACGAAAGACCCGCACCCCAGCCAGAAGAAGATGACTATGACTCGGAGAACGACGAACAGTTTAGCCTGTTCTCACGGGTCATAGCCAACGCCATGGGGCAACGAGTGAGGGTCCCACCGGAACCCCCTGCCATGTTTAGAAACGAGAAATACCAAGATATATGTATGTGGCTATTAACATGTACGGATTATTTTAGTCAAAACCGTTGGCAATGGGAAAATGAGATACAACTAATCCGATACGGCATAAGCCGAATTGACAGGAAAGAAGTTGCGCCGTTTGCGTTGACCTACCGATGGAAAATGAGTGGAGAAATAGGTTATACAAGACAAGACCGATACGAGTTCTGGCATGTTTTTGCAGAACAAGCCTCCCGACGCGTCAGTCCCACCCAAGAAGCGGAAAAATCCCTAAGCGAAAGGGGATCCGTCAAATATCGCGATGATGTTGCTAAATTCTTGATGGAGATGGAAAATCTCCATATCCATGCAAGAGTCGCCTGGATACCATGGAGGAAAATGATTGAAGACTAACTTCCAGTAGGTACATTGCGACGGCTCTCACATAGAGAATATGTCGACGATGGGGAATGGTTGGAAGCAGTCAGGACCGTAACCCGTGCCGAAGAACATTTCAAGAAAAGAAAACATCTTCGAGGAGGCGGTCCCGCCAGCATGGCCAGTGGCGAGAAAAGGCAATTGGAGGATTTGAAGCCAAAGGTGGCCGCAAAGCGTGTAAAGAAGCAGTACATGGCTAAAGAAAAGGCGCACTACCAGAAGAACATGGCTGGGGAAAGAAAGGTGAAGAAAGAAGGGTCGGTGGCACCGACAGGGGAGGTTAGACATATGGTGTGGGCAGAAGCCCACCAGGGCGTCGATCAGAAAGTTGTCGACAAACGAAAATCTGAAAACGAATGCACGCGATGCGGGATGAATAATCACGCTTGGAAGTATTGTGGAAAGCAGATACAAGTGGCGGCAGTATATAGAGGGCAAGCCAAGCCCAAACGATCGCCCGCATTCGCACCCAAGCGACACCCCCAGGTAGCCACTGTGGCTGTGGATGGCCAGGGAGAAAGCTCACGACGAGTGGTTCAAAGGCCCGCAGCGTGGGTGTTTGAACATGACGACATTTTATAAACAGTCATCCTGATACCGACAACAACGGTGTTCGGGTAGTGAGGTTGCCCCCTTGAAATGAATGACCTGTGGTGTAGTCGGTGACGATATCCCACCGGAAGGCTAAAAGACCAAAGGATAGCGGTGGCCATTTTACGTCCAAAAATGGGTAGTCTGTACTCACCACGGGAACCATAAAAAGTCACAAGTGAAGAAAGCGGTCGATAAGACTAGAAGGGAAATAGAAGACTATCATTCTTCGGAACGGGGCTTGAGTTGCATGACAGGCGAAGGAGGGTCTAGATCCAGGCTAACCTGACTTTCTGTCCTGGTAAAATGGCTGGGTAAATAGAAGCTGGGGGCGCCGCTATTGTGCACGAGGTTCATGCCTGAAGAATAGTGTTGGAGGGAGTCTCGGGAGTGAGACCAAACTCGAAGGCGAAGGTACGGTGGACTCCGAGCAGGGGACAGCCTGACAGGCGGGCTAAGTTGATGATAAAGTGCCGCGCACCCTAGTCGCTAACTCGAAGGGTACTCTAGTGAACCACCACTCCTGTAATATGGGAACTCCGCGGCAGGAGGTAAAGACCACTAGTAGTGGGCTGCCCGATATTCAAAGAATAGACACTTATTGTAAAAGTTTGTCTGCGGAGGCTTTAAGAGCCGAAACTGCGCAGGCGCGGTAACAAACCCCCACGCTGCCGGTAACCGCCGTGATGAAAAGACTTCATCAAAACCAGAGCGAAATCTCAAGACCCATTAAAAAACCAAAGCATTACGCCTGCCCTGAGGGGAAGTCATTTATTGAAGTAAAAGGGCGAACACATGCGATAAACCTCCTCCGAGATTCTGGTTCAAACATCTTTCATATGAACCAGGATACTGCACAATGGCTAGAAATTCCGACCGAAGCTAGGGATTCACCGTTAAAAATTACAACCTTCAATGGCGAAACTGGGCCTACCGGAGTAATCTTTTATACCCATCCTATCCTCTTGGAAATCAGTGCCAACGGTCACCGAAGCCTGATATCCTGTGAAATTGCGAATGCAGGAAAATATGATTTAATCATCCCTTTCGGGTGGTAGTACGATGAACACCCCCTAAAAAATATCGCTGATCTGAGTAAATGGATCTTTGAGGAAACGAAATGCCACGCTCATATAGAAGATGAAGCCGTGGCGGATATGTTTGAATGGGATGAAACTGTGGCTTACGGCGAGGAAGCACAGTATGTTGGACGGATAGAACGACAGGCAGAAGAGGGAATACAGTTGGAGACACTGCCAAAACCATACTGGCAGTATAATGAGCTTTTTGAAGAGAAAAAAGGGAAGATGTTGGCACCTCGAAGAACCTTCGATGACTCCATCAACCTAAAAGAAGGAGCCGAGCCCCCTTGGGGTCCAATCTACCCAATGTGGGCACACCAGCTGAACGAGCTGGACAAGTACCTCAAGAACATGATGGCTGAGGGAAAGATTGCCGATAGCGAATCCCCTTATAGTGCCCCAATCCTTTTTGTTCCAAAACCAGATAGAAGCCTACGACTATGAGTAGACTATAGGAACCTCAACAAGGTGACGATCCTGAATAAATACCCCCTACCACTCATGGATGAACTCAGCGACCGCTTTGCAGGGGCGAAAGTGTTTACGAAGCTCGACCTGAAACATGGATATCATCTTATTCGAATGAGGAAAGGCGATGAGCATAAAACAGCTTTTCGTACACTGTACGGACAGTACGAATACACGGTCATGCCTGTCGGGCTCGTTAACAGTGTTCCCAACGGGCCAGGCCGGCCAGGCTTCGGTAAAGCCGGGCCCGGCCTGTCGAAATTCTCTTGGATCTAGCCTGGCCCGAGCCTGCAGGCCTGGTTAAGCCTGAGCCTGGCCTGGCCGGGCCCGCCTATAGGCCATATAGGCTTTTTCCCGGCTGCCTGATAGGCCGGCCTGGCCTATATAGCCTAGGCCGGCCTATACGGCTTCGGCCAACCCACTCATAGTGAGCGGCTGCTCTGTGTCAACAGCAAAATTCACCGTAAATGTTTCCCAATTACAGAATATGATTAAAAATAAAGTAACGGTTTCGCATATTAGCAAAGAAAATACAAAAAAATACTAGAGGTAGTGAATTAATTAACTCGTTTTGTGATTAATTAAGAAGTATCATAATAGCCGAAGGTAAAGGAGGAAAAAAAATCACAGGTGATAAACTCGGAAGAGGGGTGGGGTAGGGGGGTTGAATACCCTTAACGCAATCTGTTCTCAACGCTAATCTCCGGGCCTATAGGCGCCTATCAGGCCTGATAGGCTTTCGTAGGCCGATCGAATTCGGCCTATATGGGCCTAGGCTGTCTTCCGGAGCGGCCTGCCTTAGCCCGGCGTACGGCCTACAGGCCGGCCTACCATCGGCCTGGCCCGTTGGGAACAGTGCTCGTTAACGCTCCTGCAATGTTTCAGACAATGATGAACAAAATCCTAAGGGAATTCTTAGACCACGGAGTAGTCGTTTATCGAGATGATATCTTAATAGACTCTGAAAATATGGACAACCATATAAAACTAGTGCAGAAGGTCCTGGACCGGCTTGAACAGCACGACTTAGCTGTCGCATTGAAGAAGTCGCTATTCCATCAAGAAGAGGTCGAATTCCTAGGATACACTGTCAAAACTAGTGAAGTTACCATGAGTGATATAAAAGTGAAAAGCGTTCAAAATTGGGCACACCTGAGATCAGTTAAAGAAGTACAAATTTTCATTGGATTTGCAAACCTTTATCGACGATTCATCAAAGATTTCTCAAAAGTATGCAAGCCACTAACCGAGATGTTAAAAGGGAACCCGGCAGGGTTTTCAGTTGGGAAGAGAACAGGAGGAGGCGTTTAAGGAATTGAAAAAGAGGTTTGCAACTGCAACGATTTTATTGCATTTCTACCCAGGAAGAAGAACGGTGGTCGAGACGGACGCAAGCAACTTCGCGCTCGGATGTATGCTGTCACAGTACACAGGAACACGGCTTCACCAAGTGGCTTTTCATTCTCAAAGGTTGCACAGTGCGGAAAGAAATTACGAGATACACGACAAGGAATTACTCGCAGTAATGGAAGCATTCAACGAATGGAAAAGCTACCTGTGGGGAGAAGAAGAGCCCGTGATGGTATACATGGATAACCAAAACCTACTGTCCTTTTTAACCAAGAAAGTCTGGACTAAGGGCAAATTTGATAGAGGCAAGAGTTAACCAACTACAACTTCAAAATAGTCCACCGACAGGGAAGCAGGGGCGGGAAACCTGACCCCTTAAGTAGACGGCCGGAGTACCGTCGTGAGGAGTGAGCTCATTACACTGAACAGTCAATTTTGAAGACAGAACACTTTCAAATTTCTGTAATTCATCAAAAACGCAGTGCAGAGACAGCTGTTACCCCTAAAAAACGCGAACCCACAAGCCTCCAAATGATGAAACTTTTGGACAAGGCTATAGTTCCAACAAAAGGATCATGCTTTACGGCCAGTCATGATATCTATGCCCTAACAGACGGATTGGTACGGGCAAAAGGACAGAGGATGGTGGAAACGGGTATTGCGATTAGGTTGGCCGAAGGAACCTATGGGAGGCAAGCGGTAAGAAATGGTATGGCTAGCAAGATGGGGATAGCAGTGGGCGGTGGTATAATAGATGCGGATTACACCGTAGAAGTTAAAGTCATACTTCGGAATCATGGCGAAATGGACTGCGTATCTAAGGCAGGACATCCGATAGTGCAACTGATAATAGAGAAGATTCCCAACTCCGACACCATGGAGGTAGAGGATTTGGAAACAACCGCGCGCGGGGAATTGCGTTTTGGGTCAAGTGATCTAAACCCCAAGGGATCGATTACGGCTAAAGAAGAAGGAGTGACAATATGTTTCCTGCACTCAGACATAAAGAATAACGAATTCTTTAGTGCGGCGGATATCCGGTATCACCCTCGGTTGACTAAAGAAATAGAGATGTTATCAAGCGCTCACGTCAATGCAGCCCAGACGAGAACGATGCATGATGCATTTCTACATAAGATTACAGTGGCTGGAAAGGAGGATGAGAGATGGCAAAACCGAGGGTGTGAACTCGTTAGGTTAAGAGAAGGCGGAAAGAACATGCCGGACGAATTGATAGAGAAGGACGGGTTACTATACTACAAGAATCCATTGTACAGGCCCGAAGATGAAGCCCTTCATACCAAGATAGCCCAAGGCTGTCACGACTCAATAGTAGCAGGGCACTGCGGACTGGAAACAACGATTGAGATAGTAACAAGGGATTTCTACTGGAAAGGTCTCGCACAATGGATCAGAGACTATGTATGATGCTGCGACGAATGCCAACACCGTAAATCCCCACGGCATGCCAAGTACTGGTTACTTCAGCCTTTAGAGGTACCCTATGCCACCTGGACATCCATATCGACGGACTTCATCACACAGTTACCAGAATCTCAGGGTAAGACCCAGATCCTAGTAATCGTAGAGCGGTTCACAAAGATGGCCCATTTTATCGGCCACCACGAAAATGCGACCCAAAGGATGTTGCCGATACGTTCTTTCGGGAATTTTGGAAACCTCTCGGGTTTGCGACCGAAATTATATCGGATATGGACGCGAAGTTTTCTGGCGAGTTCTGGGAATCATTGTACAAAATGCCAGGAGTTAAAAGATGCATGTCAACGGCTTACCAACCTCAAACTGACGGACAAACGGCAAGAACCAACCAAGTGCGGGAAGGTTACCTAGGAACATTTGTCAATTACGATCAGAACCAGTAGTATCAGCTATTGCTATTAGCCGAACATGCCTATAATAACTCGGCAACCAACGCACACAAAATGTCCCCATTCTTCGCCAACTACGGCTTTCACCCACAGACAGAATGGATGAAAGAAAGAGAAGCTCATAACCCCGGAGCGACAATGTATACTCACTGGATGCAGGACATACATTGACAGGCGAGACAAACCCTAGAGAGTACACAGGAATCGATGAAGAAATATTATGACTGCAAAGCGACAGAGCAACCCAACATCGAGCTCGGTGACTGGGTAATGTTGAATGCGAAGAACATACGTACCAAACGACCGTCAAAGCAGTTGAGTCCGAAGCTGTATGGCCTGTTCAAAGTCTTAGAAAAGAAAGGAAGTCGGGCATAGAAGCTAGAAATATCGCCTAGGTTGAAAATTCATCCCGTGTTTCACGTTTCACTGTTGGAACCTTACCGAGGCTCAAACCGACGAAATCGCTAACAACCCCAACGAGATCCCGATAACATCCAGGGAGATTTAGAGTAGGAGGTAGAAAGTATCGTCAAGAGTGAGATCATTTCCTACACGCGAAAGGTTCGAGGACGGAATAAACCGATGAAAGAGCTTTGGTATTTTGTGAAATGGAAAGGCTCCGCAGAGGATGAGAATACTTGGGAGCCACGCGAAGGTATCAAGAACGCGCAGGAAGAGGTGGAAAGCTTTCATAGAGAAAACCTGGAGATGCCGGGCCTGAGAGAGGTTGAGTAACATAAGAAAGGTTTTCCATCGGTGGACAAGTAAACACTGGTGGTTTTGACCCCTACTATGTGGAGCTCGTGATGGAAGGTAGATTGTATAATAGACATTAGAGTTCGTTACGGGGCGGACGGGGCCCCGGAAAACGCGGGCCCCCGGCCCTTTTCCCCGCCCTGCCCCGCTCAACGGCCTGGGGCGGGGTGTCTTTTTCGGCATTCCCTGCCCCTGTCCCCGCTT
>Ga0307513_10001512_pt1 | contig 33374 bp, 26 predicted proteins | sample 15_EM_MG_FD_202174 | JGI IMG/M metagenome (GOLD analysis project Ga0307513, IMG submission 202174) | Populus trichocarpa ectomycorrhiza microbial communities from riparian zone in the Pacific Northwest, United States - 15_EM | ecosystem: Host-associated > Plants > Roots > Unclassified | place... | reverse complement strand
ATATGCCGTTCGAAGTCCCAAAAAAAGAGTCCTATCGCACACGCGTAAAACCACGTCGCACGGATCTCCCACCCATTGCACATACCCCTCACCCATCGTACGAACACCCTGACTCCCCCTTGGGTGAAATTCCTTGCCTTGCTCTGGACAGAGCCGGAGGTAGGGAGTCTGTCCCGTCGGTTTTTGCACTATTCAGGGGTGGTATTCCCATCTTTCTGGTGGACGGAGGGGCCACAGGATCAACGGAGATCCGTGATCCGATTGCTCGCTCAGAAATTTCCTCGGGAACTATGCCATCCACCGTCCAACGGAGGAGAGGGGAAGCCGGCCGGGTATTCCTGGCAGCCATTTCACATTTCGTATTCCTCATTCATTCGTCTAACGTGGCACCAAAATCGCGGATGTGACGCCTGCCCTCCCGAGCGGCTCCTTCAACACGCTGCGTCCAACCGAGCGGGCGCCCGGTTCCGTTCTACACAGGCTGTATCGCGAATCGACATCGGAGTGGCTGTCGTGACGAGGGGTTCTCGCTTTTGCAACCGTCGGGGGCCTCGGAAGATGTTAATCCCGGCCTCGCCTGGAGTTGTTCATCGTCGATCGGAACTTTTACTGGGGATCATAGATCTGGGAGACATTTGTGGATGAATGATTTTACGATCGGTACACCTAAGAGGGTCGGTGATGCAGTTGCGGCGAATGCTAAATATGTGGAATCAAGAAGGTCCTGATACAATGTCATGGGCAGTGGTGTTTGGAAGCCACACGCTCACCATGCTATTTAATCTAGACGTAGATAGATCAGGTCCTCAGTTGGTTGGAAAGAACTGAGGAGAGGAACGACGACGAGCTACGAAGATAACGCTATCGACGCATAATACAAACAACAACAAGCAAACGTTGATCGGTACGAGGAGATGAAAACGCACGCTCGTTCTAATACATGCTCGCGAAGCTAACGTCAATGAGGGAATTCAAAGAAGGGGTTTCATACTCGGCAGACGAGATCTGCGTCCCATTCGTCCGATCCAATACCTTCGTAAATGAGGAAGAGTGATTTCGGATCGTACTTCCGCTTGATGGCTCGAAGTTTGTCGTAGTGAGTGCCGAAAAAAGATTTTTTCCAGTTGAATTCGTATCTCGAAGCCTGAAAAAAAGTGAGGTTGAAGTGACTGTGGATGGGAGGTATATGATTCCCTCACCTCGTTCAAGTACGCCCCGGATTCGGGGGCTATACCTTCGAGGATCTTCATATCCTGAATGAGGAGCTGACGAGCGGCCTGGATTTCAGTCAAGTTGGCACCGTCTTGCCACGTCGTGACGAGAGCCGCGAGGACCAGGCTCTTTCGCCAGGCAGGGTTAAGACCTGTGGAATCAGGGTCTACACGGGATACCTGTCCGCCAGTGACGAGGCTATGAGGAAAGTTCTCAGGATCTATTCTCGTTTCCTAGGATTGCGGGAAAAGAAAAACTCACAAGTATCCGAAGGCAGATATCTTGAGCAGTTCACCGGCAAGCTCTTCGGGTTGATCGGTCTCGATGACATCTTTTGGTAGCAACCAAGTGGAAATCTCAGTCGGGGCCCCGACCATACCATCGGTGGCGCCAATTGGGTCATAGTACTCCCAGAAATCTTGGTACACCATAGTGGAATTCTCAACCGAGAGGCCTGGCTGGGAAATTGCGAATTCGAACAGAGGGGAGAACGTAGCCTGAGTTTGTTCCGCCGTGACGTTGGGTGACATGACCGAGAACAGTATTTGGTCGCCAGTTCCGCCACCGTAGCCTCCATAACCCTGCTCGACAAGGGATGGAGTGAGACGAATGATCTCCGTGAGCAATTTCTGCGTCGAGTCGGCATTGGTGGAGTTGACTAAAAGGGAGGCAGCAGAGAAGGGAGTGGAGGGATGGGTTTTGTAAGTCACCGATGTGACAACTCCCCAGGTACCTCCACCTCCACCACGAAGGGCCCAGAACAAATCCTTGTTGCGGTAGGAATTGGCAATGATGTGGTCACCATCTGCGGTGACAATCCTTATCTCCAAGACATTGTCTACGCCTACGAAAACTTGGTGTGAGTACGACTTGGTCGGGTCAGGCGAGTTTTTTCATCGCATACCGAGGCCGTAGTTTGGCGCGATTAAACTATGACCGCCGCCTGCAAACCAGCCACCACCAACGGCGATGCTTCCCCTTGGACACATGCCCCCGACGATGACCCGATTGCGCTGTTTGACGACCTCATAGGCCTCAAGCCATTGGACACCGGCTCCAAACGTAAACACTGCGTCACGTGCGACTCCATCAGCGGGAAATGGAATTTTCAGAAGAAGACCGGAAACAAACCGTTGTCGTATGCTACTGAATCCGTTGCATCCGTGGGAGAAAATGAATTGTGGAAGGTAATGTCCTTCATGTGGTGAGTCCATATCAGGAACGAATTTCTGCCGGAGCTCCTTCCAAGGTAGTCGTGCCTGGCAAAAGCGCCAATCAGCACTCGGTAAAAATAGAACGAAAAGTAGGCTCACCCTGTGTTCTTGATCACGAGGCGCAAATTGTGCTTCCCGGAAAATTTGACGGCTTCCTGAATGTCCTCCGGCGTCCTTGCGTCAACTCCGATGACAGGCACGCTCCCTTGTCGGCAAGGAATCCCGAGCGAGGTGTTGAGATAGCAGCCTTGGATCGTCCCATTGGGAGAGGTCCAGGTCTCCCAATTGTTGTGTTGAGCGGCCCCGGGCTGATCAGAACGCCAGATACCGTCGTACCAGCCTGCAAGGACATCAGTGCAGTTTCCTGCAGCAGAGTCGTAGCAAGGAGTTGCTGGTGGGACCGGGTGGATCAGTGGTTGGGAGACTGCTGACGCGAGAGCCTGGAACTCGGAATCGGATGGCCAACATTCAGACCCAGAAGTACACCGGCAGTTTTGGGTTGGTTTCGAAAACGCCAATATGAAACTGAGAGCGACGGCCAGCAGATGCGAGAGAAGGAGCATGACTGCCCAGGTGCAGCGGCACGACGAGCCCGGGGGGATTTATAGGATGGATCCTACTATTGGTAGGGAGCTGCGTGACCTGGGGGCGACGAATCGCACTGCCGATCGACCCGGCTTGCTGTTGAGCGTTCCTGGGCTGCTGCGTGCGGTGGGCTCGCATCGCAAAGCTCCGCAGATGGCCTGTAGCGGATCAAGGTGAATCAATGCGGATATGGCTGAGTCCAGAATGTCTGGATCGGGGAGCCTTGATTGGACATCAATCGTGAATGCCGAACTGACCGTAGACAGTAATTCGGCCCGGGTATCCTCCATGATCACCCACGAAAATAAAAGGCGTGTGAGACCCTCGATGGCGAGGTAAAAGTGCCACTTCCCGAATCCGTCCAACTTCCGCTGTCTGTCCCGGCTCTTGTCTCCTACAGAACCTCCGTGGTTCCGGAGATATCGGTTGACCCACTGCTTCCCAAGCATCGCCAGCAATGCGGCGAAGAGTGAGGTGACAAGGCTCGCGTAGAGTAGAGACTGAACGGTGACGATTTCGGAAGGGGGTCCGGTCCAGGCGATCGCGCTGTCGGGGTCCACGTCAGGGAAGAGGGAGTTGTTCATGGTGTGGATCAGGATCCGGTTGTAGCTTCGATTGGACATCGATTATGAACGCTGAGCTGACTGCAGAGAACAGACCGGCCTGGGTACGCTCCGAAATCAGAGTTCAGTACAGAGGATATGAAGCTGGCGACTCACAAAAATGAGGGACGTGTTCAGATCCTCGTCATACTTTCTGGCGTAATCCCGGTCGAATTCTTCGTATTCTCTGCGGTACACGGCGAAGAAGTCGGTGCGTGAGTCATTGGTCCTCAGCGGGTCGAAGAATTCCTTGAGTGCGGAATGGAGACTGAATCAGGATATCAGTTACGACTGTCTACCAAAGCAATGCAACGGGTTGGGTGCACCACTTGGGATCTATCTGGACAACCGTTGGTTCTTGCGGCTGAGGTTTTTCACCCTTGCGGGAGGGCGAATCCTTCAAGTTCATTGGTGGTCGTGGGGGGAGGGTGCAAACCAAAGGCGCTCACCTAGCTATCAGTGCCGCAGCACCATCTTACCGGACAACAAGGTCACTCGTGAACGGAGTAATGAAAGAATGCTCGGATCAGTTGGCGCGGCGGTTTTTCCGCTATTTTTTTCGATCACTCCTATATTTTTGCGTCCGTTTTGTTCGATATACGGCACCTCAACGTCAACGTTCAACGTTCAACATTTCAGCAGACTGGGTCGGTTTCTGTGGCGTTGTTACGGTACCGTGGAGTGCTCCCTGTCAACATTGAATTTCACCCGAAATTCCCACTTTGGATTCTAGTGATCCCCAAACCTCGTTCGGTTTTCATCTCCTCAACACACGCGTTTTTTTAACCTAGAGATGCTTACATGTAATGCTGTTCTGTGAGGGTATACTATATTGCTACATTGAACTTTTGATCCGCTGTATTGTGTACAATTTCAGACCCGCTGTGACGCCGGCCTCTTGGGTCTTCCCAGGACATCAACATATCACCCCCAACCTCTCTCCAACCTCAAGTGTGTACCCGGTATTCGTTGATTTTCTAGTTCATCATTCCTAGTTGCGAGTTAATTCACTTTTGCGATCCTCAGGGGCCTCGGAAGATGTTAATCCTGGCTTCGCCTGGAGTTGTCCATCGTCGATCGGAACTTTTTACTGAGGATCGCGCGCAGTGGTCATGAATCTGGGAGACGTTTGTGGATGGATATTGAATGATTACGATCGGTACACCTAAGAGGGTCCGCGACATAGTTACGGCGGATGCTAAATACGTGGAATCAAGAAAGTCCTGATGCAATATCGTGAACGGTGATGTTTGGAAACCACGCCCTCCCTATGCTCACGAAGCTAACGTCAATGAGGGGTTTCGAATAAGGGGTTTCATACTTGGCAGACGAGATCTGCATCCCACTCGTCCGATCCGATACCTTCGTAAATGAGGAAGAGTGATTTCGGATCATACTTCTGCTTGATGGCTCGCAGCTTGTCGTAGTGAGTCCCGAAGAATGATTTCTTCCAGTCGAACTCGTATCGAGAAGCCTGAGGGAAAAAGGAATGAGATTAAAGTGAGTGGGGGCGAAAGGCATGTGACTCTCTCACCTCATTCAAGTATGCCCCGGATTCGGGGGCTATACCTTCCAGGGTCTTCATATCCTGAACGACGAGCCGACGAGCGGCCCGGATTTCAGTCAAGTTGGCACCTTCTTGCCATACCGTGCCGACAGCCGTAAGGACCAGGCTCTTTCGCCAGGCAGGGTTAAGACCTGTGGACTCGGGATCTACACGAGATACCTGTCCGCCGGTCACCATGCTATAGGAGAAATTCTCAGGATCCACTCTCGTTTCCCGGCATTGTGGAAGAAGAAAGAACTCACAGGTACGCGAAAGCAGATAGCTTGAGCAGTTCACCGGCCAGATCTCCAGGATTATCGGTCTCGAAGACATCTTTGGGTAGCAACCAAGTGGAAATCTCAGTCGGGGCCCCGACCAGACCGTCGGTGGCGCCAATTGGTTCATAGTACTCCCAGAAATCTTGGAACACCATAGTGGAATTCTCAACCGAGAGGCCTGGCAGGGAAATCGCGAGTTCAAACAGAGGGGAGAATGTAGCCTGGGTCTGTTCCGCCGTAACGTTGGGCGACATGACTGAGAGCTGAATTTGATCACTAAATCCAGAACCAAAGCCTCCATAGCCCTGCTCAACGAGCGAGGGAGTGAGACGAATGATCTCCGTGAGCAACCTCTGCATCGAATCGGCATTGGTGGAGTTGACTAAAATGGAGGCAGCAGAGAAGGGAGTGGAGGGGTGGGTTTTGTAAGTCACCGACGTGACAACGCCCCAGGTACCCCCACCTCCACCGCGAAGGGCCCAGAACAAATCCTTGTTGCGGTAGGCATTGGCAATGACGCGGTCACCATCTGCAGTGACAATCGTTATCTCCAAGACGTTGTCTACGCCTACGAAACCATGGTGTGAGTGCGACCCGATCAGATCAGGCGAGTCTTTCTTCTGCGTACCGAGGCCGTAGTTTGGAGCAACTGGGCTGTGACCGCCGCCTGAAAGCCAGCCACCACCAACTGCGATGCTTCCCCTTGTACAAACCCCACCGACGATGACCCGATTGTGCTGTTGGGCGGCCTCGTAGGCCTCAAACCATTGGACACCAGCTCCGAATGTAAACACTGATATCACGTGCGACTCCATCAGTGGGAAATGAGATTCCAAGAAAAGATCGGAAACAAACCGTTGTCATATGTGACAGAATCCGCTGCATCCGTTGGAGAGAATGACTCATGGAAAGTGATGTCCTTCATGTGGTGAGTCCATATTAAAAACGAATCCCTGCCGGAGCTCCTTCCAAGGTAGTCGTGTCTGGAAAAAGCGCCAATCAGCACTCGGGGAAAACAAAATGAAGGAGTGGGCTTACCCTGTATTCTTGATCACGAGGCGCAAATTGTGCTTCCCGGCAAATTTGACGGCTTCCTGGACGTCTTCCGGCGTCCTCGCGTCGACTCCGATGACCGGCACGCTCCCTTGTCGACAAGGAATGCTGAGCGAGGTGTTGAGATAGCAGCCCTGAATCGTCCCGTTGGGAAATGTGTACGTCTCCCAGTTGGTGTGTTGAGCAGCCCCGGGTTGATCAGAACGCCAGACACCATTGTACCAGCTAGTGAGGACATCGGTGCAGTTGCCTGCAGCAGAGTCATAGCAAGGAGTGGCTGGTGGGACTGGGTGGATCAGCGGCTGAGAGACCGTCGACGCGAGAGCCTGGAAATCGGAATCGGAAGGCCAACATTCAGACCCAGACGTACATCGGCACTTTCTGGTCGGTTTCGAAAGCACCGATGTGAAGCCGAGAGCGATGGTCAGCAGACGCGAAAGGAGGAGCATGACTGGCCGGGTACAGTGGTGAGATGAGTTTGGGGGAATTTATAGGATGAACCCTACTATTGGTAGGGAGCTGCGTGACTTAGGGGCGACGAATCAGCGGACTGACCAAGCATACTCTTGGGCGCGCCTGGGCTACTGCGCGCGGTGGGTTCACATCGCAAAGCTCCATGGACGGCCTGTCAATGCGGATATGGCCGAGCCTAGAATTTCTGGATCAGCATTCCCCTCCCCAACGAGCCTTCAATGGAAAACGTGTATCACCATCCAAAGCAGGTGGATGCCACTCGGTGAATGAGGTTGGTGAAAAGAATGGGGGAATTACACATTTGCCATGCGGGGCATAGAAATCTCAAATTCAAACTTGAATTCCGAGAGAGATTACCATGGCGAGGATCTGACCATCGCCTGAAGTAAAGGCGTTGCGTATCAAGCCTATTGGGATAGAATCGGGTATCTTTGTTTCTGACCCCAGTTTCGTCTTGCCTCGCGGGTTTCGTTGTGATCAATGTTATTCTCTCATGTGTAAACTGCATTGGGGAGTGGTGGGTGGGTGAGTTTAGACTGGAGGACAGAGGACGGAAGGATCGTGGAGGTAGCGGTGAGAGCCGCGTGCTGATCGATCCCCCCGCCGGCCACAAAGACTCTATTCTTTCTACTTCATTTGTTCCTCCTTCGTGTCAGAGTCTCAAGTTAGGTGGGTTCTAGAAAACTTCCGCTCCACCGGCGCCAGATCGTTCGGAGCAGAGCCTCCGTTGTTCCGGAGATATCAATTGACCCACTGCTTCCCGAGCATCGCGACGAACGTGGCGAAGAGTGCTAGTGAGGTCGCGAGACTTGCGTAAAGGAGAGGTTAGACGGTGACGATTCTGGGTAGCCCAGGACCAGCCCAGGTGATGGAGCTGGGGTCAGTGTCGGGGATGAGGCCTTGAGGCCTTGAGGGTGTTGTTTACGGCGTGGATCAGAATCCGCATGTAGGTGGTAGCGGCGTCGTTGGAATTTGACTGGAGCTTTGATTGGAAATCGATGATGAACGCCGAACTGACCGCAGAGAATAACCCGACCTGAGTATCCCTAAAAATCAGCGCTTCAGCACCGAGTGGACGCACTCAAACCGAATTGCTCACGAAGGTGAGAGACGTGTTGACATTTCCATCATATTTCTTCGCATAGTCTCTGTCGAACTCGTCGGACCCCTTACGATAGACGGCGGGGGGGTCGACGGGGGGTCACCGGACCTCAACGGATCAAAGAACTCTTTGGGGACGGAATGAAGACTGGACCAAACTCGTCGAGTCAGCAGCAATTTATGTGGTCGCGGTTTGAATCGAATGGACACTGGGCACACCAATCCGGGTCGAGCTAGACCGTCACTGGCTCTTTTGGTCTCCTCATGCAGTGGCGGGTCCATCCGGGTTGGTGGTGGGGTGAAGATGAAGAGTTCGGCGCTCGATTCAAAAGTCCTCCCTGTTGACCTGAGGTGGATCGCAGCCTGCATCGCACGACGGAAGTTGAACCATCCGACACCGAGTGCCGCGTTCACTCCTGCCACCAAATATCGCGCTGTGACTGGGTCATTGGATGCATCACGTTCTATAGGGTTCGTCTGTATCCGCACGCATTGGACTTCGCTTTCTCCCGTGAGAGTTCTGCGCGTTTGGGGGGTACGGAGACTCGGGGAGACAACTTCGATTGAGTACTGTCACATCTCACGGTCGTCTTGACTGGACCATCCTCTAATGCCTTATCGATATCTGCCGAGTCACCACTCTGTCCTGCGGCCCGTATTTCGGCTTTGCTCACTTAAATCCACGAAGAGGTTGATCACAGAAAACCGCCCGTCCTCTCCCTTCTCCTCACCTTCTTTGGCAACAACGGCGGACGCGTTAACGTCGGATACCCTAGATGATTTCGAGCGGCAGCGGGGGTCACTACGCCCTCTGAAAGTCGACAACAAAGTCACCTGAGAATCGGCCTCAACAGGCTTTGAAAAGGGTTACGATGCAGATCTCCGGGTTACACTCAACCTCCGAGGGCGCTCAGCACAGCCGCCGGATCAAACGCAGGCATGTTTGAGTGACCCGAGCGGACCTCGAGGTTCGTTATTTCACCATGATCATGACTTCAGCAGTGTTCAAACACTGAAGCTCTCCGAGGCGCTGGATAAACGGATGGCGTGGATGCGGCCATGCCGCGTTCTCTTGGCAGTTCGTATCATTATATGGTCCAGAGTGTCTTTCACGGTTACTCTTTTCCTAGCACTGCTTTTTGCTATCAGTTCGGACAGGACTCTCTCGTCTTCAACTCGTCTCGCGATTTCCGCTCCCCCTCCTCTCCACAACCCTCTCTGTCGCTCTCTGTAACTCTCTTGTGTCCTCGCGCCGTCGCTTGTCTTGCTACTATTGCTTCGAGCCAAACCCACGTCCCGCGCTAAGCTATTTCTCTCTCTATTTCCGTTTTCACATCCCTCAGACTTGTTTCGTCCGCCTCTTCCACATGACGCATTCTGTACGAATACCTCATTTTCTGCCGCTTGCCAATCCCATCCATCGGGATTTCACCTTCCCGTCGTCTATTCCATATTGTCTCATTGTCTGATCCAGCCTTGGCTTTCCCTCGAGCGCGGCAGTGCACCACCTCTCTCGCCCCGTCATACACCCCCGATCTCGGATTCTCTCGATCATAACTTCTACGGGTCTCGAAATGTTCACCCCTGCCATCCACCTCATACGTTGCAATCCTCTCTCGGCACCTACAGATTCAACGCCGACAATCACACACACACCAAATACCTCTTGGTACCTTTTTCTCCCCTCGTTCCACTTCTCGCAGTATCAACGATTTCTGTGGCCTAACTTAGTTCTCCTCCGTGTACCGTGTACTTATCATGCCACTCCAAACCGCCTGACCATCAGAAACGGGTGACTACTCTAGCAGATTGAGCTCCACACACTGACAGTGACATTCTCGGGGTTGGTTGAACGGTCGTGGGCAGTGGTCGTACCTGTGCGGGAATTTTGTGGATGAACGATTACTATTGGTACACCTAAGGGGGTCGGTGATACAATTACGGTGAATACTAAATATGTGCAATCAAGGTCCCGATGCAATATCGCAAATCGTTAATGGTGATGTTGATAACCGCACCCTCCCCATACTCGTCTTGAAGCTAAAGTCGATGGAGGGATTCAAAGAAGGGGCTTCACACTTGGCAAACAAGATCTGCGTCCCACTCATCTGATCCAACACCTTCGTAAATGAGAAAGAGTGATTTCGGATCGTACTTCTGCTTGATGGCTCTGAGCTTGTCGTAGTGAGTCCCGAAGAACGATTTCTTCCAGTCGAATTCGTATCTCGAAGCCTGAAAAGAAGTGAAGTCGAAGTGAGTGGGGATGGGAGGTATACGATTCTCTGACCTCGTTCAAGTACGCGCCGGATTCGGGGGCTATACCTTCCAGGCTCTTCATATCCTGAATGAGAAGCTGACGTTCGTCTTGGATCTCAGTCAAGTTGGCACCGTCTTGCCACGTCATGCCGACAGTCGCGAGGACCAGACTCTTTCGCCAGACAGGGTTAAGGCCTGTAGAATCAGGATCTACACGGGATACTTGTCCGCCAGTCACCATGCTATGGGAGAAATTCTCAGGATCTACTCTTGTTTCCTAGGATTGTGGAAGAAGAAAGAACTCACAGGTACCCGAAAGCAGATAGCTTGAGCAGTTCACCGGCCAGTTCTCCAGGTTGGTCGGTCTCGAAGATGTCTTTGGGCAGCAACCAAGTGGAAATCTCAGTCGGGACCCCGACCAGACCGTCGGTGGCGCCAATTGGATCATAGAACTCCCAGAAATCTTTGAACACCATAGTGGTATTCATAACCGAGAGGCCTGGCAGGGAAATCGCGAATTCGAACAGAGGGGAGAACGTGGCCTGGGTCTGTTCCGCCGTGACGTTGGGTGACATGACCAAGAGCTGAATGTGCTCGCTAGATCCATAACCATAGCCTCCATAACCCTGCTCGACGAGCGAGGGAGTGAGACGGATGATCTCCGTGAGTAGTTTCTGCGTCGAGTCGGCATTGGTGGAGTTGACTACAATGGAGGCGGCAGAGAAGGGAGCGGTGGGGTGTGTTTTGTAAGTCACCGACGTGACAACTCCCCAGGTACCCCCACCTCCACCGCGAAGGGCCCAGAACAAATCCTTGTTGCGGTAGGCGTTGGCAATGATGTGGTCACCATCCGCAGTGACAGTCGTTATCTCCAAGACGTTGTCCACGCCTACAAAACCATGGCGTGAGCGTGACTCAATCAGATCAGGCGAGCCTTTCTTTCGCATACCGAGGCCGTAGTTCGGAGTGATTAAACTATGACCGCCACCTGAAAGCCAACCACCGCCAACGGCGATGCTTCCCCTTGTACAAACCCCACCGACGATGACCCGATTGTGCTGTTGGGCGGCCTCGTAGGCCTCGAACCATTGGACACCGGCTCCGAACGTAAACACTGACGTCACATGTCACCCCATCAGCGCTAAATGATATTGGCGGGAATCGGAAACAAACCGTTGTCAAATGCGGCTGAATCCGTTGCATCCGTGGGAGAGAATGTCTCATGGAAAGTGACGTCCTTCATGTGGTGAGTCCATATCAAAAACGAATCCCTGCCGGAGCTCCTTCCAAGGTAGTCGTGTCTGGCAAAAATGCCAATCAGCACTCGGGGGAAACAAAATGAACGAGTGGGCTTACCCTGTGTTCTTGATCACGAGGCGCAAATTGTGCTTCCCGGCAAATTTGACGGCTTCCTGGACGTCTTCCGGTGTCCTTGCGTCGACTCCAATGACCGGCACACTCCCCTGTCGGCAAGGAATACCGAGCGAGGTGTTGAGATAGCATCCTTGGATCGTCCCGTTGGGAAATGTGTACGTCTCCCAGTTGGTGTGTTGAGCGGCTCCGGGTTGATCAGAGCGCCATACGCCGTTGTACCAGCCAGTGAGGACATCGGTGCAGTTTCCTGTGGCAGAGTCATAGCAAGGAATGGCTGGTGGGACCGGGCGGACCAACGGCTGAGAGACTGTTGACGCGAGAGCCTGGAACTCGGAATCGGACGGCCAACATTCGGATCCAAAAGTGCATCGGCAGTTTTGGGTTGGTTTCGAAAATACCGATGTGAAGCCGAGAGCGACGGTCAGCAGATGCGAGAGGAGGAACATGACTGAACGGGTGCAGTGGTGCGACGAGTTTTGGGGGATTTATAGGATGAATCCTACTACTGGTAGGGAGCTGCGTGACCCGGGGGCGATGAAACACACTGCCGATCGACCCGGCTTGCTCTTGAGGGCGTCTGGGCCGCTGCGCGTGGTGGACCCACATCGCGAAGCGCCACGGATGGTTTGTAACGGGTCAAGGTAAATCGATTCGGATATTGCTGAGTCTGGAATGTCTGAATCGGCCATCCCCTCCCTAACGAGCACTTGGAGTCGTCGATTGGAAAGGCGTATCACCGTCCTCAATGTGTCGCTGCCACACGATGAGTGAGGTCTGTAGGAAGAATGGGGAATTACGCATTTACCGTGGGGGGCATACAAATCACAAGCGCTGACTAGAAGTCCCAGAGAGATTACCATGGCGAAGAAACATTCCGTTCTGAGAATGGCGAGGATTCGAATACCGCCCGCGGTAAAGGTCTTTCGTATAAAGCCTATTAGGACAAAATCGGGAACTTGAGTAGGGCTCTGAACACGGCATCACCGGCGCCAAATCGTCCGGAGTAGAACCTCCGTGGTTTCAGAGATATAAATTGACCCATTGTTTCCCGAGAATCGCGAGAGACGCGGCGAAGAGTGAGGTTGCGAGACTTGCGTAAAGCAGAGGTTAGATGGTAACGATTCCGGGTAACCCAGGACCAGTACAGGTGACGGAGTTGGGTTCAGCGTCGCGGAAGAGGGAGTTGTTCACGGCATGGATCAGAATCTGACTGGAACTTTGCTTGGACAACGATTATGAACGCTAAGCTAACTGCAGAGAATAACCCGGTCTGGGTATCCCCAAAAATCAGCACTGAGTGGACACGTTCAAACCAAATCGCTCACGAAGGCGAGAGACGTGCCGAGATCTTCGTCGTGCTTCTTCGCATAGTCTCTGTCAAACGCGTCGGATTCCTCATGATAGACGGCGGGGGGGGGGGTCGACATGGGGTTATCGGACTTCAATGGATCAAAGAACTCGTCGAGGGCGGAATGAAGACCGGATTACGAAGCCCGAAGGGTTTCGTTCTTTACATAGAGTTTTTTAGCCGATACGTTATCTAGGGGATGAACATCTCTACATCACGTGAACCCCCTCCTTTGGCTGGACCTCTGCGATTATCTTGGGATCTGTGCGGCGGCATCCTCCAAGCCGGGTCGCGTTCACACCATTCGAACATCTTCACTTTATCACATGAAGTTCACGTGCTGAGGCTAAAGCCGGCAGCAGCTTGAGTCGGAAGATCCGCTGTCGATTTGAGGTTCAGCCTGGAGCAACACAGAACGCCATCTGTACCAGTGGTTGGGTATGAATCAAAGGCACGCTTGGCCGATACATTGACCATTGGGCCTAATCACGGGCTACCGTATGGACAGGCCAACGGTTTCTGAGCATTTCTCGATTGATGCTTCCAAGGGTCGGCGGTTACAACGAACCCGGCAGTAGCAACCACAGCGTCAACCACAGTGCAGGTCAGTCGCCGGGCGGTGCCGAACTAACCCTCGATGGCCTGGGCCGGGTGTTTCGTCCACCGAATTCACCTCTCTAGCCTGAGTGCGGAGTCTACTATCCGATTGCAGGCACCACCAGGGGAACTGTGGTGGAGATTCGGGCAGTTTATTTGGCCCTCCCGGCCAATCGCACCTCATGACGTGCGTTTCCATCTTACGTTGTGACGATTGTAGCATCATACCCAATTCTCTGAAGGGGATTGGGCCAACCGCTCTCCCGGTCCTCGTCCTGGGATTACGCTGAACTCCTGGACTTCAACCCGGAAGATTCGTAGAGTTGGCTGTACTCCCCAAGCTGCCCCCCGACGCATGGGGCTGGACTTTACATCGGGAACTCGTGTACCGGCGCAATCTCCTGGGCTATTCCACTGAGTGGGGTGGATGACGCGGCAGTTCCGCATCTACGGTACTTGTTCCGTTTCAGTATTTGGCCATACTTTCTGATAATTTTCCTGCCGCAGTCCCCCAGCAGTGCGAGATCGCACGGGATGATTTTCCATGGTCAGGAGCAGTGCACCTCGCCTGCCAATAAGAACATGTCCTGGACCTCCTCTTGGACCCCCGTCAACCTGCCATCCCTCTCACGAGCACGGTATCCCCCCTCCCACCCATCTCCACCTTTTGCATATCTTCAAAGGTGATCGATGTCGAAACAATGAGAGAGGAAACCGCGCCGTGGAGGTTTTTTTCTTCAAGGCCGTGTGCGACTTTCTCCTCCGCGACAAAATGAATCTCCGCAGCGTTGGTCATCTCCATCTCTTCACCTTCCTCAAGCTCAGCACTCTCGACGAACAATATAACCTAGATCGTCAGATCCGCAAGCTGTCCAATGCTACTCCATCATCCTCAGAATAGTTATAATTTAATTGATAATTCATTGGTTTCGAGTGGTATATGGTGTATGGTTTCATAGTGCCAATACCTGCCGTTGCCACGCCCAAAAACTCTAGCCAGTGGGGCTTCGTAAGTGTGCCACGTGAGTGGCCACTAACTCAAGTCAAACTCGTCGAGTCAGCAACAATTTGAGCGGTCGCGGTTTGAATCGAATGGATAGACACACCACTTTGGGTCGAGCTGGACCGTCACTGGCTCTTGTGGTTGAAACGTTGGAGCCTCGTTCGTGTGGTCTCCCATGTAGTGGTGGGTCCATCCGGGTTGGTGGTGGGGTGAAGATGAAGGGTTCGGCGCTAGATCCAAAGGTCTTCCTAGACTGTTGAACCTGCGGTGGATTTCAGCCTGCGTCGCGCGACGGAAGTTGAACGTTGAAACGTTGAACCATCAGACACCGAGTGCCGCGGTCACTCCTGCTACGTAATATCACGCTGTGGCTGGGTCCTGGGATGCACCACGTTCTATGGGGCTCGTCTTTATCCGCACGCATCGGACGTCGCCTTTCCCCCGTGAGGGTTCTGCGCGTTTGGGGGGGGGGGGTTCGGAGACCCGGGGAGACGACTTCGATAAAATTCCACCAAATTGAGTGTAACAGAGAGTGTAAAACACCATACATGATACAACCCTATGGATAATCGCACGTCCAGTCCATGAACCCAACAGGTGTCACAGAACGTTCCAACGATACACCCGTTTTCTCTTCTGCCTGAACTGAAACCGCTTCATTCCATGTCGTAGAGTCATACCCAAATAGGTGATACAACCTCCTCAACTGACAAGCCCGGGAGATACGAAGATCGGACCAACTCCTAAGGCCGATTGACGTCGGCTCGGAAAGAGGGAGCGGGACAGGTTTTAGTCGTTGGACAGCCCCCACTCGACACAGGGGGCCGCCCTCGTAGCGCTGCAGGAGTAACAGAACATGTCCCTGCCTCCTGGTCGCGTCGGTGATCTCTCGTTTCAAGGCCGTCAGGCGTCCTATTCCGTGGGTTTGATAGAACTCGAGTGTACTGTCCCCAACCAACTTCCAGGCGTCACCATCCACCGGATTTACGACACCGACTATCCAGGCCCACATGATCACGACTTCAGCTATGTTCGGGCATTGGAGCTCTTCAAGGCGCCTGATAGCCGCGATGATCTTTGCGGGTGTGTGAAGGAACGTTGGCCAAGTGTAGATCGCCATGTTAAGCATGTCGTTGAGAGCTGTCTTCCTGCCTTCTTCCGTGGACAGGATATCTTCGCAGGAGGTAAAGTTTGAGCGGCGGAGGTGGTTCCGCCACAAATTCGATGATGCAAACTCGATCAGGACGACTGCAGATTTCATGGGTTTGTAATCGGTTGTGACGACGGGTTCCCCATTTAGGGTGAACTGGAACGGATCCCCGACTGCTTGAAGAAGCCTGCTGAGGTCCTCGTGCGGGATATTGTCCAGCTGTGGGGAGAACCAACCGGACATGAATACATAGAATACCTTCAGAGCCACGCTCCGTGATTGTAGAGGGTGAGTTGGGAGGAGTACCAATGAGAGGATGTGGAGAATTGTGACGCCAAAATCGGCGGATCCCAGACTGTCCGATAGAATGTGGAGGGCGATGAATTCTGGAGATGGTGGGGGACCCAAGGTATAGAACTCCATGCCCAGTGACAAGAAGCCTAAGAGGGGAGGTATCCAAGCAGGTTGCACATGGAGTACATCCTTCGGATCCTTAGAGTAGAAATGTTTCCCCAACAGATGCACTACTCCGCTGGCTATCTCGTAGCGCATATAGTCTGGGTACCTAGAGTTGAGAATTTCTGTGATCCACAAAAATCCAAACTCTCCGGTGCCCATGACTTGGAACGGGTCAAGATGAGCCAACGCGGATAGAACCACACTTAGCTCTGTCTGGCCAGCCTTCCCCTCTCTGATGGAGATCTGTAACTGTCGATTGAAAAGCTCGACTACTGTTTTTAGTGCGTCACTGCCCCTCTGTGAGCAAATTTCGCGGAATGAATCGGGAACTACGCACTTATTGTTGGGGACATACAGGCAGCGAATATCAGCTCGAAGCCCCAGAGAGATCGCCAAGGTAAGGAAACAGTTCAATTTGAGAACGGCAAGGGTCTGACCATTCCCTGCGGTAAAGATCTTGCAGATCGACTTTGTTGCGAAGATTTCGAGGGCCGCAGCAGGGTCTTGAGAATTTCTCCACCGCCAAATTGTCTGGAGCATTACCCTACTCAACAAGAGCTGATGCGTGATGGGTAAATGGTCGGGTATGCTGTTGAAAAGGTTAAGGCTTCTGGACCGTCCGCCCAGAAATGTTGGGGTATACGCAGCAAACTTGAGAATTGCCGTTGCCAGCCGGAGTGTTGGCTCAGACGGTGGCAACAACTCAGCATGCCTGAGAATACGTCTACAGAGCTCCTTGTGCGCGTTATTCTCAGGCTCTATGCTGAGATGGGTGCTAAGAACCGATGCCAGTGCCATCCCTATTGAACTCGCATACTCCGACTTGCCAGGAACCACTTGCCCATCCAACATGCAGTCGAAGAAAAGGTCCGCGAGAACGCAAGGCGGCAGTTCCACTGCTATCTCCGGGTACCAGATCATATCCGCAGCGAACCGGACAGTAGAGAGTATGACGTCGGGATCCGTAGTAGAATGGAGCACCCATGAGACACATCGGACGTCTCCATTGCAAACTTCCCAGTCGATCGAAATGTCCTCGAAGATCCGGGTGGGTGGCACCGCGACAACAGCGAGTGGTACGTGTTCTGCTTCTGTGGCTGTGACTGGACCGCGATTGAAGCTCTTCAGTGCGCTGCGAACTCCAGAACCAAGGCGTGCAAGAATTCGTCTGAGGTTTGTGATGGGAGGGAGGGGTGCGACAAGAGATCGCAGCGAACGAGCGAGGGTGGCGTTGCTACTGGTTATGTATCCGATGATCGTTCGGATGAAAATGGAGGGGGGTGTCTGGTATGGACAGTTATAGTAGAGCGTTGCTGCGATAGCGAGGAAGACGTATGAGGTGACCCCAAAGAGCGTGACAGCGATGACGACTCCAGCAATGGTGCGACTGATGGTCCAGAGATATAGTGATAGGGCGCACCCGAGCAACAACAAGGCGAATTGGAGCATCACCGGGAGGCTCTCGATGGCAAGCCGGAAGCGCCACTTCTCCAGCCCGTCCAGTTTCCGCTGTCTATCCCGGCTCTTGTCGGCAGCGGATCCCCCGTGATTCCGGAGATATCGATTGACCCATTGTTTCCCGAGCATAGCGAGAAACGCGGCGAAGAGAGAGGTGGCGAGACTCGCGTAAAGCAGAGATTGGACGGTGACGATTTCCGCAGGAGGTCCAGTCCAGGTGACGGAGTTAGGATCGGCGTCGGGGAAGAGCGAGTTGTTCATGGTGTGGATGAGGATCCGCATGTAGGCGGCGGTCATCTCGTTCGGATCTGGTTCCAACTTTGATTGGACATCGATTATGAATGCTGAGCTGACTGCAGAAAACAATCCGGCCTGTATGCCTTATTGAGTAAACAGTGAGCGGACATACTCGGATTGGATCACTCACGAAGATGAGAGACGTGTTCAGATCTTCATCGTACTTCCCTGCATAGTCTCGATCAAAGTCGGCGGATTCCCTTCGGTACATGGCGAAAAAGTCGGTTCGGGGATCGTTGGTTCGCAGTGGCTCAAAGAACTCCTTGAGGGCAAATCGAAAACTGGACCAGGATGTCAGCAATGGGCCGGCTGTCACAGTAATTCAATAAGTTTGGCGTACCATTCTGGATCTATCCGGACGACCGCTGGCTCCTGTGATTGAAGCTGTTCTCGCACGGGGCCCTCAGGGACTGACGAATCCATTCGTGCCAGTGATCGTGGGGGAGGGTAAGAGGTTGGGCGCTTAATGTGCCCATATCGGACGCCTTTATAGCATGGGGGTGCCGGGTCAGACGGGGCGCATGTCCCAAATTTCTACCTCCCATTTCGCCTGCATAATAACTCGGCATAATCGCCATTCTCCACTGACTTTAGAGTCTGCCTAATTGCTGAAAGACCCATCGGTGGCTCGGATCGCGCGCTCGCCGCTGGTAGGCGCCAGGAACCCACACCCTGGCAGACGCCACAACGCACACCTCTTGACAGTACGTTTCGTCGCCCTTCTCTGCAGCTCATTCTGGTCCGGAAATAATCTTGAACACCTCTTAGATCGCGCCATGTGTCAGTGTGCGTGAATGGGGGAAGTAGGATTGCGAATTGGTTGTGAGCGGTTTCGACGCGGAATGAAAGACAGCCTCACCTTGGAAAGACCGGGTCACGTCTCACAGTTATCCCGACTGGACCATTCTCTAAGGCCTTTTCGATGTCTGCCGAGTCACCACTTTGTCCTGTATCCCGCACTTCGGCTTTGCTCACTTAAATCCCACGAAGAGGTTGATCACAAAAAACCGCCCGTCCTCTCCCTTCTCCCCACCTTCTTCAACCACGACGGACGCGCCAACGCCAGATATCATAGATGATTTCGACTGGCTGCAACGGCCACTACGCCCTTGAAAGTCGACAACAAAATCACCTGAGAATTGGCTCCAACAGACTTTGAAAACGGCCACGATGTAGATCTCCGGGTTACACTCAACCCCCGAGGGCGCTCAGCATCATCAAGTGACGCAAATTCAGCCGCCGGATCAAATGCAAGCATGTTTGAGTGGTCTGGACGGATCTCGAGGTATCGGCGGGAAGAAAGGAAGGCTCGTTATTCCACTATGATCACGGCTTCAGTAGCGTTCAAACACTGAAGCTCTTCAAGCCGCTGGACAAACGGATGGCGTGAACGCGGCCTGGCCGCGTTCTTTCGGCAGTTCGTATCATTATATGATCCAGGGTGTCTTTCACGGTTACTCTTTTCCTAAAACTGCTTTTTGCTATCAGTGACATGACTCTCTCGTCTTCAACTCGCCTCGCGATTTCCGCTCCCCTCCTCTCCACATTCCTCTCCGTCGTCCCGTCACTCTCTTGTTCCCTCACGCCGCGGCTTGTCTTGCTGGTGGTACTTCGAGCCAAACCCGCGTCTCGTGCCATGCTATTTCTCTCTCCATTTCTGCTTTCACATCCCTCAGACTTGTTTCATCTGCCTCTTTGGCATGACGCATTCTGTAAAAATGCCTCATTTTCTGTCGCCTCCCAATCCCACCCATTGGGATTTCACCTTCCCGTTGTCTATTTCATATTGTCTCATTGTCTTTCTCTGATCCAACCTTAGCTTTCCCTTGAGCGTGACGGTGCACCACCTCTCTCGCCCCGTCATACGCCCCCCCATCTTGAATCCTCTCGATCGTAACTTCTGCGGCCCTCGAAATGTTTGCTCCCGCCTTCCCCCCTCTCATACGTTACAGTATACGCGCATCCTCTACCGATGCCCACGGCTTCAACGCCAACAATCCCACACACACCATACTGCCCCCTGGCACCCTTTTCTCCTTTCGTCCCACTTCTCGCAGTATCGACGATTTATGTAGCCTATGTCAGCTCTCCTCCGTGTACTATGTGTTTATCATGCCACTCCAAACCGCCTGATCATCAGAGATGGGTGACTACTCCAGCAGATTGAGCTCCACACACTGACAGTGACATTCTCGGGGTTGGTTGAATGGTCGTGGGCAGTGGTCGTACCTGTGCGGGAAGTTTGTGGATGAACTATTACGATTGGTACACCTAAGAGGGTCGGTGATACAGTTACGGCGGATGCTAAATACGTGAAATCACGAAGGTCGTGATACAATGTCATGAGCGGTGGTTTTTGGAAACCACACCCTCCCCATGCTCCTCGCAAAACTAACGTCAATGGGGGGATTCGAAGGGGTTTCATACTTGGCAGACGAGATCTGCATCCCACTCGTCCGATCCAATACCTTCGTAAATGAGGAAGAGCGATCTCGGATCGTACTTCTGCTTGATGGCTCGAAGCTTGTCGTAGTGAGTCCCGAAAAAGGATTTTTTCCAGTCAAATTCGTATCTCGAAGCCTGAAAAAAGTGAGGTTGAAGTGACTGGGGATGGGACGTATATGATTCCCTCACCTCATTCAAGTACGCCCCGGATTCGGGGGCTATACCTTCCAGGATCTTCATATTCTGAACGAGGAGCTGACGAGCGGCCTGGATTTCAGTCAAGTTGGCACCGTCTTGCCACGTCGTTTCGAGAGCCGCGAGGACCAGGCTCTTTCGCCAGGCAGGGTTAAGACCTGTGGAATCAGGGTCTACACGGGATACCTGTCCGCCGGTCACGAGACTATGGGCAAAATTCTCAGGACCTATTCTCGTTGCCTAGGATTGTGGGAAAAGAAAAACTCACAAGTACCCGAAGCCAGATATCTTGAGCAGTTCACCGGCAAGCTCTTCGGGTCGATCGGTCTCGATGACATCTTTGGGTAGCAACCAAGTGGAAATCTCAATCGGGGCCCCGACCATCGCATCGGTGGCGCCAATTGGGTCATAGAACTCCCAGAAATCCTGGTACACCATAGTGGAATTCTCAACCGAGAGGCCTGGCTGGGAAATTGCGAATTCGAACAGAGGGGAGAATGTAGCCTGGGTCTGTTCCGCTGTGACGTTGGGTGACATGACCGAGAGCTGGATTTGTTCGCTAGTTCCTACACCGTAACCTCCATAACCCTGCTCAACGAGCGAGGGAGTGAGACGGATGATCTCCGTGAGCAAGGTCTGGGTTGAGTTGGCGTTGGTGGAGTTGACTAAAAGGGAGGCGGCAGAGAAGGGAGTGGAGGGGTGGGTCTTGTAAGTCACCGAAGTGACAACACCCCAGGTACCTCCACCTCCACCACGGAGGGCCCAGAACAAATCCTTGTTGCGGAAGGCGTTGGCAACGACGTGGTCACCATCTGCAGTGACAATCGTTATCTCCAAGACGTTGTCTACGCCTACGAAACCATAGTGTGAGCGGACTCGATCAGATCAGGTGAGTTTTTCTTTTGCGTACCGAGGCCGTAGTTTGGAGCAATTATGCTATGACCGCCGCCTGCAAACCAGCCACCACCAACGGCGATGCTTCCCCTTGGACACATGCCCCCGACGATGACCCGATTGCGCTGTTTGACGACCTCGTAGGCCTCAAGCCATTGGACACCGGCTCCGAACGTAAACACTGCGTCACGTGCGACTCCATCAGCGGGAAATGGGATTTTCAGAAGATCGGAAACAAACCGTTGTCGTATGCGACCGAATCCGTTGCATCCGTGGGAGAGAATGAATTGTGGAAGGTAATGTCCTTCATGTGGTGAGTCCATATCAAAAACGAACCCCTACCGGAGCTCCTTCCAAGGTAGTCGTGCCTGGCAAGAGCGCCAATGAGCACTCGGTAAAAATAGAACGAGGAGTAGGCTCACCCTGTGTTCTTGATCACGAGGCGCAGATTGTGTTTCCCGGCAAATTTCACAGCTTCCTGGACGTCTTTCGGCGTCCTCGCGTCGACTCCGATGACCGGCACGCTCCCTTGTCGACAAGGAATGCCGAGCGAGGTGTTGAGATAGCATCCTTGGATCGTCCCGTCGGGAGAGGTCCACGTCTCCCAATTGGTGTGTTGAGCGGCCCCGGGTTGATCAGAACGCCAGATACCGTCGTACCAGCCGACAAGGACATCAGTGCAGTTTCCTGCAGCAGAGTCATAGCAAGGAGTTGCTGGCGGGACCGGGTGGATCAGTGGCTGAGAGACTGCTGACGCGAGAGCCTGGAACTCGGAATCGGATGGCCAACATTCAGACCCAGAAGTACACCGGCAATTTTGGGTCGGTTTCGAAAACGCCAATATGAAACTGAGAGCGACGGCCAGCAGATGCGAGAGGAGGAGCATGGCTGTCCAGGTACAGTGGCGCGACGAGCCCGGGGGGATTTATAGGATGGATCCTACTGTTGGTAGGGAGCTGCGTGACCTGGGGGCGATGAATCACACTGCCGATTGACCCGACTTGCTCTTGAGCGCGCCCGGGCTGCTGCGTGCGGTGGGCTCGCGTCGCAAAGCTCCGCAGATGGCCTGTAGCGGATCAAGGTGAATCAATGCGGATATGGCTGAGTCTAGAATGTCTGGATCGGGGAGCTGTGATTGGACATCGATCATGAATGCCGAACTGACCGTAGACAGTACCCGGCCCGAGTATTTTCTGGGATCACCCACGAAAATAAGAGGCGTATTGAGATCCCGTGCCTCTTCGCACAGTCTCTGTCAAACTCGTCGGATTCCTTGCGATGGACGGTGAAGAAGTCGGCGCAGGGGTCATCGGACCCCAATGGATCGAAGAACTCTTTGAGGGCGGAATGCAGGCTGAATCAAACTCGTCGAGTCAGCAACAATTTGGCGGTCGCGGTAATCGATTGGACAGGCGCACCACTCTGGGTCGAGCTGGACCATCACTGACTCTTGTGGTTGAGGCTTTGCTCGTGCGGTCTCCCCGTGGAATGGTGGGTCCATCCGGGTTGGTAGTGGGTGAAGATGAAGGGTTCGGCGCTCGATCCAGAGGTCCCTCCAACCTGCGTTGCGCGACAGGAGTTGAACCATTCGGCAGCGAGTGCCGCTACCTCTCTCACGCAATATTGTCTTACGCCTCCCAGATGAACTCCGTCGTACGGGGTCCGTCTGTATCCGCACGTATCGGACGCCGTCCTCTCCCGTGAGAGTTCTGCGCGTTTGGGGGTACGGAGACTCGGGGAGACAACTTCGATTGGGTACTGTCATATCTCACAGTCGACTTGACCGGACCGTGCTCTAATGCCTTTTCGATATCTGCCGAGTCACCACACTGTCCTGCGTCCCGCATTTCGGCTTTGCTCACTTAAATCCGCGAAGAGGTTGATCACAGAAAACCGCCCACCGTCCTCTCCCTTCTCCCCATCTTCTTTGGCAACCATAGCGGATGCGTCAACGTCGGATACCCTAGACGATTTCGAGCGGCAGCGACGGTCACTACGCCCTCTGAAAGTTGACAACAAAGTCACCTGAGAATTAGCCTCAACAGACTTTGAAAAGGGCCACAATGCAGATTTCCGGGTTACACCTAACCTCCGAGGGCGCTCAGCACCATCGAGTGACGCAGATTCAGCCGCCGGATCAAGCGCAAATATATTCGGGTGATCTGGGCAGATCTCGAGCTATCGGCGGGAAGAAAGGAAGGTTCGTTATTCCACCATGATCGCGATTTCAGCTGTGTTCAAACGCTGAAGCTCTCCAAGGCGCCGGATAAACGGATGACGTGGATGCGGCTGGGCCGCGTTCTTTCGGCAGTCTGTATCATTATATGGTCCAGATTGTTCCTCTTGTTTTGTGTCTATCACGGTTACTCTTTTCCCAGCACTGCTTTTTGCTAATCAGTGACACGACTCTCTCGTCTTCAACTCGCCTCGCGATTTCCGCCCCCCTCCTCTCCACAGCCCCCTCCGTCGTCCTGTCACTCTCTTGTGTCCTCGCGCCGCCGCTTGTCTTGCTGGTGGTACTTCGAGCCAAACCCACGTCTCGTGCCACGCTATTTCTCTCTCTATTTCTGCTTTCACATCCCTCAGACTTGTTTCATCTGCCTCTTCCACATGGTGCATTCTGTACAAATACCTCATTTTCTGTCGCCTCCCAATCCCACCCATCGGGATTTCACCTTCCCGTTATCTATCCCATATCGTCTCATTGTCTGATTCAGCCTTGGCGTTCTCTCGAGTGTGACGGTACACCATCTCCTTCGCCCTGTCATACGCCCCCCCATCTCGAATTCTCTCGATCGCAACTTCTGCGGCCCTCGGAATGTTTGCTCCTGCTTTTCGCCCGGCCATACGTTACAATGTACGCGTATCCTCTACCGATGCCCACGGCTTCAACGCCAACAACCGCACACATACCATACTACCTCTTGGCACCCTTTTATCCTCTCGTTCCATTTCTCGTAGTATCGATGATTTCTGTAGCGTAACTCAGCTCTCTTCTGTGTACCGTGTACTTATCATGCCACTCCAAACCGCCTGATCATCAGAAATGAGTGACTACTCCAGCAGATTGAGTTCCACACACTGACAGTGACATTCGTGGGGTTGATTGAACAGTCGTGGGCAGCGGTCGTACCGGCGCGGGAAGTTTGTGGATGAACGATTACGATTGGTACACCTAAGGGGGTTGGTGATACAGTTACGGCGGATGCTAATTACACGGAATCAAGAAGGTCGTGATGTAATGTCATGGGCAGTGGTGTCTATGCTCCTCACGGGGCCAACGTCAATGAGGGGTTCGAAAAAGGGGTTTCAAACTTGGCAGACGAGATCTGCATCCCACTCGTCCGATCCAATACCTTCGTAAATGAGGAAGAGTGATTTCGGATCGTACTTCCGCTTGATGGCTCTGAGCCTGTCGTAGTGAATCCCGAAGAACGATTTCTTCCAGTCGAACTCGTATCTCGAAGCCTGAGGGAAAAGAAGTGAGATTGAAGTGAGTGGGGACGACAGCCATACAATTCTCCCACCTCATTCAAATACGCCCCGGATTCGGGGGCTATACCTTCGAGGGTCTTCATATCCTGAATGATGAGCCGACGAACGGCCTGGATTTCGGCCAAGTTGGCACCGTCTTGCCATACTGCGACGACACCCGCGAGGACCAGGCTCTTTCGCCAGACAGGGTTAAGACCTGTGGACTCGGGGTCTACACGGGATACCTGTCCACCAGTGACGAGGCTATGGGAGAAATTCTCAGCTATTCTCATTTCCCGGGATTGTGTGGAAAAAACTCACAAGTACCCATAGAGAGATAGCTTGAGCAGTTCACCAGCCAACTCTTCAGGTTGGTCGGTCTCAATGACATCTTTGGGTAGCAACCAAGTGGAAAGCTCAGTCGGGACCCCAACCATGCCGTCGGTGGCGCCAATTGGGTCATAGAATTCCCAGAAATCCTGGAACACCATAGTGGAATTCTCAACCGAGAGGCCTGGCTGGGAAATCGCGAATTCGAACAGAGGGGAGAACGTGGCCTGGGTCTGTTCCGCCGTGACGTTGGGTGACATGACCGAGAGCTGAATGTGCTCGCTAGATCCATAACCATAACCTCCATAACCCTGCTCAACGAGCGAGGGAGTGAGACGGACGATCTCCGTGATCAATTTCTGCATTGAGTCGGCGTTGGTGGAGTTGACTACAAGGGAGGCACCAGAGAATGGAGTGGAGGGGTGGGTTTTGTAAGTCACCGACGTCACAACGCCCCAGGTACCTCCACCTCCACCACGAAGGGCCCAAAATAGATCCTTGTTGCGGTACGCATTGGCAATGATGTGGTCACCGTCTGCGGCGACAATCGTTACCTCCAAGACGTTGTCCACGCCTACGAAACCATGGTGTGAGTGCGACTCGATCAGATCGGGTGAGCCTTTCTTTTGCATACCGAGGCCGTAGTTTGGAGCGAGTAAACTATGACCGCCACCTGAAAGCCAGCCACCACCAACGGCGATGCTTCCTCTTGTACAAACCCCCCCAACGATGACCCGATTGTGCTGTTGGGCGGCCTCGTAGGCCTCGAACCATTGGACGCCGGCTCCGAACGTAAACACTGACGTCACATGTCATCTCATCAGCGCTAAATGAGATTGGCAGGAATCAGAAACAAACCGTTGTCATACACGGCTGAATCCGTTGAATCCGTGGGAGAGAATGACTCATGAAAAGTGATGTCCTTCATGTGGTGAGTCCATATCAAAAACGAATCCCTGCCGGAGCTCCTTCCAAGGTAGTCGTGTCTGGCAAAAATGCCAATCAGCACTCGGGGGAAACAACAAAATGAAGGAGTGGGCTTACCCTGTGTTCTTGATCACAAGGCGCAAATTGTGCTTCCCAGAAAACCTGACGGCTTCTTGGACGTCTTCCGGTGTCCTTGCGTCGACTCCGATGACCGGCACACTCCCTTGTCGACAAGGAATGCTGAGCGAGGTGTTGAGATAGCAGCCCTGAATCGTCCCGTTGGGAAATGTGTACGTCTCCCAGTTGGTGTGTTGAGCAGCCCCGGGTTGATCAGAACGCCAGATACCGTCGTACCAGCTAGCGAGGACATCAGTGCAGTTACCTGCAGCAGAGTCGTAGCAAGGAGTGGCTGGCGGGACCGGGTGGATCAGCGGCTGAGAGACTGTTGACGCGAGAGTCTGGAACTCGGAATCGGACGGCCAGCACTCGGATCCAGAGGTACATCGGCAGTTCCTGGTCGGTTTCGAAAGCACCAATGTGAAGCCGAAAGCGATGATCAGCAGATACGAGAGGAGGAACATGACTGAACGGGTGCAGTGGTGCGGTGAGTTTTGGGGGATTTATACGATGAATCCTACCACTGGTAGGGAGCTGCGTGACCCGGGGGACCGCCGATCGACCTAACTGGCTTGCTCTTGTGAGCGCCTGGGCTGGTGCGCGCGGGCCCGCATCGCAAAACTCCACGATGGCCAGTACTGGGTCAAGGTGAATCAATGTGGATATGTCTGAGTCTAGAATGTCTAGATCGACCTTATCCTCCCTAATGAACACTTAGAGCCGTCGATGGAAGAGGCGTATCACCGTCCTCGACGTGTCGCTGCCACTCGATGAGTGAGATCGGCGGGAAGAATAAGGGAATTACACACTTGTTGTGGGGGGCATACGGGTCACGAATTCCAACTTGAAGTCCCGGATGGATTATTATGGCGAGTATCTGACCATTGCCTGCGGTAAGGGCCTTCTGTATAAAATGTATTGGGACAAAATCGGGAAGTTTGGTAGGATTCTGGAGTGACGACGGCTCCACCGGCGTCAGATCTTTCGGAGCAGAGCCTCCGTGGTTCCGAAGATATCAATTGACCCACTGCTTCCCGAGCATCGCGACGAACGCGGCGAAGAGTGAGGTCGTGAGACTTGCATAAAGGAGAGGTTATACGGCGAAAATTCCAGGAGGCCCAGGACCAGTCCAGGTGACGGAGTTGGGTTCAGGAGTTGTTCACGGCGTAGATCAGAATCTGCATGTAGGTGGCGGCCATGTCGTTCGAATCTGGCTGGAGTTTTGATTGGACATCGATGATGAACGCCGATCTGGCTGCAGAGAATAACCCGGCTTGAGTATCCCCAAAAATCAGCGCTTCAGCACCGGGTGGACGCATTCAAACCCAATCGCTCACGAAGGTGAGAGACGTGTTGAGATTTCCATCATATTTCTTCGCATAGTCTCTGTCGAACTCGTCGGATTCCTTACGATAGATGGCGGGGGGGGGGGTCTGCGCGGGGGTCATCGGACCTCATCGGACCTCATCGGATCGGAAAAATCTTTGAGGGCGGGAAGACTGGATCAAACTCGTCGAGTCAGGGACAATTTGAGCGGTCACGACAATCAAATGGACAGGCATACCAATTTGGGTTGAGCTGGACCATCACTGGCTCTTGTGGTTGAAACGTTGAGCCCTCGCTCGTGTACTCTCCCCATGTAATGTTGGGTCCACCCAGGTTGGTGGTGGGGTGAAGACGAAGGGTTCGGCGCTAGATCCAAAAGACCTCCCGTTGAACCTGAGGTCGATCACAACGTTAACCTGCGTCGTGCGACGAAAGTTCAACCGTCCGACACTGCGAGTGCCGCAGTTACTCCTGTCACCCAATATCGCGCTGTGACTGGGTCTTGGGATGCACCACGTTCTATGGGGCTCGTCTGTATCCGCACGTATCGGACGTCGCCTTCCCCCATGAGGGATCTGCGCGTTTGGGGGGGGGGGTGCGGAGACCCGCCGGGGAGACAACTTCGATTGAGTACTGTAGCGACAGGTGTATAACGTCACGAATAATACAACTCTACGGATAATCACAAATCCAGTCCATGAACGGGACAGGTGTCACAGAACGCTTCAACGATACACTCATTTCCTCATCTGCCTGAACTGAAACCACTTCGTTCCATGTCGTAGAGTCGTACCCAAATAGGTAATACAACCTCCTCAACTGACAAGCCCGAGAGATACGAATATCGGACCAATCCCTAAGGCTGGGCAACCTCCGCTCGGAAAGAGCGAACGGGACAGATTTGAGTCGTTGGACACTCCCCACTCGACACGGCGAGACGCCCTCGTAGCGTTGCATGAGAAATATAGCATATCCATGCCTCCTGGCCATGTCGGTGATATGTCGTTTCAAGGCCGCCAGGCGTCCTATTCCGTGGGTTTGATAGAACTCGAGTGTACTGTCCCCAACCAACTTCCAAGCACCACCATCCTCCGGATTTACGACACCAATTGTCCAGGCCCACATGATCACGACTTCAGCTGTGTTCGGGCACTGGAGCTCTTCAAGGCGCCTGATAGCCGCGATGATCTTTGCGGGTGTGTGAAGGAACGCTGGCCAAGTGGAGTTCGCCGTGATGAGCATGTCGTCGAGAGCGGCCTTCCTGCCTTCTTCCGTGGACAGGATCTCTTCGCAGGAGGTAAAGTTTGAGCGGCGGAGGTGGTTCCGCCACAAATTCGATGATGCAAACTCGATCAGGACGACTGCAGATTTCATGGGTTTGTAATCGGTTGTGACGACGGGTTCCCCATTTAGGGTGAACTGGAACGGATTCCCGACTGCTTGAAGAAGCCTGCTGAGGTCCTCGTGTGGGATAGTTTCCAGCTGTGGGGAGAACCACCCGGACATGAATACATAGAATACCTTCAGAGCCATGCTCCGTGATTGTAGAGGGTGGGTTGGTAGTAGTGCCGGTAAGAGGATGGGGAGAATTGTTGCACCAAAATCAGCGGATCCCAGACTGGCGGATAGAATGTGGAAGGTGACAAATCCTGGAGATGGTGAGGTACCCAAGGTATAGAACTTCGCGTCCAGTGACAAGAAGCCTAAGAGGGGAGGTACCCAAGCAGGTTGCACATGGAATATATCCTTCAGATCCCTAGAGTAGAAATGCTTCCCCAACAGCTGAACTACTCCGCTGGCCATTTCGTAGCGCTCGTGCTCTGCGTATCCAGAGTTGAGAATTTCTGTGATCCACGAAAATCCAAACTCTCCGGTTCCCATGACTTGGAACGGGTCAAGATGATTTAGTACATATAGTACCATACTTAGATCGCGTTGGCCAGCCTTCCCCTCCCTGATGGAGATCTGTAACTGTCGATTGAAAATCTCGACAACCGTTTTTAGTGCGTCACTGCCCCTCCGTGAGCGAATTTCGCGGAATGAAACAGGAACTACGCACTTATTGTTGGGGGCATACAGGCAGCGAATATCAGCTCGAAGCCCCAGAGAGATCGCCAAGGTAAGGAAACAGTTCGATTTGAGAACGGCAAGGGCCTGACCGTCCCCTGCGGTAAAGGACTTGCAGATCGAATGTGTCGCGAAGAGGTTGAGGGCCACGGCAGGGTCTTCAGAATTTCTCCACCGCCAAATTGTCTGGAGCATTACCCTACTCAACAAGAGCTGATGCGTGACGGGTAAATGGTCGGGTATGCTGTTGAGGAGGTCAATGCTTTTGAACAGCCCATCCCCCAGAGGTGTTGGGGTATATGCAGCAAACTTGAGGATGGCCGTTGCTAGCCGGAGTGTTGACTCAGATGGTGGCAACAACTCGGCGCAGTTGAGAATACATTCACAGAGTTCCTTGTGCGCGTTATTCTCGGGTTCTATGCTGAGATGGGTGCTAAGAACCGACGCCAGTGCCATCCCTATCGAACTTGCACGCTCCTCTTTGCCAGGGATCACCCGCCCATCCAACAGGCAGTCGAAGAAAAGGTCCGCGAGAATGCGAGGAGACAGCGCTCCTGCGATCTCCGGGTACCAGATCATATCTGCAGCGAACCGGACGGTAGAGAGTATGACGTCGGGATCCGTAGTGGAATGGAGCACCCACGAGATACATCGGGCGTCTCCACTGCAAACTTCCCAGTCGATCGAAATGTCCTCGAAGATCCGGGTGGGCGGCACCGCGACAACAGCGAGTGGTACGTGTTCCGCTTCTGTGGCCGTGGTTAGACCGCGGTCAAAGCTCTTCAGTGCGCTGCGAACTCCGGAACTGAGACGTGCAAGAATTCGTCTGAGGTTTGTGATGGGAGGGGTGCGATAAGAGATCGCAGCGAACGAGCGAGTGTGGCGTTGCTGCGGGTTATGTATCCGATGATCGTTCGGGTGAGAATGGAGGGGGGTGTCTGGTATGGGCAGTTATAGTAGAGTGTTGCTACGACAGTGAGGAAGATATGTGAGGTGAGCCCAAAGAGCGTGACAGTGATGGCCACCCAAGCAACAGTGCGACTAATGGCCCAGAGATATAGTGATAGGGCGCACCCGAGCAACAACAAGGCGAATTGGAGCATCACCGGAAGGCTCTCGATGGCAAGCCGGAAGCGCCACTTCTCCAGCCCATCCAATTTCCGCTGTCTATCCCGGCTCTTGTCGGCAGCGGATCCCCCGTGATTCCGGAGATATCGATTGACCCATTGTTTCCCGAGCATCGCGAGAAACGCGGCGAAGAGTGAGGTGGCGAGACTTGCGTAAAGCAGAGATTGGACGGTGACGATTTCCGCAGGAGGTCTAGTCCAGGTGACGGAGTTAGGGTCGGCGTCGGGGAAGAGGGAGTTGTTCATGGTGTGGATGAGGATCCGCATGTAGGCCGCGATCATCTCGTTTGGATCCGGTTCCAACTTTGATTGGACATCGATTATGAATGCTGAGCTGACTGCAGAAAACAATCCGGCCTGTGTGCCTTGTTGAATAAACAGTGAGCAGACATACTCGGATTGGATCGCTCACGAAGATGAGAGACGTGTTCAGATCTTCATCGTACTTCCCTGCATAGTCTCGATCGAAGTCTGCGGATTCCCTGCGGTATATGGCGAAAAAGTCGGTTCGGGGATCGTTGGTCCTCAGCGGTTCAAAGAACTCCTTGAGGGCAAATCGGAGGCTAGGCCAGGATGTCAGCAATGGGCTGGCTGTCACAGTAATTCAATAAACTTGGCATACCATTCTGGATCTATCCGGACGACGGCTGGCTCCTGTGATTGAAGCTGTTCTCGCACGGGACCCCCAGGGACCGGCGAATCCATTCGTGTCAGTGATCGTGGGGGAGGGTAAGAGGTTGGGCGCTTGATGGGCCCATATCGGACGCCTTTATAGCATGGGGGTGCCGGGTCGGACGGAGCACTGTCCCAAATTTCTATCTCCCATTTCACCTATAGTATAATAACTCGACATAATTGTCACTCTCCGCTGACTTTCGAGTCTGCCTAGTTGCTGAAAGACCCATCAGTGGCTCGGATTGCGCGCTCGCCACCGGTAGGCGCCAGGAACCCACTCCCTGACAGACGCCACAACGCACACCTCTGACGGTAAGTTCCCTCACCCTTCTCTGCGGCTCACTCTGGCCCGGAAATAATCTTGGGTACTTCCTAGATCGCTGTGGGTCAACATGTGCGAGCAGTTTCAACGGGGAATGAAAGACGACCCCACCTTGGAAGGGCCGGATCGCATCTCACGGTCGTCTTGACCAGACCATCCCCCAATGCCTTATCAATATCTGCCGGGTTGCCACTTTGTCCGGCGTCCCGCATTTCGGCTTTGCTCACTTAAATCCCACGAAGAGGTTGATCACAAAAACCACCCGCCCTCTCCCTTCTCCCCACCCTCTTCAACCACGATAGATGCGTCAACGCCGGATACCCCAGATGATTTCGACCAGCTGCGACGGTCACTACGCCCTTAGAAAGTCGACAACAAAGTCGCCTGAGAATCGGCCTCAACAGACTTTGAAAACGGCCACAACGCAGATCTCCGAGATGGATTCGACCTTCGAGGGTACCAAACGTCATCGAGCGACGCAGATCCAGCCGTCGGATTAAACGCGAGCGTGTTTGAGTGACCTGAGGGGATCTCGAGGTATCGGCGGGAAGAAAGGAAGGTTCGTTATTCCACCATAATCACGACTTCAGCAATGTTCAAACACTGAAGCTCTCCAAGGCGCCGGATAAGCGGATGGCGTGGATGCGGCCGGGCCGCGTTCTTTTTGCAGTTCGTATCATTATATGGTCCAGGTTGTTCCTCTTGTTCACGGTTACTCTTTTCCTAATACTGCTTTTTGCTATCAGTGACACGACTCTCTCGTCTTCAACTCGTCTCGCGATTTCCGCTCCCCTCCTCTCCACATCCCCCTCTGTCGTCCTCCGTCTCTCTCTTGTGTCCTCGCGCCGCCGCTTGTCTTGCTAGTGCCGCTTCGAGCCGAGCCCACGTCTCGTGCTATGCCATTTCTCTCTCTATTTTCGTTTTCACATCCCTCAGACCTGTTTCGTCCGCCCCTTCCGCATGGCGCATTCTGTGCAAATGCCTCATTTTCTGTCGCCTCCCGATCCCACCCATTGGGATCTCACCTTCCCGCTGTCTATTCCATATCGTCTCATTATCTTTCTCTGATCCATCCTTGGCTTCCCCTCGAGCGTGGCGGTGTACCACCTCCCTCGCCCCGTCATACGCCTTCCCCCCCCCCCGATCTTGGATCCTCCCGATCATAGATTCTAGGGCCCTCGAAATGTTCATTCCCGCCTTCCCCCTCTTCATACGTTGTAATATACACACATCCTCGACCGACACTTACGCCAACGATCCCACACATACAATACTGCCTCTTGGCACCCCTTTCTCCTCTTGTTCCACTTCTCGTAGTATCGACGATTTATGTAGCTTAACTCAGCTCTCCTCCGTGTACTATGTGTTTATCATGCCACTCCAAACCGCCTGATCATCAGAGATGGGTGACTACTCCAGCAGATTGAGCTCCACACACTGACAGTGACATTCTCGGGGTTGGTTGAAT
>Ga0307513_10001511_pt1 | contig 33385 bp, 40 predicted proteins | sample 15_EM_MG_FD_202174 | JGI IMG/M metagenome (GOLD analysis project Ga0307513, IMG submission 202174) | Populus trichocarpa ectomycorrhiza microbial communities from riparian zone in the Pacific Northwest, United States - 15_EM | ecosystem: Host-associated > Plants > Roots > Unclassified | place... | reverse complement strand
TTTATTAAAACTCACGCCGGGCATCTGGAGGCTGCGAGACCTACCAGCCGCACTCGACGACTATACTAAAACGCCGAGACCCCAAGGAGGCCGGAGTCGGGGACTGGCGCTCTGCGCCGTTACGATGACTATAGCCGATGACTTTTGACGGCCTTGGCTCTTGGAAATGGCCTACCGCCAGTGATGGCACAACACTGACTCTCCTCTACTCCGTTAGACGCCCGGCGCGGATCCGGCCCGCCTCCGCTAGGGTTCGTCCCACCTTGTTCACGTCCGTCGCCAGAGTGGGATCTCAGCGTCAACGATCATGCTCACCTCCACCACCAATCTCATCTCATCTTTATCACACCAATTACGCGGAACCAAGAAAATACTACAAGATGTCCCTTTTGACACCTGGTGCGTCTGGAGTTGTCGAATACGTCACAGTCCGAGGGCTGACGTTTGGGTTTTTCAAGCATTGCGATGACCGTCGACGTGGCTGAGGTTGGGCGAATAAATGGATCAGCCGTATGGGCGGTCACTCACGTTTCTCTCTTTAGCTCCACGTCCTCGAGCAGGACGCTTTCGAAATTCTCCGCCTCATCCGGTCCTGGCAGAACAAGCTCACTTCGGTCCACCGCATCCCTCCCGAAGTCCTCGCTCTCATCCCAGACTTCTGGGATACGCACGACAGGGACAAAGATGTGATCGCGTTGACCCATGTATGCCAAGCTTGGAGAAAGATCTTCACGTCGCGTTCCTCTTTGTGGACCGATTTTGACTGTGTGGGCGTGGACAAAACTCGTGTTTATTTCGAGCGTTCAAAATCTTCCCCCATCATCAACTCGTCGTTGGACAGGGGCGCACGTATATTGCCTGACGATCCCTTCCTCGAAATTATCCCTCGCGTTTTCCACCGGCTCAATTCCCTGTCCATCCAGGGAACGCCGAGAAATCTACAAGACATCACCACCCACCTATCTTCTCCCGCTCCCCGTCTCGAGTATCTGTCGATAGACTGCGGCCATAAATCTGAGCCGGCGCACAACCCCGTGCTCACAAACCTACTCTTCAACGGGGATCTCTCTTCGTTGCGCACACTTCATCTGCGGTGCGTTCGTACAGAGTTACATTGGCGGAACATGAGCAACCTCACGTCGTTCAAGCTGGGTTGGACATTACCGGGAGAGGTCTCCGTCAAACAGCTTGTTGACTTCTTTGAAGGTGCTCCTCGCCTCCGGAGAATCGAACTCACTTCTGCAACCCCGACCTCTGCCGCTGAAAATTGCCGATCAGTGCCATTGGCGCGTTTGAAGAGGATGAACATATATGAGAGTGGTCCTTCTTCCCTCTTACTCGACCACCTGTTGATCCCGGTTGGAGCGAAGTTGGCAATACACGCTGACTTTGATAGGTCCCCGATCGAGGACTACCTTCCTAGGTCTCTCGATAACCTTAGAAATCTCTCCAACTTCACCGAAATCCTCTTGCATCCTAAGGTCCATCGCCCGTTCATGCGATTCAGTGGACCAAACGGGAAAGTCAATATTGTTCCCCAAATTTCCCAAATTTCCCAAATTTCCCCGTTCGACACCACCTGCTGGTTGCTTGAAGCTCTCGCTAGGTTTGACACCTCAATGACCGAACGACTGGAAATCGTCAGGGGTGACATTCCGTTCATGGATTTCCTTTACCGAGCCCTCCTCCCCATGGAAGCTCTTCGTACCCTCACGATTTCTCAAATGGGCACTCCATACACCTTCATCGCCCCTTTGGACCCCAGCAGGGGTTCGTCGGGGGTCTTAGTCTGTCCAAAATTGGAGGTGCTTGTGCTTTGTATCGACAGAGGGGTGTTTAGCATCAGTAATGTCATAAGAATGGTGGCAGAAAGAGAGTCGAGAGGGGCAAAACTCAAGTCCCTCAGGATCGTTTGCCAGCGTAAGTTTTCGCAGGCCGATATTCTGGAGCTCGAGAAACACGTTTTGCACGTGGAATGCGGCCCTGAGGTTGATGTAGCAAGCGATGAGAGTGGTGGTAGTGATGAGGAAGATTGAGGAGAGGGGTGAGGATTCAGTGATGCGTCCTCTGGTGAGTAGATTCGGACCGCTTTCAAGTGACGATTCTCAAATTCCCGCGTCTTGTTATCAGAGTAGCCCAACGGAGACCGCGCTTTCGGCGCTTTTGTTTATTTGTGTTGTGGGAATCCTTGAGCGTTGGCGGCAGTCGGCGTTGGCTGGTCGCTGACACGCCAACTTTGTGGCGTGCAGTGTTCACCTGACGCTAATGAACACGGTCGATGACCAGTGACCTGCTAAATTCTTCAGATTTTCGAAACGACCCCCCCGTCGTCAATCTTAAACACTTTTGTTCTTAGGCTGGGGCGTTTGATGCTATGGCATCCTCTGACGCCCACCTTTGATTGCACGACCGCGGGTAGTTGCAGATATCCGCTATGTTACCCATTATTTTTCATTTTCCCCTATTGAAATTATGATGCTCTTCGTATGTAACACTATTGTTGGGACATGCTCTTGGTCAGGCGATTCGTTCGCGCGATCCTTTTCCTCCTCTGAGATCTTGATGATCCTCCAACCGGAGCCAAACAAGTACGGGTCATCCATCATTACTTCGAATCCTCCGCCGCATTGTTATGCTGTCTTGTCTCCCACGTTCTATGTCTTACGCGCATACAGTACCAAAACGTGATGTGTTCTTGCGTTTTGAAATCTGGACTACGGTGATGGTGCGCGTGAGCAGGATTCTGGAAAATATCTAAGCGGTGAAACCGTCCGAGCGTCTTTGGTTCAGAGCGAACTTGGCACGCCCAACCGCAGTGCTTGGGCGAGCGGCTCTTCCATGTGCGCTTGTCGTGCTGGCACCTTGTGGCGTGAAGAAAGGATCATCAGATGTGAGGGGCGGTAAATGTTAGAAACATTAGCATACATGCGGCGGACGTGGCTGTTCGCGGACCTCCCTAACGAATGCTTCGTTCCTGTGTAAGACTCGGACTTGGATGTTTCGCTCAGCTTCTTGCGCGGGGTTGCGCAGGATTATATAGTTTAGCTAATAAACGCTTTTCACCGGGATTGGGATGTTTGGTTGGTCAATTAGTCGGCAAACGCGAGTTTCAGATCCGCACGCACCCAGGTCCCGGCCAGTATACAATTGCCTCTTCCGCTTTCTATCCCCAGTTAGTTCGGTCACATTGAGGGACTTTGGAGGAAGAGCCTTCGTGTATTTGCTCTTCGGTGGCCGTGGCGGGTTGACGGAGCGAGACACGCCATCGTATCTCTTGGTGATAGTTTTTGGCATGGTGACGGTCTGTTGTGGACATGAACTACCCGGCCGCCTGGGTGACAGTCGTTCAGAATGGAGGGAAGTCAAACATGGCCAGCTGGACAGCGAAATCAACGGTGAGAGGGTGCAAGCGTGAGAAAAGCGGGGAGTAAACAAACAGTCCCGTTGTGGCACTCACGCCACAGGCGATCGACTGGGCAAACCACTTGCTCTTGAAGATGTCAGGTGGTCGCAGTGGTTCTGCCGACATTGCTGTCCGCAGTGTGTCGCATCCGCAGCACGGATCAGGGTCGGATCCAGTCCGGATGGCCTACGGCGCAGTAGGGCGGTCACTCATCGTACTTACGATCCGTACTTGATGCTGCGGACGTTTTCGCAGTGGTGATCCCTTTGGGCGCTCCGGGATCTCGTTGGTTATATTCTACGGCCTAGCGGGGACCCGAGGTGTTCGTGGCGGTTGATGTTGACGTTGCTACGTTCGTGCGACTCCCCGCGAACCTTCGAGCTCGAGTATCGACGATGTCATTTCTTCCCCGCTTGCTAGATTCAACTCAGCAATGCCATTTCTCGCTTCTCGAGGCTTTTACCAACTTGGTGGCTGTACATACACCACGACCACCATATTTTATTTCCAATTGTTCAAACCCTCAAGCTTCAATCCCCGTCTCCATGATGATTTCTTCCCCCATCGCTTCGAGCACTTAAGACGTCTGGAATTGGATGCTCAGTACTCGGTACTCGCTCGGTGCTTTGTGTGATCACGACCTGTCAATAAACATACGGTTCGCCATGTTGGAACGTAATTATACGCCCTCCCTGTATATATCCCTCCAGCTCATCGATCTCAAAGAGATCCTCAAAGGGTTTCAATGTCCGCTTCCAAAGGCGGTCAAGGCGGATCTCTTTGCAAGTGAGCCTGTCCCTGTCGATGCATGCAAGGCGTTACATGATCCGACAGGGTGGATCCCCAATTGCAACAAGGCATGTCGCCTAAGCTACTCAGAGGTCCCCTCTGAACTTTGGGCGAAATCCAGCCTAAGCCGACACGAGGAATTTGGGGTCCCGTAAATACTTGACAGGTGGACCACCAAGTTAGGGGTAATGGAACGCGACCTTAGCCACGTCGACTCTCCCCCAGAATAGCACGCGAATGACCGCGGGGGTCTTCGGGGATGTGAGTGGCGTCACGAGCGGGGTTCGAATTCGCCGAGTGGGCGATTACCGGCCCGGGTTTGGTGGAATCTCGGCGCCAACAATCATGCCCACCTCCACCACCAGTCTACTCTCTTCTTTATCTCACCAATTACGCGGAACCAAGAAGGCCCTACAAGATGTGTCTTTTGACACCAAGTACGTCTGGAACTGTCGAACACGGTCTCGGGAGGGCTGACGTTCGAGTCTTTCAAGCATCGCGATGACCGTCGACGAGGCTGAGGTTTGGCAAACGAATGGATCAGCCGTACGGACGGTCACTCACATTTCCCTCTTTAGCTCCGCTCCCTTGAGCAAGATGCTTTCGAGATCCTCCGCCTGACCCGGTCCTGGAGGAATAAGCTCGCCCCAATCCACCGGATCCCCCCTGAAGTCCTCGCTCTCGTTCCTGACTTCTGGAGTATGCGCGACATGGTTAAAGACGTGATCGCATTGACCCACGTATGCCGAGCTTGGAGAGAGATCTTCACATCACGTTCCTCTTTGTGGACCGATTTTGACTGTGCAGACGTGGACAAAACTCGTGTTTATTTCGAGCGCTCAAAATCTTCCCCCATCATCAACTTGTCGCTGGACAGGGGCGAACATATATTCCCCGACGATCCCTTTCTCGAAATTGTTCCTCGCGCCCTCCACCGGCTCAAATCCCTGTCCATCCGGGGAACGCTGAAAAATTTACAAGACATCACCGCCCACCTATTTCTCCCTGCTCCCCATCTCGAGCATCTGTCGATAGACTGCGGCTGTAAACCTGGGTCGGGGCGCAACCCTGTGCTCACAAACGCGCTCTTCAGCGGGGATCTCTCTTCGTTGCGCACGCTTCACCTGCGGTGCGTTCGTACAGAGTTACCTTGGCGGAACATGAGCAACCTCACGTCGTTCACGCTGGGTTATACATTTTCGGGAGAGGTCTCCGTCAAACAGCTTGTTGACTTCTTTGAAGGTGCTCCTCGCCTCCGGAGAATCGAGCTCACTTCTGCAACCCCGACTTCCGGTGCTGAAAATTGCCGATCAGTGTCATTGGCGTGTTTGAAGAGGATGGACATCTATGGGAGTGGACCTTCTTCCCTCTTGTTCGATCACCTGTTGATCCCGGTTGGAGCGAAGTTGACAATACATGGTGACTCTCACAACTCCACGATCAAGGACTACCTTCCCAGATCTCTCGATAACTTCAGAAACCTCTCCAACTTCACCGAAGTCCACTTGTATGCTAAACCCCACCGCCCGCGCATGCGATTCAGCGGGCCGAACGGGAAAGTCGGTATTGTTCCCCATATTACCACCACCTGGTGGGTGCTTGGAGCTCTCGCCAAGTTTGATACCTCGAAGACCGAGCGGCTGGAAATCGTCGGTGGGGACCCTCCGTTCATGGATTTCTTTCACCAAGCACTTCTTCCCATGACAGACCTTCGCACCCTCACGCTTTCTCGAGTCAGAAGTCCACATATCTTCCTCAGCTTCTTGGGACCCGATGTGGGCCCGTCGGGGGTCTTAGTCTGTCCCAAATTGGAGGAGCTCGTGCTTCGTATCGACGGGCAGACGTTTGACATCATTTATGTTATAATAATGGCGGCAGCAAGGGCGTCGAGAGGGGCGAAACTCAAGTCCGTCAAGATCGCTAGCTAGGACAAGCCTTCGCAGATCGATGTGCTGGAGCTCGAGAAACACGTTTCGCACATGGAATGCGGCCCTGAGGTTGGTGTAGTAAGCGATGAGAGTGGTAGCAGTGATGAGGAAGATTGAGGAGGGGGGTAGGGATTTTATGATGTTTCCTCTGGTGAGTATATTCGGGTTTCTATTGGGTGTCAATTCTCAATTTCCCGCATCTGGTCATCAGAACAACAGATACCCCCGTCTCTCGATCCCAAGGTTGCGGGTGGCTATCGCAGTGGTTTTCCGTCTCGTTGACGTCTGTGTGTTGTGTTCTGCATTCTTCGCTTCTCCACGGCACGACACGCCTTCTGTCTAAGTGTATCGGTAGCTGTACAGAGGCCACGCTATCAGGGTTTATTCTACTGGATTCTATTGTGCAGATCCACGAGAGTTGGCGTTGGCTAGTCATCTCTGCCTTTGATTGGATGACTGCGGGAACGGGTGCGCCCGGGCGGTGTTTGAATTCCTCGGTCGCATCGGGGAGACAGCAGTCCGGGTTCGGCTGTGGATCTCCACAATGTCTCCCTTCATCACAGGTCGAGGCTCTTCTGTATCTCAGCACTTATGCGCAACCAAGAAAATTCTTCGAGATGCGACTCTTGACGCAACGTACGTTTGGATCCGTGGAATGTATCGCATTGGATGATCCGAACACACCTTTCTAGTGTTACAAATCCTACCCTGGGCGTGTCTGAGGTTGTTATAACTTGAAAAAACGGATGTATGGATGGTCGCTAACGCGTGTCGTGTTTTCGTTTTTAGGTCGATGCCCTCGAGCAAGATGCTTTAGAGGTCCTCCATCTGATTCGGTCCTGGAGGAACAGGCTCGCACCAATCAACCGAATCCCTCCCGAGGTCCTCACTATCATCCCAGACTTCTGGTGTACAGACTCCAGAGATCGATATGTGGTCGCATTAAGCCAAGTGTGCCGAGCTTGGAGGGAGGCGTTCATATCGCGTTCCTCGCTATGGGTCGACTTCCATTGCATGGACGCAGACAAAACTCGTGTTTACCTTGAACGCTCAAAGGGTTCTCCCATCGACCTTTGGCTAGACAGGGAAGGTGACTTGTCTCCTCACGATCCCCTCTTCCAGGTCGTCCCCCACGCTACCGGCCGGCTTAAAAATCTGTCTGTGGAGGCAGCACCGGCAACCCTGCATAGCATCATCCCCCATCTATGTGACCCCGCTCCCTTTCTTGAGTTTCTGTCGATAGATGGTTGTCACGAATTCGAGCCAGAATCTAACCCCGTACTCACACCCGCACTTTTCAACGGAGACCTTTCTTCTTTGCGCGTGTTCTACCTGCAGTGGGTTCGCACGGAGTTACCTTGGAGGAACATGATCAATCTCACGTCGTTCATGTTGTGCCATGCGTCACCGGCCGATGTCTCCGTCAGACGGCTTCTCGATTTCTTCGAGAGCGCCCCTCGCCTCCGCAAAATTGAACTCAACTACGCAACCCCAATTTCTGGCCCGGCCCAAAATGGACGGTTGGTGTCGTTGGCTTGCCTAAAGCGCATGATCATTTACGGGAACAAACCTTCTTCCCTCTTGCTCGACCACCTGTTGATCCCGGTTGGCGCCAAGTTAACAACAATGAATGACTCCCGCGGCCTCCTGATCGAGGACCATCTCCCCAGGTTTCTCGATAACCTCAGGAACCTCTCCAACTTCACCAAAATCAACCTACGCGTTGACGGCTCTTCTTCACGCATGCGATTCACAGGACCAAATGGGCAAGTCTCGATGAACCATATGTCTCTACGAACTGACACCACACCCCCGATGCTGGAATATCTGGTTCGATTCGACACCTCGAAGGCTGAACGGCTGCAAATTTTCCGCGCCAATCCTTCATCCGTATTCCCTCTTCTACATGCACTTCTTCCCATGGAAAACCTGCGCAGCCTCACCGTTTATCAATGCAAAAACCTGTATGCCTTCGCCCATGCCTTGCGCACCACGTCTGGTTCGTCGGGTATTTTGGTCTGCCCAAAACTGGAGGAACTTGTTCTCGTTTTCCCTTACGACTCTGGGGGGGACGTGGACTTCGTTATCGAGAGGGTGATAGCAATGGCAGCAGTGAGGGAATCGAGAGGAATGAAGCTCAAGTTGTTGAGGATTGCTGGCTTGGACGAACTCATGCCGATAGAAGAGTGGAAGCTTAAGAAACACGTCCTGCAAGTGGAGTGTGGTCCAGGGGTTGAGACAGCCCAGAGAGACGGTGACGATAGTGGTGAGGAAGATTGAGGAGAGTTTTGATAACGGTGAATAGACTGGTTCCCATGTCCCAGAGTGTTATCAATTCCCAACGTTACAACTCGCGTCGTTCAATCAGAGCCGCAGGTCATCCACGCGCTTGGTGTTCACCTTGTCATGTTATTGTATTTCCTACGTCTGACACATGTGATCTTCTCTGATCTTCAACACGATGTACTCGTCCAACACGGTTGAGTACAAGTTGGGGTTCCCGCGAGATATTGTAGTAATGGAGGTGGAACTTGGAATAATCCTCCAGGACTCATTCCTGAGGCGTGATCACGGCCGGAGTTGTGACAATCCGACGCAGACTATTTTCCACCCGCAAAGCCTACATATGGTGAAAGCCCATCGGTACTGATGACCGCCAACGTCCTAGAGAAAGGAAATCCTTATGATTCAATACAGTCGTATCGTTTACATGGCTTGAGTGGTGATACAAATGCGAATTCCGAAATGTCCTCGGTATACGAAAATCCTCACGTAGCATCCTGATACAGTTGGCACACCTGTCTTGGCTAACAGTCTCATGACTCCGCGCAATTGCTGTGGCGATGGTATAAACTATCAGGGTGATCGCGAAAACACACCGCCCTGCCAGCAGCGAGGAGAAAGAAAGAAAAAAAAAAACAGGGAGGTGAGATCTAGGGGGATCAGTCTGCTGTGGGCTCGGGCATGTCTGGTTTGAACCGAAGTCGAGCGAGCAGCAACGAATGCCATTCACCACCAGAGGTCGTTGAAACCTTCCCCTTGTAAGAGAATGGGGCCGCGGACTCTTCTTCATAACAATGACCACCGATCATTGGTGAAGACATGTTGACAGACAATGAGAACTTGCCCCATGGCTGACCATTCTGAGGAGGGCTGGAAACTTCGAAATGCACCTGATCGAGTGGGTTTGAGCGCCTTCGGTACAAACACCTGATTCTCTCGCGTGCACGTACCTGACCGTTGGGATGATTATGACCAACGAACAAAGCGTAGTCCGGTGCACTCAGAGTTCCGGTTACTGTAAGGAAAACAATGAGATAAATGACAGCTGGACGTTGCTCTTCGTACCCAAGAATATGTCCTCCTTAGTAACCGAATGGTTGTCTGCATAAACCTTCAAAATGCGGTCCACGTTGGCTATAAACCACTCTTTGGGGGCAGAAAGGTCTTCGATGTACTTGTAAACCGTCGACTCGACACAAAGGAACGCAGTCTTGTGATTGGCCTTGACATTGAAAGAATAACGCCTGTTGACGTTGTTCCTACAGTAGTGTTTGTAATGAGATGAGAAGAGATGCGTTCAGTGCCAGGGTGATTACTCACAACTCTAACTTTGGAGACAACCGGCTCTGAAGAACGCCCAGGCCCTTCTGCACAAGGCTCCGTTTGTCTTGCCATTGACAACCTTGGTTGACCCCTCCATAACCGTGAAGATTTGCCATACCCCTAAGCACCCCTTCTGATGTTTTGGGTGGGTCAAATGCATTGAACAGGGTCACAAACTCTCCTTCTGGCTTGCGCAGGTATCCAACGGAACCGAGAGCGATAACGAATGGGGACCACAATGGTAGCCTGACTGAACAGCAATCCCATTACCAACGGTATCAGCACAGTGATAACAAACGTACGTGATGGGTGGAACTCATGTTGAAGCAACGTCCTGTAACGCCGTTCAACTAGGAGTGAACTCAACTTCACGTGAGTACACTCTTCTTTTCCAACAACCGGCTCGGGTAGTGATAAGCCGGTACCCATTGGAGAAACTTCAGGGTCGCCTTTGTTGCGACGGTTGGTGGTCAGGCGGAAATGGTGCTCGTGGGTTGTTTCGCAAGATGACCCCACCCCAGAATCCTGGCTCGCTTCGCTGTTGGCTGGTACGAACAATCAGACTCGTCGCATGGCATCAAAGTAACCGGGTTCAACACTCACGAAGATGTAGCATTGGGTGCCCGTCAGGGGATGTCTTTGTCGGTGCACGCGGCATCTTATCGGGGCCCGGGGATGTGTGTTGTAGAGGTACGTCGTGTTTTCCCCCGACCGCCTCGAGGTCAACCACAATGTTAGAAAACATTGGACGGGAGTGAGCCACCTGTCGCCAACACGCTTCAATGATTCGGGCCAGATCCTCCGTCCATGTATGGTTGTTTGGAATATCCGGTCGGCGGTTCTCTGTAGACGACAGGTGATAGGAGGTGAATAGGTTCCAGAAGTCAGGTGAAAACAAACGCACTCAGAACAAGTCTCCTAATAGTCTCATCGTCAAACAACGGCCAAGGCAAACTACCATTGGTGAGGATCTCGATGCAGCAAATCGCGAATGCATAGACATCCATAGGTGCACGAAACCGATTGTTACGTCCATCTATCAATTCTGGTGCTTGCCATCGGAGGGCTTCATCTGGACCAGAAAATTGGTGTTAGAGTGTGGTACGCACGATCCCAAACACACCTCGAGGGGATCTCCCACTCGTCCGCCATATCCAGGACTTCATTTCACTTTGGCCAAAATCGGATATGACACAGCGGGTTTCGGCATCAACGAGGATATTAGCGGCCTATTCTGGGCGTTACCTCAGTCGACAGACACTCGAGCACGGCACCGTACCTTAAGGTTGCCGTGCAACGCGCTTCTCTCGTGCAAGTATGCCATCCCCAGTCCCACCTCGTAAATCATCTTCAAGAGATTAACCCGGGGTCGGCACTCCACATTCTTGAGGTAATTGTCCAAACTGCCGTGTTCCATATGTGGACTCACAAGAAACCAAGGGGACTCTCCAGAAGCCGACGAAGCTCCAAGAAGTTTGAGAACATTTGGATGTGAAAGACTTTTCCAAATCTCTACCTCATGAATGAAGAGTTTCTGCGGCGTCGTCGGAGCAAGCACTTTGATAGCAACGAGTGTCTCCCTCCACCTCCCCTTGTATACGGCTGAGAATGACTCGGTCCCGATCCTCCTGTCAAGGTCAATCTCCCATTTGGTGATGGTCCAAGGGGGTAAAAGCAGATCAGTGCCCTTGCTCATCCTCGTTAACGCCGCAATCCCACTTTCTAAGAACTCTTGACAGAGAGCCCCCGTAGAGGTTGAAGTCCCGTTCAATCCAGCTGCCGAGCCGAGAGATGCGGATTGCCCGGAAGGAATTCCCACACCCTCGAACATTGTCTCTTCGCCATCCTGCTCCCTCTTGACCTCCCTCTCGAATGCACGTTGTAGTGTTTTGACAGCCTCTGGGATTTCATCACGGCCGATCTGGAGGATCTCGATCATCTTGTCGTCGGTGTCGGCCTGCGACGCGGCTCTCATGACCCGTCTTAGATCTGCGGTGTCGTGGATCAGGTCTTCTTTGTCCTGGCGGTCTCGGTAGGCGTACAGAAGTGTTCCAATCTCTCCAGGGTCGAGGGGGGTTGCACCAGGCGGACGGACTGTAAGAACAACAGGCTCGATGTCCGTGAGGTAGGATTGGATCTTTTCCCTGATTACGACTGTTGGTGCTCCCACTTCCGTGTGACTGTCTGACTTCTGGATCTGGTGTAGAATTCTGAGCTGGATGGAAAGCTACATTCGAGTAAAGTGAGCGAGGCACCACCCGAATAGGAGCACGGGAGACGCACACTGAACATGCGAGTAACAGTGTGTAGCTCAGCATTGCATGCCCGAATGTTTTGAACAATGTTGTCATGTTTTAAGTACCATTGAATGAGTGGGCAGTTCGCTTGTTTCCACACGATGGTATGTACCCGCGTAAAGGCCCTGATTAGAAATGTGAGAAATATTATGGAAAAGTAGAGTTTGTGAACACACGCGACTAGTCCCGCGGTTGGTCCATCGATGCAGACATGGGTTCCCGCTTCGCGGACCTCCTCACAAATGGACAACAGTATTTCCGCGCACCGTTCCGTAAGACGGAGGCACGCTAAACGGTTGGCCTATTAGATCATGAATGAGCGGATGATCATGGAGGAAAAGTGGAGTGAAATTCACATCGACCAGTTGTAGGGTGCACCAGGTCTGGAGGAGTACTTGACCAGCCGGCTCGAGTTTTGGTATCGGAGTACAACAGAGGGAGTCGACACTGGTGTCGGGAAGTTCACGTTTCACATCATCAGTTATCCCGAGTGCAGAAGCCACAGCAGATGCAACCCGCTAAGGTGGATCGATGAGCACGGATAATTAAATAAGTTCACAGGGTAAATCACATACCCGGCGGGTGATCGCCCACTGTTCGGACTGTTCTGAAGGGATAATCAGTTTCCGCTTCGAGGACTCATTCCATGGCCAGGGATGGAGCTTGTGGTAGCCAAACAGAGTATTCTGTGTGTTGGGGGTAGGGAAACATTCACCCATGGAATGTGACTTGGCACCCCCGCGGCGGGGAGAAGATCGACTGTGCTCAACAGAATTTCCCGCAGTAATTCCACATAGTACATCTATCTGAGATGGGGGTTCGCCCCAGCTAGTGAATCTAGTGGAATCGACACGGGGCTGGCGTCCGGTCCCTTGAGACCCTGTGGAGGGCAATAGAGTGGTCTGTTCTGGGGACGCTGATGAATTTACGACGGGTGATATCTCGGGTTGGTCTTGAGGTGGTGACGGAAGTGAAGACTCGATCCTGGAAGTGTTCTCAGTCGGCGGGGCGGGATCCGGAAGTCAGTTAGTGGAATTGTTCATCAAGCCTGTCACATCGTGCTCACGTCTCTTGGAAGACCACCCCGCAGTCTTCGGTTGTTTGCCTTTCGGACGACCGCTTGTGTGTATAGGAAGCCCTGCAAAACTATCACTCCAAAGCCGCAAGAAGATAAGATAAAGAGAACGAACAAGCCTTAGCAGGGTAACAAGGAATTGTCGGGGTATCCTCATCGGTGACCGGGCCATGAGCTGTATCACTTCTGGTGGCCTCATCGGTGGCCGGGTCGTGGGTTATATCGCCTCTAGCGGCCTCGTCGATGACGTAGTTGCGTATTGTCTCCTTTCCGGTGGTGTAAACCACAGGTTGTATAGATTCTAGAAAGTGGAACCGAAACGGGGAGAGCATCTTCACGAACCCGTCTCTGCGATAGAGGAGTGAAAACTTGCAAAGCACAGCAACTGCCTCTCCCATTCCGGATATTCCCGGGAACATGCTGTTCAACCTACTCTCTTTGACACCGCTGGGGAAGACTGCAATTGCCTCGAGTGCATCACGAGCGGTAGTCCCAAGTCGTCGAATCGATGGGGAACGCAGTGATGATTCCACGACGTCCTTCAGACGTTGGTGATGGCATGCTTCCAGCACGTTCGTCTTGTCGTCGTCCCATTCCTTTAATAATATTGCCTCGTCCCAGTCTTTCCCGTGTACGACGCCGGCGAGCAGGTGAATCGAGAGCGGGTGAGAGTCGAGTCTCGCGATGAGGTCATTCACCGCAGAGGATCTTCCAAGATTACTGAGGCTGTAGAAAGTATCTCTTGCGCCGTCCTCGGAAAGCACCGGAACTTCAATGGGAAGGAAACCTAGTATTTCTGCATCCATCCTGCTTGTAGTAATCAGGCAGACATCCTGACACCGACTGATCTCCTCGATTGTTGCGACGGTTTCGGCCGCTCCGATAGCCAGTGGATCCAGGGCGGAATCCGCACCATCGAGGATTAAGAGCAACGGAGACGGCCCGAGATGCAACCGAAGTCCTTCAACGTCCATCGAGCGAGGGATGCCAATGGAATCAGAGAGACTTGCAAGGAAACCCTCGGGGGAACCGGTGAGGTCGTCACAACGAATGAAGTGGCGGTTTCTGCCAAATTTGATCTTGATTCGGTCGTCGTGGAGGAGAGAAAGTGCGATGGAGGATTTTCCGAGGCCGCCTGCGCCGAACAGCGACAGGGATGTAAACTGCTCCACAAGATCCAATAACTCGTTCATCATCCCTTCTCGGGCAAAAAAAATCGCGGGGGGCTGTGGGGGGTGCGAGAGGGGAGAAGGGTCCATTGAGATACTCGAGACCTCCGCGGCCGGCTCATTAATATCATCGGACCGATGTTCGCCACTCTGCAGGTTGCCCGCACTGCGCGGAGGGTCTTGTCGATCTTGATGTCCCGTTTTTTGCGAAAGTCTTTCGTCCATGTGTCTCGTCTCTGAGGGGTTCGACGTCTGTCCATCTCCGTCCCGCGCGCGATGAGGGTTGGTCCGGGACCGGTTGTGGGCGTTACTCTCCGTTTTTTGTTTTTTGTGAACTACATCCGGAAATCTGCATGAGAATGGGTTCGAGAATTGAAAGACCTCTGTACTGACAAGAGTAACTCGTCTCAGGCGGGTTATTTTTTTGGCGGGGCCTCAAGAATTCAAAATTCCAAGGAATCCTCAGTCGGGAGAAAAACCAGCCAATAAAACTTTTCCGTTTTTTGTGGGGAAGACTTGATGGAGGAGGCCGGAAGTCTTGGGCCAGATGTGGAAAGGCAAACGTATTATCGGGCCGGTCCTGTGGTCGTCGTCGGACGGTGTCCCAACAGACCACCGGCAGTTCCACTCGAGGCGTGGTGACGATCCCCTGAAATTCTTCCCGTGGCGGTCCGGGGTCCGTAGTGGATGACGTACCAGGACGACTGGATCGTCCGGAGGAAGTTTGGGATTTGGTAGGACTCCGCGAGGCGGCACCTGAATGGGGGTTAAAGCATCCAACCGACCGTCGCTTAGTGGATAAATCATAGGAGAATCAAAAGCAGGAACTCACGATGCATCATCGAATCCGACATCGGCTCCTTGGAGCAGGAAGAGACTGCCCCAACCACGACGCAGGGTGGCATGAGCCCATTCCAGTCTGCTGCCGCCTTCCCAAGGTGTGTCACAACTTCCGCGGCTTTTGGCCGCAATTTCCTATCGCCGTCCCAGCAACGTTGGACGAAACCCCAAAGTGAATCAGAAAACCCGATGGATGAGGCGTTCTCCGGTTTATCAGGCCGGAGTCCCTGGATTACGTGGAATCCTAACTCCCCTTGTCTAACTTTATGGAATGGGATTTCACCCGTAAGGACCTGGGGATGTAAGTGAGACGTCGATATCCATAATCCTCCTCGCATACCTGGAAGATGACTAATCCGAATGCATAGACGTCCGCCTCTGGTGTGGGCAACGAGTGATCTATACCAAATCTTGAAGGTACGAGAAGTTCCGGAGACATGAACGCCATCGTGCCGCCCTCCAACTGTGCGCTGCATGACATTGGCTGCTTAGTGTCGTTGACCATGTCCATAAACCCGAAGTCCGCGAGGCAAGCACGAGGGGGCATATCGTTGGACATGAGGATGTTCGCCTACTGAATGTCAAAAAGAGGTATTTTTCACGAAATAGAAAGAGACCGACTCCTTTCAGGTCCCCATGTGTGAGGCCGGCGCCGTGGAGGTACTTCAGACCGTGTGCTGCTCCGTGCAGCTTTCTCACATTTTAGCGGAGGAAGCAGCGGAGAAAGTGAAGTCACGTACTAACTCCAGTCTGTTGACGGTATTTTTCTTGATGTACTCCACGATGTTCCCGTGGGCCATCCATTCTGACACCGTGACAAATTGACATTTATCCATGTCCCCGTAAACCCCAGCAAGTTTCAAGACGTTTGGATGGGATAGCGTGTTCCATAGAACCACTTCTTTGCAAAATTGCTGGAACACGGTTCAGCCCATACCCCGATTGGTCGACGCAATGTCGCTGATGCTCACCTTTCTTATCTTTACAAAGTCGTCCATCGCTGCAAGCCTCAAGGACTTCACCGCGACGAGGTGTCCCATGTACCTTCCGATTCTGACGTCTGAGAATCCACCGCTTGCAAGAATATTGTCTTCGATTTTGATATTTTCAGTTATTATCATGGAATCCGGTAACCGCCCATAACATCCGGTGAGTCTCCTCAACGTGATGAAGAAAGCCTGCTTCTCCTCGGTGTTGAGCTCGTGCTCTGCGATGCCCTGAGAGATTATCTGAGACGACGGGAGAGGGGAGTAGGTACAGATCGCGACATACGTGGTCCAAAATCTCGATGCACAACTCTGCATCTTCGCGTCCCAAACGCGAAGCAAAAGCCCTGCCTTCCTTGTCGGCCAAGATCTCAGCCAAAGTACGAACGGCTTTGCCCTCGTCGGTGATACGGATGATGTCCTTCCAAAGTTTCCCGTAGTCCTTGGACATGATGTGCAGAGGAGGGGTCGGACGTGTTGACTGCGGATGTTGGGGAGGCAGGACGGGAGGGGAATGAGCGGTTAGTTGCATTGGGGTCCGTTTTTATTGACGGGTATGTGGTGGCAGGAGGAGGCATGGCTTAATATCCCTCGGCTTTTCCCTAAGGTCGCCTTGCTGATACCACCATTCAAAACTCCCCTATATCGCAGCAGTCGCGCGCTACGAAGGAAATCCTGTAGGGTGTGCCGTTCCTGACGCAAAGATGAAATACGCCATACACCGGACGACTGGAATCGAATTCTCACCATCGCGAGCACCACCCCCGGCAAGGTTGAGGTTGGGTTGACGAACGGAATTATCGCGTGAATGGTTGTGGACAGGTTTCGACTGCAGTGGCGGGCGTAATACTAAAACCCCCGCCTACCTAAAGCGCTCAGGGTCACCCAATCAATTCGCAGCCGCAATGGGACAACAACCCACCTCCTCGCAACCCATTCCTTTAGGTTATTAGTTGGCTCAGATCTCTGTCCTTCATGTGAAAGCCGGGAAATTTACGATACACCACCGCCCGCTACTTCGTACTGCGCCCTTGTAAGTACATGGATGGGAGCCGTAAATTCACCCTCAACGGCGACCTCTCCTCGTGGTGTGAACTCCACACACAGCACGTTCGCACTAAATTTCCTTGGAGGAACGTGGTCAGCCTCACGCCATCCACGCCACGTAACACGTTGCCGAACGAAGCCACCGTGAAATACTTCCTCGACTTCTCCGGAAGTGCTCCCCGTCTCCGCCCCGTAACCTCGAGCTCTGGTGGCCAAGATGGACATCATTGGGGACAGGTCTTCTTCCCTCTTGCTCATCCACCTTTTGATCCCGATCGGTGTGGGTTTGAAAATTGGATGGACTTTTTTGGACGACTGCCTCCGACCCGAGCCTCTCGGAAACCCCAGGAACTTCTCCGACTCCACCAAGGTCCACGCTGGCAAACTTCCCCCGTGCACGCGAATTAGTGGACCGAAAGGGCAACTCATTTTGGTATCACCACCCCCGCCCACTTTGTCCAGGGACCCACCTTATCAAGCACTTCTCCCCAAGAGGAACCTTCGTACTCTCATACCTTCACAGACGTCTTGCGCCCCTGCATCAGCTCACCGGACAGTCCGGTCTTCCCCAGAACGAAGGGATTCGCCTTCCTGCTCCACATCGACGTTGTGGATGCAAAACCCAGGACCACAAGGACCGTGAATAGCCGAGGCAAACTCGACCTGGACATGTCGGAGCTTAGAAAACACACCTCGCACGGAGCACGGCCCTGAGGTTGGCGTAGCCAATAATGACTATGGCAGTCATGATACGGAAGACTAAGGAGGGGGAGAACTCGGGTGACGATCCTCTGGTGAGTCAGCTTGCGTTTCTGTTGGAAGTCGACCCTCGATCTACAACGTTCGGTCGTTAGCCCTACAGGCTCTCCCTGTGTTAGGTACCTACCTCTCTATATTATTTCAGTTCATATGTTTTACACGATACTTTGTGTTTTTCAAACGCGATTCGCTCGACTGATACGGTCGCGTGCAAGTCATTGCTCCCGCAAGAGGCGCTGGCGATGAAAATATGACCTGGGGTAACTCTCATTCCGGAGATAAACTTTGACGCGTGACGGTCCGATACTGACTGGTTTTCCCCCTCGCAACCTCTTTTCTATGAAGGCATACCAGTACCAACGACGCGTCGGTGTATTCTGGCCCCAAGACACCAAATTTGAGCTGGCGTCACGCGAAAACTGAGTATCATCGATGGGGTTTCTGCGCCGGTCGCGAGTACGATACGCGATTCCGTCGGTGGGCGGCGAGCAGCAACCAGCTCCTTGTTCATTACAGTATGTAGGGTACGTTTCCAGCGAATTGGTCGCTGTAAACCGTCACGTCTACACACCCTCGCGACTTCTCAATACAAAGACCTTCACTCCTCCGCGCGCGGACCCCCGGCCTGGTTGAATGCATCGATCTCTCCGAACCGAAGAACTCGTTCTCCGCGCCATCAAGAGGGGGGATTTAATGTTAAGAACGTGATTGGAATTGCGGTAGCGAGAGCGTCCAGGGGGACGAAACTCAAATCTTCTGGGATCGGAATAAGCCAGGTGAAAATCTGTGCTGGGGTACGTCTTGGAGCCCTGGAAACACGTTTTGCGCGTGGAACTTGGCCTCGGGTGTGTTGTCTGTGACGATATTGGTGAGGGGAACTGGGTGGGTAGCAAGGGAAAAAAACGCGATCGAGGTCATTCATCTGACCTCGAGTCAATATATGTAGTGCCTTACGCGTGAGTGCTGTCTGACTGTGGGTTCGTACCGGCCCAGGTTTTTTCTTAGGCTGGGGCGTTTGACGCACTGATAACTTGATACTAACCTTTGATTGGTGATTGTGGGTGTTCATGGTGTCGCTTGTTGTTTTTTCATTGTGCTAAAACCTGTGTGGCCGTAGGTGAGCACATACTGCCAGACTCCCGAACGAGTGGAGATGAAAAACGAATGAGGATATGTTCAGATAGTGATAAGGACAAGCGAATAGGAGGGTCACAAGGTCTCTACGGACTGGTACATGGGGGAACCTGGCACCAGATGTCTGGCTGCCACGATGCTCGTGAAGCATCGACGATTCTCGTGAGGAACATGTCCCGAAGCTAACAGAGAAGGGGTTCTCGCACTCCTATGGATGCCGAATCAGCATATCACACATTGAAATCTGGCCATCCTTATACCTTTAGTTCCTCGAGGTAAGCCTCGATACGCCTCGTGGTTATATGCCCTCCCAGTATGTATCCCTCCAGCTCACCAACCTCAAAGAGGTCCTCAAAGGGTTTCAATGTCCGCTCTCAAAGACGGTCAAGGCGGATCTCTTTGTAACTGAGCCTGTCCCTGCCGCATACAAGGCGTTACACGATACAGTAGGAGAGGATCCCCAATTGCAACAAGACATGTCGCCCAAGCTACTCAGAGGTTCCCTTGGAACTTCGGGCGAAATCTAGCCCAGCCTAAGCCGATACGAAGAATTCGGGGTCCCGTAAATGCTTGACGGGTGGACCGCCGAGTTAGGGGTGATGAAACGCGACCTTATCCGCGTGTTTGGACTCCTCGGTCGCCGGTGGGGTGTCGTAGAAGAGGAAGGCCACGACGATGAGAAAGATGATGGTTCATACTCTGCTGCTGGTCCCTTTGTTGGTTGTAGCGGGGGAGGTGGGAGATGAATTGGATGATGGGACCTGTTACCAAGATGGCTGGGATGCGTTGTATATGGGGGAGGGGAACCGACGTCCGGCGGGCGAGGAACGCCGAAAGACCCGTGTTGAGGTGGGGCGTAGTTGGCAGTTTCTGAGCGTCATGTCCACTAGTCTGCATCTCGAACTCTTCTTGGGCAAGGGTAGACGAACCCCTGGTTCATCGTGAGTGTAGTGACAGTGTGCGAGTGGTTGGGCTTACATGTTACACGAATTCGAACTCATGCCCTACACATACTACAGCCTGGGGCCTCAGAACTATCCGGGTTCTGGCTCTGTTCTCTTGTGTGGGCTAACGGTCACTGGAAAGTATACGCTCTGGTCGGGGAACCGACCAAATCAAACACCACCTCATCTTGCACGTCCAAGTTTGACCTTCAGTTTCGTGATCTCATCCTTCAGCCAACTATTCTCCTCCCTCAACCACAACACCTCTTGCCGATACCTCTCCAACTCCGACTCCTCCACCTCCACGACATTGCCAGCAGGAACTCCCTTCAAAACACCAACTTGCTCTTCGATCATCTTGAGTATGTCCCCGCTGACATCGCCTTGGACGACGATCTCGTCCAGCTCCAGTGCATTCTTCGTCACCGACGATCCACACGCGAACCTGGTGGCGAATAGCTGTGCCGCCTTCTTCAGGTTCACCCCTGTGACGATCCAATCAGTCGTCGAATGGTCGATCGAGACGAGTAGGGGGTTCTCACCGAACGCTTCCAGCCCGTGTATCGATGTCACGTACTTGTTCCTGTTCCGTTGTATCCGTTTGATCGTGACTATCGACGCCTGTACACGGTTCAGGATGGATGGAGATGCACAAGAGGAAGACGATAGACCTCTTTCTTCTTCGCCTCCTCGAGAGCCTTGGCTTTTGCCTTCACCTCCTTCTTCGCCGTGTCCTTCTCTATCAATGCCTGCCCTTCCCGGCTCAGTGTACCAATCTTTGCCTGCAGCGCCTCTAGTCGATCTTCGTCAGATCTCGACGGTCTGGGATCAAACGGCACTGATATCACCCCTTGAGTAGTATCGGTCGTAGAGGTCAGACCGCTCGTCCTTCAGCCACTCCTTGCACTTGGAGAACCGAGGACCGAACTCGCAGTACTCGAGCGGGAAGGTGCATACTGATAATGTTCAGCGGGTCACGTCGATCGACATGTCGGCTGGTTTTCACTGACTTTTGCAATAGAACACGTCGACTGGAGGGATTGGTTGTGAAGCATCCGCAGTCGTCTCTTCCGGTACGGAGACGGCTGCTGGGGGTAGGGATTGTCGGTTTCGTTTCTTGTTGGGTGGTGCCATTGTGGACGGGATCAAAGGACCTGGCAGGAAGAGGCACGGAACCCAGTCGATCCGGGTGGTCCGGCCAGTATCATCCGGTCCCGTTTGTACGGTGGTTGTTATTACCCATCGACAGTCCACAGAGATGATATGAGATGCTAGGTGGTACAGAGTATACATGCATATCGATTGAAAGAAATTACTACTGAGCCACGGAATGCTAAGAATGGCACCGTGGAGGTACTTCAGACCCTGAACTGCCCCATGCAACTACTCTCGCATATCAGCTAAGGAAATGGCGGCGAAAGTGAGGTCACGTACCAACTCCGGTCCGCCGACGTGATTTTTCTTGAGCTACTCCATGATGTTCCCGTGAGCCATCCGTTCTGACACCGTGACAAACTGTTCTTTCTCTATGTCCTCCTGAACGCCGGTAAGTTTTAAGATGTTCGGATGGGATAGCGTGCTCCAGAGTACAACTTCTTGGCAAAATTGTTGGAACAGAACGGTTCAGCCATGGGCCGATTGGCCGGGACATTGTTGTTGATAGTCACCTTTCTCATTTTCTCCAAGTCCCCCTGCGCTGCGGCCCTCAAGATCCTCACCACAACAGGCCGTCCCATGTACCTTCCGCGTCTGACATCCGTAAATCGGCCGGAGAGGAAGGTCTTGTCTTTGACTTCAATCTTTTCTATTGCTGTCACGTAATCTGGCAATCGTCCACAATATCCAGCAAGTCTTCTCAACGTGGAAAAGAAAGCCTGCTTCTCAGTGGGGTGGAGGTTATACTTTGCGATCCCCTAACAAACCACTTGAGACGATGAGAGATGGGAGCAAATGTGAATCGTGACTTACGTGGCTCAAAGTCTCGATACACAACTCCGCATCTTCGGGTCCCAAAAGGAAGACAAAGGCCCTACTCTCCATATCGGCCAGTATCTCAGTCAAGGTGCGAACGGCCCCGCCCTCGTCGGTGGCGCCGATGACGTGTTCAAGAGTTTCCCGTAGAGTCTTTGGTCATGGCTCTCCGGGGAAGAGTCGAACGTGTCGAGGACAGGCGTTGGGGAGGCAGGGCGGAAAGGAGGAGGATGAGCGGTTTGCTGCATTGGGGTCTGTTTTTATCGGTGAGTGCGTGGTGGCGAAGGTGCGGCCCACGGCGGTGTCCAGATAAGTTAATGTTCCCCGGCTTTTCCCCGGGGTCACCTCGCCAATTCCGACAGTGTTTGCCTCCATCACTGTTCAAGACTCCTATGTATATCTCAGTAGTTACGCGCTACAAAGGAAATCCTGCAGGATGTGGTTCCTGACGCGAAGTATGTCTGGAAGACGCGAACGATGAAATACGTCATACAGCGGACGACTGAAATCGAGTTCTCATCGTTGCGAGTGCTGCCCTCGACAAGGCTGAGGTTGAGTTGGTGAACGAAATTATCGCGTGGATGGTTGGCTGACTCGAGGTATCGTGTTTTTAGCTTGGTGATCTCGAGCTGGACACTCCAGAGATCATCCGGCTGATCCGGTCGGTGAAAAAACTTCCTCCAACCAGCGGGATTCTTCCCCAGGTCCTTTTTCTCATTCCGGACTTCTGGGTATGCACAAGACGGGATCTCAATAACCCGCATACGTAGGGCATGGCGGGAGGTGCTCATATTGCGTCCTTGGGGACCGGAGTTGGCAAACAGTTGTGAAGTATGGAAGCGAGGATGAAGTAAGGGAAGGATCGCGGAACAGCGAGATAAACACAGAACAAAGAGAACGAAGGGGAAGGTTGGTAAAAGTAATGAGCGCGAGGAGCGATTCGAAAACGAGATTGTCGCTCACTACAGACAGGCAGTGGCCATGGGTAGGGCGGAGGAATTGGACTTCGTCTGATTCGGCCACGGGCCGTGCCACCCGTCGGCACTAGGCCTCTGACCCTCGAACGTGAGGAAGGAGGCTTTCCTTTCTTTGGTTAGTACGCTGGTAAGCGCCTACAACGCAGTAAGGACGGACACCCCCCAAGATACAGACTTACTGGGCCTGTTCACAAAAAAAACACGATTGTACCCCTACAACTCCAGCTCCGGGACTTGAAGCTTGGAAGGTGAAAGTGAGGAAAGTAAAGATCGCGTTCACTGCCCACCATCGATATGCGATTGACGCCGTTGTTCGTAAACGACGACGATCCCCCAATAATCCGTAACCCCATCACGACCCTGCCACGCCCATTGCGCACGTTCCAGACGTGGATATGAATATATCACCAGGATAGCCTCCAACAAGATCCAGTCTACTTTCTGCTCCCGCTCCCCCCCTCCCCGCTGGCTCGAGGATTGCTATGTCCGACGGGACGGTCTCGCATGGTGAGCCATAATCTCAACCATCGCGAACGCGACCCACTGACAAGGAGAGTCTTTCGCCAGAGTTCCCTCCTATCACTCCTGAAGACCTCGCGAAAACGGGGGTTGAGTCACCACTTATTCCCTTCACCATCTCCGCGATATCGCGACTTGAACAAACGCCAAGTAGCTCACCTCCACTCAGCCAAACAGAAGCCGACGACCTTGTAGAAATAATTGACAAGGTATACCCCCTTCCGTGAATCCCTCCCCGCACACTAAATTCTCGACGATCAGGTCCTGTCATCCGTGACAGTGAACCCAAGCTTGAAGATCCGGTGTTTCAGAGCTCTGCACAAAGTCTCGCCTTCGTATGGGGTTTTACCTAAATCGTACCTCCCGGCCGGGGTGGCATTGAGTGACAGTACCCCTCACGCTTCGGGTGGATTCGCGGATATTTGGAAGGGCGAGCTGGATGGGAACCGGGTGTGCGTCAAGTCTTTTCGGACCCAGGCGGTGGAAAATACAGAAAAGTTCAAACGGGTACGTGGCAGTTCTCTATCGACGAGGGGGTGGGCTCAGCCTGATTTCAATCAGAGGTTCTACCGCGAGATCGTAGCTTGGAAGTACCTTTCGCATTCGAACGTGCTACCACTCCTCGGAGCTTCGGAGATGTTGTTCTCGTTTTCCATCATAAGCCCTTGGCTGCCCAACGGAAATATCATCGAGTACATCAAGAAAACTCAGGGGGTCAATCGATTACAGCTGGTAAGCGATCCCTATCATCTTCGCAGACAAACCATTCAAGACTTCGTCCTCGGTAGCTTGCGCAAGCTGCCAGTGGTCTCGAGTATGTACATTCACTAAGCATCGTACACAGCAATATCCACCCGGTGAGCTTTGAGCGGGTTATCAGCCTGGGATATACGCCAATATCCGTTCCGTCTAGGGGAACATCCTGATCAACGAGGGTGGTGTTGCGTGTCTTACGGACTTCGGGATAGTGGGTGTCGTCGTGGAGCCAGGTTACATGGCGACGGAGGATCCCAAGTCAATGATACGTTACAGGGCCCCGGAGCTATTAGACCTATTACGGTCCCACCTTCCGGATTGCGTCCCCTCGAAAGAGAGCGACATTTACTCCCTCGCGATGACCACCTACGAGGTACGCCCATCCCGCACCGTTCATAGTCATCCCTAATATCATTGCTTTGCCATAAGATCCTCACGGAGATCCCACCGTACGGGAATGCTCAGTACAGTGATATCGCGCTTAGCGTCGTTAGCGGAGATCGACCACCCCGCCAAATGCTCGCCCCGTGGTTGTCGGACCAGATATGGAATATGATCGTGATATGTTGGAGTGAGAAGCGAGAACAGCGGTGGGATATACGTGCCGTATGCAACCAGCTATTGGTGTCGAGTATCCAGGAGAACGAGGAGGTTGAACAAGGTAACCAACGTACTTTCTCGATCGGCGGCATAAGTTGAAAGGGATATCCCCTGTTCATAGATGCCCAAACAACAAGGGTCCCGAACGTCATCGAGGATGTTCTCCCTAATGATCTGCCAACAGCGCCGTTAACCATGGAGGTGGAAGGTAACTACGGTCTCTGTCGATGATCGAGCCACGCTCACTATTGTAACTCGTTTCCGACTCCCGTAGATCGCGGCCACCCGGTGTCCCCAGTATCCCCTGTTCAACCCGAGATTATAAAAAATTTGATAAAGCGCACGAAAAATCTACGTTCACAACCGGCGCCCATCCCAAGTACACCGAAAGCGACGGCTCCCTGGAAATGGTTTAAGTGGCTGCTCCCTTGCATCGGTCATCACGACCATGAGCAAGGGGTAGATCCCCCTTCTGAAGCTCAAGGAAAGGGAGCACGAGAGAACGCGCTAATGGATGCCGTACATCCAACGTATCCTGAGGCCCCTCCACTCTCCCCCGTTTTATCCACACACCACGATTCCAGTTTCTCAGGCTGGGGATGGGTGATTAGCGGCCTCATCGACACCATCTTCTCGGACCGCGACGAGGTCAAGGGGATCGGACAACTTAGTGGGGGCGACGCTCAGATCTTTATTGATATGGTATACGAGGTATACCTATACTCTCTTTCATCTCCGAAGGTCACGCCCACTAACATCCGCTGGGTTTCCAATCAGGCATCGGAGTTCCTTGATCCCGCGCTATGGACGAGGTGTCTGCAAGTTTTGTCCAAGATTTGTGGCCGTCATGCCCTACTTCCAAGATCGCTGAGCATCCCAATCTCCTGGGATCCAGCGGAAGAACCCCTGTACCGGGCTGGGTGTGCAGATGTGTGGAAGGGCATATCTTGCGGGCAGAACGTCGCAATCAAGATTCCGAGACTATACCGGTCCGTTGGCCATGAGAGAGTTAAAAAGGTAAGTTCAGGATCCTCCCCCATCTGCAGTATGTATTGACCGCCGGACCATGGTGTGGATGCTAGAGGTTCTGCAAGGAGGTTATGATATGGAGCAGACTTTGCCATCCGAACGTGCTGCCGCTGTTAGGGGCGGCAACGATCAACACTCGACTCGTGATGGTGTCGGCATGGATGGTGCATGGTACTGTCAACGAGTTTGTGAAGGCACATCCAGATGCGGATCGATTAGGACTTGTCAGTTTTTTTTTTTTTTTTTCAAAATTATCACATCCCAACTTTCTGATAGCTGTCTTACTTCTATAGTTGATGGATACTGTTAGTGGGATGGTCTATCTGCATGAACGAGAGGTGATTCACGGAGATCTCAAGGGGGTATGTCTCTGAACCCAATCTTCACTCTCCTGTGTAGTGGCTTACTCGACTTGAGGCCAACGTCTTTGTCGACCACAATCGTCGCGCCCGCATTGCGGACTTTGGTTTGCTTAGAGTCATCTACGATAAGGCGGACTTCACCTCCTCAATCACATACACCGGGAGTGGTATGCTTCGGTGGATGAGCCCGGAGCTTCTTGACCCAAAAAGTTCCAAACTAGAGGACAGTCGCCCAACCAAACAATCCGACGTCTACGCACTGGGAATGCTGGTATACGAAGTCCTCAGCGGACAAAAACCGTTCTCCGGGTATATGGACGTGGCTGTTATGCAGAAGGTCATAAGAGGTGAACGTCCTCAGAGACCTCAAGGAGAGAGCGGGGAAAGGTTCGTTAATGATATATGGGAAATGTTGGAACTTTGTTGGAAAGCTGAGTGGGATGACCGTCCGAGTGTCGAAAGCATACTCCGGTGCCTGGAAGGGGCGGCGCAACCGTCGAGGCCACCCCCACCTACCCCCACCATGAACAAAGATGCGGAGGCCATTGTTGAATCCCAGGAGCAGTCAGATCAGGACCTTATTGATACAGTTGATGGGGTATTTTCTTTGCTATTACAGGATCTCTGTACCAGACTAATGTGGATTCCAGGTCCTGTGTCGCAATGTGTATGGTCGAGATCGGCACGAGTTGCTTAACACCTTGTGCAAGATGTGTAGCCGCCAAAGGGTGGTACCCACTGCTATGCACATGGTCAGCTGTCTAAACAGGGGGCTCGCTGAAGAATATAATGGAGGTCATGGAACCATATTCAGAAGCGAACTTAATGGCCATGCAGTTGCTATAAAGACCTTGCGTCTCTATCTGACCAGTGATTTTGATAAGCGCCTCAGTGTATGCATATTTACCTCATGTACTGCAGAACCTCCCACTGACACATGGATCCTAGGAATTCTGCAGAGAAGCTGTTGCGTGGAGGCATCTACGACACCCGAACATCCTACCATTGCTGGGTGTAAATCTCGAAGGGCGTCAGCTCGCCATGATATGCGAGTGGATGGACCACGGTAACATCAATGAGTTTATAGAGAGGAATGAAGGGGTTAATCGTGTCCAACTTGTGAGTGATGGTGCGTTGCCATGTGGAAACTACTGTAATTTGTTAATTCAGCTAGTTGACGCTGCGAATGGGTTGGAGTATATGCACAGCCTTCACATGGTACATGGAGACTTGAAAGGGGTATTACTCAATCGACAACCTAACGGGCAACTACTGATAACACTCACCAGGCAAATATACTCATCAACAAAGATTCTAATGCCTGCCTCGCTGATTTTGGTCTCTCGACCATCGTCGGCACAGAGGGTCGTGCTACAGTCAATGCTTCTTCGACCTCTGTGGCTTTGGAGGTATCTCTCGTGTCATTTACTGCTGGTGGGACTGTTCGGTGGATGAGTCCAGAATTACTTGACCCGGATCGATTTGGATTCGCCGATGATCGACCAACCAAGCAATCAGACTGTTATGCTCTCGGGATGGTTGTATATGAGGTATGTGTGGAGGCAGTTATTCACACCTTCGCAAAGGTCTGAGCTATATACCGCCAGGTCCTTCGTGGGAATTGTCCTTATGAAGACATCAGAAATCGAGAGCTTGTGATTCTAATGGTCTTGGATGGCAAACGGCCACAAAAACCGGAGGCGGTGGAGAGTCTTGGATTCACCAACGAGTTATGGACAATTGTTGAACAGTGCTGGTCAGCAGACGGTGGTACACGACCAGACGTGAGGACTGTGTTGTCTCATTTAAACCACGCCACACGGTATTGGGAAAGAAGGCAACTGGTATAGCTGGAGACTTTCGAGCAATATATCGCAACAAACCATATGTCCCTACCGACCCTTCCGACACTCTTATTATCTCTCCTCTCGATAATGCGCTCTGAGAACCGCCAGAGACCTGGCCGCACGTAGTAACTTGCTGGCGATCACACCATCAAGCTTGTGAACTTGGTCCACGACTGACTGTTTTACACCACCATCACTTCCTCTCCACCACCCTCTCTTTCCCATCCTTTGATTCCTTCTGGCCTTCGTGATGATTCCCCTGCCATCATTGCGACCACTTTCAGATCTGGACTCGGGGGTTCAGCCCTTTGGAATTTTCGACACTCAGCTTTGGGTACCATATGGACGCACGTGGTTGGTAGATATCCTCAATAACCCACGTATGTCAGGCATCGCGGGAGGTGTGAATGTCGTCTCCTTCCTCGTGGACTAGCTTCAGCTGCAGGAATGCCCCGAGAGCTCACGTCTTCCTCAGGCGTTTAATGTCCTCCCCATCAGCTACTAAGATTCGGATGAATCGATGGCAGCCAATCTACGAGGCAACACCGATCATCGCCCGCCGCTCGCTGTTCCGCTCCTCGAAGGGCTGGACAGACAATTGCCGCAAACTTACGGCATGGTGTAACCTCGTGCTCACAACCACCCTCCTCAAGGAAGACCTCTTCTCATTGCGCGAACTCCGCCTACAGTACATTCGCACCAAACTTCTGGGCAAAGCCACCGTAAGACACCTCGACTTCTTCGAAACAGCGTTGAGGTCGACGTAGTCAACCATAACGGTGGTAGTAGTGATGCGGAAGACTAAGGAAGGGAAAACTCAAGTAACGATCCTCTGATGGGTCGGTTTGTGTTTCTGTCGGACCCCGACCCTCAATCTATGACGTTCTGTCGTTAGCCCCACAGGCTCTCCCAGCGTTAGATACAAACCTCGTCATGTTCTTTCGTTTCCAATATTCTATGTGCTCTATGTGTTTTAAACGCGACGCGTTCATCTGATACGATCGTGTACAAGTTATCGCTCCTGCAAGAGGCACCGGCAATGAAAATAGAACCTGGGGCATCTCTCGTTCCGGAGACGAGTTCGACAGTCCGACACTGACTGGTTCCCACTCTCGCAACCTGTCTTCTGTGAAGGATTTTTTTTGAGTTCCGAGTTTATTGTGCTAAGGCGTGAATACCTATGTTACACATCACGTTCTACGAGGGTTGGGTGGGTTCGGGGGGTTGGTATAGAAGTATGTAATCGATGTCGTTGCGAGGACGCGTCCCATCCTTTCAGGCTCAGGTTGACTTGGCCAGACATGTCCTATGAAGGATTACCAGCACTAACAATGCCCCAAGGTGTCCCGGTCTCCGAGGTGCATGATTTTGGCTAGCGCCAAAACTGAGGATCTTCGTCGGAGTTTCTTCACAAAACTAGTCGCGAGGACAATACACGATTTCGCCTGTGGGTAGTATTCAATAGTGAAAGATTGTCAGCCCCTTGTTCATTACACTATGTACGCCACATTTCCTGCAAACCGGTCACTGTCAATAGTAACGCCTACACACCCTTGCGACCTCTCAATACTCGGAAATCTTCACCCCTTCACACGCAGACCTCCGACGTGGTTGAGCGTATTGATCTCCCCGAACCAGAAAATTCGTTCTCTGAATCATCAGGAGGGATGATTTAATGCTAAGCGTAAGAGCGTGATGGAAACAGTCGCAGCTGCAGCGTCCAGAGAGACGAAACCAAGGTCTGTTGAGATCGAAATGAGCCAGGTAAAATCGGTACTGGGATACGTCTTGGAACTCTGGAAACACGTTTTGCGCGTGGAACATGGCCTCGAGTATGTTTTCGAGGTCACTGTCTATGACGATAGCGATGAAGGGGACTGGGTAGGTAGCAAGGGGAAAAACGCGATCGAGGTCATTCATCTGACTTCGAGTCATTATCATGTACCTTACACGTGGGTTCGTATCGGACGCACTGATAATTTGATGCTCACCTTTGATTACACGACCGCTAGTGGGTTGTCAGGGTCCAGCTTGTTGCCCGTTTCTCCATTCCGCTAAAACCTGTGTGGCCATAGGCCGATCACATACTGCCTGACTCCCGAACGAGTGAAGATGAAAAACGAATGAGGATATGTTCAGATAGTAATAGGGACAAGCGAATAGATGTGAGTCGGCGGGCGCGCACGGGAAGCTCGATCGGTTTCGGCCGCTCGAGTTCGTCGCGACACGGGTTTCGACGACCACGGTAAGATCACTCGTAGAAGAAAGGGAATTGAACTCTGTTCGATGCTGTAGATTACGGTACATAGCTCAGCCTTATATACTTAATTTACGAGACCATGAAATCATTGTAGAAAAGACGAATAACTTAAAGGAAAAACACATGATGTCGTTTGTCGTTGGGTTCTGGACCCGCGTGATCGTGATATAGAGTGGGTCCGGGCCGTACAATAGGAGTGTCACAAGGCCACTATGGGCTGATACATGGGGGAATCTGGCACCAGATGTCCGGCTGCCACGATGCTCGTGAAACATTGACGATTCTCGTGAGGAACATGTCCCCGAAGCTAACAGGGAAGGGATTATCGCACTTCTGTGGATGCCGAATCAACATATCACACATTGGAATCTCGCCATCCTTTTACCTTTAGCTCCTCGAGGTAAGCCTCGATACGCTTCGCAACATCGTGCGCTAGCTTCTCCCTCGTGATCGGACGCCTTTCCTTCCTGTGATTTGTCGTCATGATCTGTTTATGGAATTTACATTACAAGAGCGAACAGAGCGAAATTAATTCACTGCACCTGTCTCGGCTTGCTGGATACGGGGTAACCAACGATCTAATCAAACAGTGAAGGGGCTGAGCGACAACAGAGGTTACTATCACAAAATTCACGTACACGGATTCTGAAGGTGACAGAGTTCCCAATATTACCGTCCTCAAACATGGGATCGTCACGGTCGTCAGGGCCATCAAAATGTAGGTTCATGGCGTCGGTCAATCTTATCCCTTCCTTACCCTTGTCCTTGAAGACAATCGGAGGGAGCGGAATCCAGCCTTTCTGTGAAATCTCACAGTGGTATGGATCCTGTTCCACTAAGCGGAGCAGAGGTCGTGTGGGAAGGAAAGTAAGAGGAGTCTTCCGAAACAAGCGTGGTTATCAGTCGATCCTGAGTGTTTCTAAACTATCCAGTGCCTACCTGGATCGGCCCTTGTGGATCGAGGCAGTGCGATCTCCTGTGTAGGGCACGCCTTGCTTTGTGTGTCGTGACCGTGGCTCGCATCCGCCTTTCTGGATTCGGGAATTCAACGTTGTCAGTTTCAATTAGCGGCGATTCTACGGACAGCCCCCTCGTCTCCTCTCTCCCAACACCGCCAGCGGGATGAGAAACCAGGAGAGCTGCCTGTCCCCAAGCATCGGCCCCATTGGTGTTCATCGCCTGGGCGGTCTCCAACAACAGAGACTCCATAACCATTGGGTAGGAGGCTTGGGGCATTCCGCTGAAATTCGAATACTCCGCTACCCCCTGGCCGTAAAAATCAGGGCCACGGCTTGGACCCGGGCCCAGGCGCTGACCGATAGGGTTGAACCCGCCTGTTACGGGGTTGTTCTGCATTCCGGGACTGGGGGTGGAAAATAGGGTCTCCACATACCCAACCTCGGCGATGCCAGTGTATGGTATCGGTGGAAGTTGAGGGGGATACTGGAGGTCGAAGCATTCGACTCCTTTCCCACCGCAGTCAATACTTGTGCCCGACACGTAGTCGCCGTGGTAGGGACTCAGTGCCTATCAACGTGTCGGTCAACCCATGGGGGAGGTGTAGACATGGACGCACGTATGAAGACGAAGCCGAGTGGAGATCTGTGATGTTGCTCCAGACCGCTGTCCCTGACTCTCTCGCGCGGGCTTCTTGGTAGTCCTCCAATCCCTGGCCAGAGGGAGGATAAAAGAACGGTGCAGTTGTATAATCGTCTGGGCTTGGGAGATATTGAAGAGATGGGGCGATTGCGGATGTCTGTGGGAGGTGTGTCACTGATGCCCAACGAACGAGGGGGAGTGTAATCACAGTCGTATCGATTTGCAAATCTTCCCCCGGTCCCACGGAGTCGACGTTCTCGTGGCTTCCTCCAGCGGGAGGGCAGGAGGGGCGGCGCCACATTGCGAGTCCACTCGAAGCCCCCTGGTCAGCGGGTCTGTTCATGGTGTTAGCAAAACGTCAAACCTGGGGACTGTGCGTAAGTAAGATAAACTCAAACAGACCTTTATATGGGGTCCCGGGATACGAGGAAGTCTTGAAATGCCGCAGCTCAGCACGGCCACACAGGTAGCTCTTAACGGCAGTTGCGGGGTTAACGGAAAGCAACAATCGATTGAGCATCCCACTAGGTTGCCTTGTGGTCACCAGGGGCTGGAAACAGGCAAGAGGTACACCCGGAAAGACATTGCCGGAACCAGCGGTCATACTCGGATGTACTTAAGGACCCGAATACCTGATATCCACGATAAGCCCGGACGAAGAGTGGGGCCCTCCCTTACCGGTCACAAAGAACTAAGCAAGACCCGTCTGAAGCACTTCAAACCGCGACCGTACCGAGGAACCACAAACAAGTGACGAGTCGGTAGTGGTGCAGATTGTGTGTTCCAGGCAGAAGGAGGTAATTCTGGGTGACGAGGGTGGTCTCTAGAGACCCAAAAGTACAAGATCCATGTTGAGGAAGACGGGATCACAGAGAAACATCCGGATTCTCATAAGTTTGTAAACCCCGCCGGAGAGAGCACTAGCGGGGAGAGAGCCTGCAGTTTTATGACTCGTTGTCAGGAGAGAGCCCGTAGTTCCGTAACTCACTGCCATGAGAGAATAACAAGAGAAAAGAGGGGCCATCCGAGGAATAGAGGGGAGATAAGAGAAACGATTGCCACCGGGACACCAATAAGATGCGGTGACTGCGGGATCGGCCTTCTGTGGATGAATGGGGGAACCCCGGATTGCGTGCAGCCCCAGATATCCCTCCAATTCAGCACTCCACGCTGTGGGTCCCACTTATCGCACCGTTCCGCGACGATCATCCATAGCGGGGGGCGTTAAGAAGAGCTCCAAATGGTTTGGGATCCCGAAGGGGGGAAAACGGCCGGTTGTCCGAAACGGACTTTCGAAAGCGGGCGAGACACGAATTCACAAAGAATGAACACTGATTATACTGTACTCGTGCGGCCAAAGCGGTGGTCATCACTGGTCAATATCAATGATCACCAGGTCTACCTGGCGTCCTCGTCTTCAGTCGTCATTGAGTCTACCGGTGCCATTTTGTCCCGTGGGTCCTTCCAACACTCTTCTCACCTCTTTCC
>Ga0307513_10001510_pt1 | contig 33405 bp, 35 predicted proteins | sample 15_EM_MG_FD_202174 | JGI IMG/M metagenome (GOLD analysis project Ga0307513, IMG submission 202174) | Populus trichocarpa ectomycorrhiza microbial communities from riparian zone in the Pacific Northwest, United States - 15_EM | ecosystem: Host-associated > Plants > Roots > Unclassified | place... | reverse complement strand
CGTGGTGAGGCGCCGCGGGCTTGTCGGCCGCCTGGGACGCCGAAGCCGCCAGCAGGGCGGCGAGCGCAATCGCTGTGGTTCTCATCATGCTCTCACCCATAAGGCCTCAGGAGAGCACTTTTCGCCGGACTGGACGAGTCCGGCTCAGGCCTTCCCGGCGGCGATGTAGTTGTCGACGGCGTTCTCGAGCACGGTCAGCGGCATGGAGCCGGCCAGCAGCACGGCGTCGTGGAACTGGCGGATGTCGAACTTCGGACCGAGCGCGGACCTGGCCTTCTCGCGCAGGCGCAGGAACGTGACCTTGCCGACCATGTAGCTGCAGGCCTGGCCCGGGTTGCAGGCGTAGCGCTCGATCTCCTGGCCGGCGAGCGCGATCGGGTCGCCCTCGATGTCGTGCAGGGTCTGCACCGCCTTCTCACGGCTCCAGCGCAGGGCGTGGATGCCGGTGTCGGTGACCAGCCGGCCCGAGCGCAGCAGGGCGTCATGGATGTAGCCCAGCTCGCTGGACGGCTCGCCCTTGTAGAAGTCCATCTCCTGGGCGAGCTGCTCGGAATAGAGCGCCCAGCCCTCGATATAGGCCCCGAAGCCGCCCGCCTTGCGCAGCATCGGCAGGTCCGCCTGTTTCTGCAGGGTGAGCTGCAGGTGGTGGCCGGGGACCCCCTCGTGGAAGGTCGTGGTCGGCATGTCCCAATAGGGCGCCTCGGCCGTGTCGCGCAGGTTCAGCCAGTAGATGCCGGGCCGCGTGCCGTCGAGGCTGCCGTCGGTGTAGTGGGTCGAGGCGCCCTGCTCGGTGGCCGGCGGGATCCGGCGAATCTCCAAAGGCGTCTTGGGCAGCATGCCGAAATATTCCGGCAGGCGCTTCTCCATCCGCTGGACCAGCAGGTTGAGGTCGGCGATCTCCCTGGCCTTCCCCGCGTCGTCGTTGGGATAGATGTACTTCGGATCCTTGAAGAGCGCGGCGTAGCGCTCGCCGATGGAGCCCTGGGTCATGCCGATCTGCCTGAAGAGCACGTCGGCGCGGGCGTGCAGCGCGGCCGTGACGTCGAGGCCCAGCTTGTGGACCTCGGCCGGCGTCATGGTGGTCGTGGTCTGGGCCTGCAGCGCCATCAGGTAGAAGTCGTCGCCGCCCGGCAGGCGCCAGACGCCGGCGTCGTGCACGGCCTTGGGCTGCAGGCTCTGCAACAGCGCCATCTGGCGCTCCAGCGCCGGGAGCACCTTGCCGGTGTAGGCCGCGGTCGCGGCCTTCGACCAGTCGCCGGCGATGCCCTTGGCCTTGGCGCGGTCCACCAGCGAAGAGATCAGCGACGACTGCTCCGGCGGCGCGTGCAGCGTCTTCATCTGGCCGAGCGCGCCGGCGATGGCGAAGTCCGGCGGGATGACGCCAAGGCCGACGTCATGGCGGGTGCGTTCGATCTCGTCGTCCATCAGCCGGGCGAACTCGCCCAGGCGGGCCACATAGGCCTCGCAGTCGGCGGCCGTCTCGATGGTGTGCTGGCTGGAGAGGAAGTCCGGGACGTAGGTATAGGCGCCGTCGATCTGGCTCAGCGCATAGGGCGCGGAGCCCGAGCCATAGGCGAATCGCTTGCCGATCCGGTCCTGGCTCTGCAGGTCGTAGAGCACGGAGTCGTAGTTCACCGCCGGCATGCCGCTGAGCGGCTTGCGCGGAATGGCGGCGAGGCGGGCCAGATTGTCCGCAGTCTCGCGCTTGTAGCGCGCCACGTCGGCGAGCGAGCCCTTGTGCAGCTGCGACTTCAGGGCGGCGTTGGGGCCGGTGTCCAGGCCGAGCGACGTCGCCAGTTCTGGCCCCTCGGCCAGCTGCTGGGCGAAGAAGTCGTCCATCGCCTTGTTGAGCTGGGCTTCGGCGCCCGTGGCCGGTGCAGCGGCGGCGCTTCCGGCGAGCGCGATCGCCGCGCCGGACGAGATCAGGAGGGTACGGCGGTTGAGCACGGACGTTTCTCCAAATGGCTTGGCCGCAAGGCTTACGGGCTCGGTGCGCCAGCGCCAAGCCGCGGGTCATGAAATTCCAGTAATGCGCCGTCGGGCGGGCTGAGTTATGCCGGATGCCCAGCCACAAGGGGGTTCCCGTTCCATGTTCGCGTCACGTTTGGCGATCGCCGTTCTCGCAGGCCTGGCGCTCGCTGGTCCCTCGTCCGCGGCGCCGTACGCCGCCGAGGCGGCCGAAGTCAACGTGCAGGCGATCGTCCGCAGCCCGGCCTTCAAGGCCGCTGTGGCGACCCTGGACCGCGAGCACGACCGAATGGTCGGCGACATCGTCGCCCTGACCGAGATACCCGCCCCGCCCTTCAAGGAAGCCGCCAGGGGCAAGGCCTATCTGGCCATGCTGAAGGCGCACGGCCTGAGCGAGGTGGAGATGGATGGCGCCGGCAATGTCATGGGCCTGCGCCGCGGAACCGGCCCGGCGGGCGCGCCGCTGGTGGTGCTGGCCGCCCACCTGGACACCGTCTTTCCGGAGGGAACGGTGACCAAGGTCCACCGCGAGGGGACCAGGCTCTCTGCGCCGGGCGTGGGCGACGACACCCGAAGCCTGGCGGTCCTGCTGGCCTATATCCGCGCGCTGGACGCGGCGAAGGTCCAGACCCGGAGCGACATCCTTTTCGTGGGCGACGTGGGCGAGGAGGGTCCCGGCGACCTGCGCGGCATGCGCTACCTGTTCGGCAAGGGGAAGTACAAGGACCGGGTGAAGGCCTTTTTCTCCATGGACGGCAACGAGGCCCAGCGGGTGACCTATGGCGCGGTGGGCTCGCGGCGCTATCGCGTGGCCTTCCACGGGCCGGGCGGGCACAGCTACGGCGCCTTCGGCATCGTCAACCCGATGGCCGCCATGGGCCACGCCATCGACCAGCTCTACCAGGTGAAGGTCCCGGCGACGCCCCGCACCACCTATGCGGCCAGCGTGGTCGGGGGCGGCGTCAGCGTGAACTCGATCCCCGCCGACGTCTGGCTGGAGGTGGACATGCGCTCCGAGGACGAGGCCGAGCTCACCAAGCTCGGCGCGAAATTCCTGGCCATCCTGCAGGAGGCCGCCGCCCACGAGAACGCCGCGCGCTCCACCCGGATCGGCAAGGTCAGCGTCGAGCCGAAGCTGATCGGCGAGCGACCCACCGGCCACACGAGCGCCGACGCCCTGATCGTCGCCACCACGGTCGCCGCCGCGCGGGCCGCCGGCTACACCCCCGAGTTGGGCGCCTCGTCGACGGATTCGAACATCCCGATCAGCCTGGGCATCCCGGCGGTGACCATCGGCTCCGGCGGCCTGGGCGGCCGGGTCCACTCGCTCGACGAATGGATCGACGTCGCCAAGCCCGAGAGCCTGCGCGGCATGACCGTGGGGCTGGCCGCCGTGCTGGCGATGGCGGGCGTATGACCACGCCCCGCACGGCCGTCATCGGCGGCGGTCCGGCAGGCCTGATGGCCGCCGAGGTGCTGAGCGCGGCCGGCGTCGCCGTCACCGTCTACGACCGCATGCCCAGCGTCGGGCGCAAGTTCCTGATGGCCGGCCGCGGCGGCCTGAACCTCACCCACTCCGAGCCATTGGAAGGCTTCCTCGCCCGCTACGGCGCGGCGCGGGTGAGGCTCGGCCCGCTGGTCGAGGCCTTCACCCCCGCCGACCTGATCGCCTGGGCGCAGGGCCTGGGCCAGGAGACCCACATCGGCTCCTCAGGCCGGGTCTTTCCGACGTCGCACAAGGCCTCGCCGCTGCTGCGCGCCTGGCTGCGACGGCTGGAGGCCCAGGGCGTGCAGGTGCGGACCCGCCACGACTGGCTGGGCTGGGACGCCGGGGGCGCCCTGCGCTTCCAGACGCCGGACGGCGAGGTCGCCGCCACGCCGGATGCGACGGTGCTGGCCCTGGGCGGCGCGAGCTGGCCGAAGCTGGGCGCCACGGGCGACTGGACGGAAATCCTCGCCAAAGATGGGGCAGCCCTCGTCGCATTACGGCCATCCAACGTCGGCTTCGAGGCCGCCTGGAGCGAGGTCTTCCGCGACCGTTTCCACGGCCAGCCGCTGAAGAATGTCGGGGTCAGCTTCGAGGGCCAGGCCGCCCGCGGCGACGCCATGATCACCCGCGAGGGCATCGAGGGCGGCGCGATCTACGCCCTCTCCGCCCCGCTCCGCGACGCCATCGTCGCGACGGGCTCGGCCGTCCTCGAGATCGACCTGCGGCCCGACCAGTCGATCGGCCAGCTCACCGCGCGCCTGGCCATCCCGCGCGGCGGCCAGTCGACGACCAATTTCCTGCGCAAGGCCGCCCACCTGTCGCCGGTGGAGATCAACCTGCTGCGGGAGGCCCACGGGGTGGAGCTGGCGCTGACCGCCGGCGGCCTCGCCCGCGCCATCAAGGCCGCGCCGATCGCGCTCACCGCCACGCGCCCCGTCGACCGCGCGATCTCGACGGCCGGCGGCGTGGCGCTCGGCGACGTCGATGACGATCTTATGATCCGCATACGGACGAATGTTTTCGTCGCCGGCGAGATGCTGGACTGGGAGGCTCCGACCGGCGGCTATCTGCTGCAGGCCTGCTTCGCCACCGGGGTCGCCGCGGCCAGGGGCGCGCTGAAGCGGCTGGCTGGCTGACCGTCGCGGTCTTACGCGCGCAATAGACGCGGCCCCCCGGCGTTTTCACACCGAGGGGCCGGAGAGCCTACTGAAACCTACCGCTTAGCGGCTGGCGATGATCGAGGCGATCAGGCCGGAGGTCAGCGCCACAAGGGCGTAGTTGTTGTCGACCTGCACCCACTGATAGCCGCGCGGCGGGGCGCGCAGGTGATGGCGGCGATAGTCCACATAGCGGCTGCGGTCGCTGTAGTAGCTGCGGTCGAGGCGCTCGCCGCGGGCCCAGCGGTGCTTCTTCTGGCCGTAGTGGTTGCCGTTGTCGTGACGGCTCTGTTCGTAGCGGCCGTTGTTGTCATTGCGGCCGTTGTCGTCATGGCGCTGGCCATAGGGCTGAGCCGAGGCGGCCGTGCCGGCGAGCAATGACAGAGCGAGCGCGGCGGTAAGAAGGCGTTTCATGGGATAGGCTCCTTTCGATGAGGCCCGCAAGTTCCCACAAGCGGCCTGAGCCCGACCTGAACGCCAACTCGCAGCTAAGGTTCATCTCATTTCTTTGGCGCAACAAATCTCCAGGTACGAAGACTTGCATTCTCCGAACGACAACAGTCCAAATCTTTAGACTTATCCGAGCGTCCGACCCCAGAGCGCGAACAGCCGCTCCCAGTGCCGCTCGGCCGCCGGCTTGTTGTAGACCGCGCCCCGCTGCGGGAAGGCGAAGCCGTGGTGGACGCCGGGATAGAGCTCCACTTCGGCGTTGGCCTTCGACTTCAGCGAGGCGTCCAGCGCCTGCACCATCTCCATCGGCGCATAGGCGTCATGCTCGGCGCAGGCGACGTAGATCTCCGCCTTGGCCTTCTGCGCCGCCAGGTGCGGGCTGTCGGGCCGATCGGTGACCAGCTGGACGCCGTAGATCGAGGCGGCCGCCGCCACGCGGTCCGGATAGCGGGCGGCGAAGTTGATCGCATACTGGCCGCTCATGCAGTAGCCGACCGTCCCGACCGGCCCCTTTCCGGCCGCCGGATCGCGGTCGGCGAAGTTCAGCAGCGCATCGCCGTCCTCCATGACCTTGGCGATGCTGATCGAGCCCATCAGCTCGAACATCCGCGCGCCGGCCTCGGCCTCCGGCAGCTTCGGCAGATCGGCCAGCTCCAGGACGCCGCGCCGGTAGTAGAGGTTGGGCAGCATCACATAGTAGCCGGCCGTGGCGATCCGCCGGGCCATGTCGCGCAGCTCCTCGCGGATGCCCGGCGCATCCATGAAGAACAGCACCACGGGGTGCGGCCCGTGCCGCTCGGGGTGGACGATGAAGGTGGTCGTCGCCCCGTCCCTGGCGCCGATCTCGACGGTCTGCTCGATCATGGAATCAGACCAGCTCCGCCGGCTGCACGCCGATCCCTTTCAGGACCGGCTGGGCGTATCGGCAGGGGCTTCTTCGCCGGGACAGGTTCGCTCATGGAAGGTCTCCTTCCGTCACGTTGCGCTCCAGCTGGGCGCGCGGCCAGGCCCCGAGGTCGGCGGCGGCTTCGTAGGTCGACTGGGCGAAATGGAGCAGGGCGTAGTCGGGCGCCTGGGAGGTGCGCATCACCTCGTAGGGCAGCAGGAACTCGCCGAGGTTGGCCTCCCAACGCGCCGCCCGGGGCCGCACGGGCGCATCGGCGAGGCCCGCCGGCTTGGGATAGGCGTAGGCGTAGAATATCGCCTCGGCATCGGCCGAGCCCGGCCAGAAACCGCAGCTGGAAACCTCGTGCGAATAGGCCTCCTGGCTGACCGAAGCCGGCAGCAGCTCGGAGCCCGGGTGCGGCGGCGCGCGGCGGCCGGAAAACCGGGTCACCGCCAGGTCGAAACTGCCCCAGAAGAAATGGACGGGGCTGGCCTTGCCGATGAAGCGGCCGCGGAAGGCCTTCAGCACCCGGTCGGCCTGCACCAGCACCCGCCAGAAGCGGTGGGCGGCTTCGAGGTCGTAGGACTTATGGACCTCGTCCTCCTCGAAGCGGATCGGCTTCTCGACCTCGCAGGGGACCGTCCAGATGCGCGGCCGCACGCCCAGCCGCTCCAGCGCCGCCATCACCTCGCGATAGAACCTGCCCACACTCATCGGCTCCAGGGTCAGGCGCTCGAAGGCGCCGTCGCTGCAGGCGATCTCCAGCCGGTGGGAGATAAAGTCGAAGGCGATCTCCACCGTGCGCCCGCCAACCGGCATCGGCGAGGTGGTGAGCCCCCGCGCGCTCACATAGAGCGGCACGTGCCACCAGTGGTTCACCGGCGGGGTCAGAGCCATGCGGATCTTGCCCACCACCTGGGTCCACATGTGCAGGGTCTGGGCGGTGTCGGCCCAGTCGGCGTAGGCGAGCGCCGGCCAGTCGTCGGGGCCGCCGGCGAAACTCATCGCGCGGCCAGCTCCCGGCGGACCTCGGCGATGACGCTGGTCCAGTCGCCGGGCGCGGGCTGGCGGAAGAGGCGCATCGAGGGGTACCAGGGGGTGTCGGCCCGTTCGCGCAGCCAGCGCCAGTCGGCCTTGTGCGGCAGGAGCAGCCAGCAGGGCTTGCCCATGGCGCCCGCCAGGTGGGCGACCGAGGTGTCGACGCTGATCACCAGGTCCAGGCCATCGACGATGTCGGCGGTGTCGCGCATGTCGCGGGCGCCCGTGTCAGCCGGGTCGAGGCTGACGACGCCCGGCAGCGCGCGCAAGGCCTGGGCGGCCGCGTCGGGCGCCGAGCGGTTGGCGTCGTTCCAGTGGCCGGGGTTGCCCTTGGTCACCAGGCCGACGCCCGATCCCCCGGCGCGCGCGGAGATGAAAACGCCGGCCGGGATGGTCTCCAACGTGGTCGCCAGGCGCCACGGCAGCGACCCGGAGAGCGCCCAGGCATCGTGCCGCGGAATGTCCACCTGGCCGGCCGTGGGGATCAGGGTCACGCCCAGCGGCGCGAAGAGGCGGGCCAGGCCCGGATGGCACATCAGGCTGATCCGCATGCCGCCGGCCAGCAGCCTGGCGTAGCGGGCGAACTGGATCTGATCGCCCAGCCCCTGCTCGTGCCAGATCAGCAGCGACGAGACGGTCTCACCCTGCCATTCCGGGAAGCTGAGCGCGGGCTTCGGATTGGCGCCGGGACGCTGCAGGCGGGCTTCGAAGTAGGGCCAGGCCTCCAGGAGCCGCCCGTCCCGCAGCAGCAGGAAAGCCAGCTGCAGCCGGATCACCGGATCGGCGGGATTGGCCGTCAGCGCGGCGCGGTAGACCGCCTCGGTCTCGGCATGGCGGCCCTGGTCGTCGAGGATCAGGCCGAGGTTCCGGGCCGCCTCGGGGACGGGCGCGGCCTGCAGGATCGCGCGATAGAGCGCCTCGGCCTCGATCGGCCGGCCGGCGCCCGCCGCAGCCACCGCCTGCGAAAAGGCGGTCTGCAGGTCGAGGGTTCGCCGCGGGGCGGTGGAAGGATCGGGCACGGGGCTCTTTGGCTCTGGAGACGACCGAAGTCTTGGCGGCCTGTTCCCGCCAAGGCAAGCCCTAGGGTGAAAACTCAATCAACGAGCTGTTTTAATTAAATAACGTCATGGCCGGGCTTGTCCCGGCCACCCATGATCTCCGCGTTGCGGAGCATGGAGCGGCGCCGCCGCAGACCTTCCTGCGCCATCTGGTGTTCATGGTCGCCGGGACGAGCCCGGCGATGACGATCAAAAGGAAGATAATTGAGTCACCAACCTAGGCGGCCTTCTGAAGCTCCTGCTTCACCCGTTCGGCCAGGGTCTTGATGTCGATGGGCTTGGGCAGGAACGAGACATTGACCTCGCCTTCCAGCAGGTCGGAGAACTCGCTCTCCGCATAGCCGGAGATGAACATCACCGGCGCGCCGGCCAGGTAGACCTTGGCCTGCTTCAGCAGGTCCGGGCCCTGCATGCCCGGCATGACCACGTCGGAGATCATCAGGTCGATGGTGCCGGCGTGGGCCTCCGCGAGCTCGAGCGCCTCTTCGCCGCTGGCCGCCTCGATCACCTCATAGCCGCGGGCGCGCAGCAGCTTGGCGGCGACCCCGCGCACGGCGTCCTCGTCCTCGACGAAGAGGATGCGCCCGGCGCCGGAGAGGTCGCGGGCCGCGGGCCGCTTCGGCGCGGCGGCGACCGGCGCGGCGGCCACCACGGCGACGGGAATGTGCACGGGCAGGAAGATGCGGAAGGCCGCGCCCTCGCCGGGCTTGGAGCTGACGCCGATCCAGCCGTCGGACTGCTTGACGATGCCGTAGACGGTGGCCAGGCCCAGGCCCGTCCCCTCGCCCACCGGCTTGGTGGTGAAGAACGGGTCGAAGATCTTGTCCATCACCTCGGGCGGGATGCCGGGGCCGTCGTCGGAGACCTCGATCAGGGCCTGGTCGCCCTGGGCGCTGGGATAGCCGAGCGCCTGGGCCTGCTCCTGGGTCAGGCGCGCGGTGCGGATGTTGACGCAGCCGCCGCCGTGGGCGCGCACGCTGTCGCGGGCGTTGACCGCCAGGTTCATCACCGCGGTCTCCAGCTGGCCACGGTCGGCGCGCACCTGGGGCAGGTTGCGGCCATAGTCGGTGGTGAGCTTCACGTCCTCGTAGAGCACCCGGCGCAGCAGCACCTCGAACTCGCTGATCAGCTCGCCGAGGTCGAGGATCTCGCGCTGGACGGTCTGCTTGCGCGAAAAGGCCAGCAGCTTGCGCACCAGGTCGGCGGCGCGCGCCGAGGTCTGGCGGATCTCGTTCAGGCCCTCATAGGAGGGATCGCCCACGGGGTGGCGCGAGGCCAGCACATCAAGCTGCATGAAGATGGCGGTGAGCAGATTGTTGAAGTCGTGGGCCACGCCGCCGGCCAGCTGGCCGATGGCCTGCATCTTCTGGCTCTGGGCCAGCTGCAGCTCGATCTGCTTCTGTTCGGAGACGTCCACCAGATAGGCGACGAAGGCGCCGTCGCTCTTGGCCAGGTAGAGGTGGGCGATACGGGCGGGGTCATGCGCCAGGCGCACTTCCAGGGGCGCGCCGGAGCCCAGGCCGGATTCCAGCCGCTGGGCGGCGTCGGCGCGGCTGGCCGGCTCGATCAGGTCGCCGAAGGCCTGGCCCTTCTCGCCGCCGCCGGCCACGGCCTTCAGCGCCGGGTTGGCCTCGACGATGATGGCGGTGAACGGGTCCTCGCCCTCCAGCAGGGCCGCGCCGAACGGCGAGGCCGCGGCGAAAGCGTCCAGCACCTTGGGCGGCGGAGCCTTTGCGCCTGAGAAGGCGGTGAGCACTTCCAGCGCCGCAGGCGGCAGGGAAAGCGCGCCCGTGCCGTGGCCGGTGAGGCGCACCAGGAAGCGCCGGGCGCCCAGGGGCGAGACGATGGCCTCGTGCTCGGCGCCGCCGGCCTTGATGGACGCGCGCCCGGTCTCGCCGCGGCGGGCGGCGGTGAGCGCGGTGAACAGGCTGGCGGCGGAGGTTCCGGTCTTGGGCAGGCGGGTGGCGAGACCCACCGCGGCTTTCCAGGCGCCGTTGGTCGCCTGGACGCGGCCATCAGCGGCGGCGATGGCGGCGGGCTCGCTCAGCGCCTCGATCAGCCGCTCGGGGCTGGCGGCGTCCGCCGCCGGCGGCTCAGCCGAGCCGCGCAGGACGAAAAGGCCCAGGCAGGCCACGCCCGCCAGGCCGAACAGCAGCATCAGGCCGGCGAGGGTCTCCGGCGCGGCATTGATCGCCGGGACCGCCGCGAAGCCCACGGCGCCCAGGAAGAACACCACGGCGGCGGCCGTCAGCACGTCGAAACGCACCTTCCGTGGCGCCTTGCGGGTCGCCGGCTCGGCCATGACGGGCGTCGAAGCCTCCCTGTTGTCCCCATCGGGGGCTCGGACGCTGGCGCCCGGCGAATCACTCACACGCATTCTCTCACAGGGCCACCTTTGTTACAGGACCGCCCCTAGTGTGCTGGATCTGAAGTTCGTCCGGCGCCCGCCACAGGCGCTTGCGAACTTCGGAATCGGGACACTAGAACGCCCTGGCCGCGACCTTGCGGCCCGCCGCCAGGATGAAGCCGATGATCTTGGCCACCGCCTCGTAGTGGGCCGGCGGGATCAGCTCGTCGAGCTCGACCGCGGCATAGAGCGCGCGGGCCAGCGGCGGGTCCTCGATGACCGGCACGCCGGCCTCCTCGGCGATCGCGCGGATCTTGAGGGCGACCAAGTCGAGGCCCTTGGCCACGCACAACGGCGCGCCGGTCTCGTCGGCGTCGTACTTCAGCGCCACGGCGTAGTGGGTCGGGTTCATGACGACGACGGTGGCGCCGGGCACCGCCTGCATCATCCGCCGCCGCGCGCGATCGTTGCGCAGCTGGCGCACCTTGGCCTTGATGTGCGGGTCGCCTTCGGACTGCTTGTAGTCTTCCTTGATCTCTTCCTTGGTCATCTTCATGCGCTGCATGAAGCGGTGGCGCTGCCAGAACCAGTCGGCGCCGGCGACCACCAGCAGGAAGGCGGCGACCGCGAACACCAGCCGGCGCAGGATGTCGGCCGAGAACGGCAGCATGGCCGCCGGCTGCACGGCCGCGAGGTTGTAGAGATCGTTCAGGTGCGGCTTCAGCACCCACCAGGCCAGGATCCCGGTCAGCACCACCTTCAGCAGCGACTTCAGGAACTGCATGAAGCCGTCGAGGCCGAAGACCCGCTTGAAGCCCGCCATGGGCGAGACCTTCTTGAAGTCGATGGCGAGCTTTTCCGGCGAGAAGGTCAGGCCGCTCTGCACCAGGTTGCCGGCCACGCCCGCGACCGCCGCCGACAGCAGCACGGCCAGCAGGATCGGGGCGGCGGCCATGATCGTGTGGCGCGCGATACTGACCCCATTGCCGTTCGCGAAGGATATCTGGTCGGGATGCGCCAGGAAGGGCGTCAGAGCCGCGGCGAGGTTGCGCGACATCCAGCCGCCGGCCAGGGCGACCACGCTCGCCGCCGCCGCCAGCGAGGCCAGGGAGGCCAGGTCCGGGGTCTTGACGACCTCGCCCTTCTTGCGCGCTTCCTCGAGCTTGCGCGGTGTCGGCTCTTCTGTTTTCGAGGCGGCGTCGTTTTCTGCCATGGCCTAGCCGAAGACCTTGAGCAGATCGCGATAGCGGTCGAGCCAGATGATGCCGATGATCCCCAGGCTGAGCGCGAAGATCGACAGGCCCATCAGCACCATCAGCGGCGAGGCCACGAAGAAGATCTGGAACTGCGGCATCACCCGGCCGACCAGGCCGACGGCGACGTTGAAGATCAGCGAGAACACCACGACGGGCGCGGCGAGCTGGATGCCCAGCGCGCAGGAGCTGCTCACCGTCTGGATGGCCAGCTGGCCGGCGTCGGCCACCTGCACCGCGCGGGTGAAGGGGAAGATCGTATAGGACCTGACGATGGCGCTGAGGAACAGGTGGTGCAGGTCGGTGGTCATGATCAGCACGATCCCCAGCAGCCCCAGGAAGGTGCCGAGCGTCGGCGTCGGCTGACCGAGGCTGGGGTTGGTGGTCTGGGCGAAGGACAGCGTCGTCTGGATCGAGACCACCTCGCCGGCCACCGCCAGCGAGCCCATGAACATGCGCAGGATGGCGCCGATCATCATGCCGATAAGGGTCTCCTTGATCACCGCCCCGGCCACGCCGCTGACGCTGCCCGGGATCGCCGGGATCAGCGGGCCGATGATCGGCAGCAGCATGATCGACATGGCCAGCGCCAGCGACAGGCGGATGCGCGGCGGGATGAAGGCCTCGCCGATGCCCGGGATCAGCATGACGATCGCGGCCAGCCGCGAGAACAGCAGGCCCGCGCCGAACACCTGCTGGGCTGTGGCGTAATGTTCCATGGGGCCGGTCCGCCCCGCTACATGCCCGCGATGCGCGCGGCGATCTGGCGCATGAACTGGCTCATCAGCGCGCCCATCAGCGGCAGGAAGATCAACAGCGACGCGAAGATCGCCACGATCTTCGGCGCATAGATCAGGGTGGCTTCCTGGATCTGGGTCAGGGCCTGCAGCAGGCCGATGCCGACGCCCACGACCAGGCCGACGATCAGGCAGGGCGCGCACAGCTGGATGGTCAGCCAGATGGCGTCGCGTCCGACGTCCAGAACCTCGGCGCCGCTCATGAAGACCTCTTGGAAAGCTTGACGAATTCGCGCGATCGCGAACGTCGCCACCATGGTCCGGCATGGTTAACGAAGGGCTACCTGGCGGCAGTTTTTGCCGGGTCGAGGCCCTTCTCGATGGTCCGGGCGGCCTGGGCGGGGCTGGCCTTCCCCGCATCGCGGTCGACGCTGTAGTTGGCCGCCTGCATGGCGCCGACCGGGATGGCCCCGATCAGCGGCTTCAGGGCCCGGGTCAGCCGCTGGTCGCCCGCGCGTTTCGGCGAGATCAGCACGACGGCGTCATAGGGTGGGATCGCGCCCTTGGGATCGGTCAGGACCAGCAGCTTGTCGGCCGCGATCCGGCCGTCCGACGAGAAGGCCGAGATCACGTCGGCCTCGCCGCCGGAGAGAGCGCGGTACATGAAGGTCGGCTGGTAGGAGCGCCTGGCCCTGAAGTTCAGGCCATAGGCCGCGTTGACCGCCTTCCACTCCGGCCGCGAGAGGAACTCCAGGTCGGAGCCCAGGGCCAGCTTGGGCGCCTCGCGGGCGAGGTCGGCGAGCGAGGCGATGCCCAGCTCATGGGCCCGGTCGGCGCGCATGACGAAGGCGTAGGCGTTCTCGAAGCCCAGTGAACCCAGCACGGCGACGCCGTCGCGGCGCTTCAGCTCGGCGGTTAGCTGCTTCAGCACCTCGGCCCGGCCGGGGTTGTCCTTGCGGCCCAGGACGTTGGTCCAGAGCGTGCCGGAATAGTCGACATAGACGTCGAGCTCGCCGGCCGCGAGCGCGCGGTAGGCCACCGCCGAGCCCAGGTCCTCCTTGCGGCTGACCTGTGCGCCGGCCCGTTGCAGCCGGTCGGCCATCAGCTCGGCCAGGATGTACTGCTCGGAGAAATTCTTGGCCCCGACCACATAGGCGGCGGGCTTGCCGAAGCCGGCCAACGGCAGCAGCGCGATGGCCACGCCGACGGCGAGCCCGGCTCCGCCCAGCACCGCCAGCACCGGCCGGCGCAGCCGCGCGCCCGCCTCGACCAGGCCCAGCAGCTGGTCGGCCACCAGGGCCAGCACCGCCGAGGCCGCGCAGCCGAACAGCACGAACACCCAGTTCTCGGTCTGCAGGCCGGCGAAGATGTAATTGCCGAGGCTGGTCTGGCCGACCGGAGTGGAGAGGGTCGCCGCGCCGATGGTCCAGACCGCGGCGGTGCGCACGCCCGCCATGATCACTGGGGCGGCGAGCGGCAGCTCGACCTGCCACAGGCGCTGGCCGGGGGTCATGCCGACGCCGTCGGCCGCCTCCTTCACCGCCGGCTCGACGCCCAGGATGCCGGCGGCGGCGTTCCGCAGGATCGGCAGCATGGAATAGAGGGTCAGGGCCAGCAGCGACGGCAGGAAGCCCAGGGCCGAGAAACCATGCCCGAACCAGCTCCGGCTCAACGCCGAGACCGCCAGCAGCAGCGGGTAGAAGAGGGCCAGCAGCGCCAGGCTGGGGATGGTCTGGATCAGGCTTGCGCCGGCCAGCACCGGCCAGCGCAGCCGCGGGCTGCGGCTCGCAGCCACCGCCAGCGGCAGGCTGATCAGCACGCCCAGCACCAGGGCGCTGGCGCTCAGGAGCACGTGCCAGCCGAGGTATTCCGGCAGCAGCGCGAAGGCGGACGCCAGCCGTTCGTTCACCCCGCCCCTCCCAGCCGCGCTCGTAGCCGCTCGGCCTGGCGCTTCGGCGCCTCCAGCAGCGCGCGGACGTCGGGGTCGGTGGTCCTGGCCAGCAGGTCGCCCGCCGCGCCGTCGGCGACGATGTGGCCGTCGCGCAGCACCACGATGCGGTCGGCCAGCAGCACGGCCTCGGCCATGTCGTGGGTGACCATCACCGTGGTCAGGCCCAGCCGGTCATGCAGGGCGCGGTAGTCGGAGCCCAGCTGGTCGCGGGTCAGCGGATCGAGCGCGCCGAAGGGCTCGTCCATCAGCATCAGCGACGGCTCGGCCGCCAGCGCGCGCGCCACGCCGACCCGCTGGCGCTGACCCCCGGAGAGGGCCGCGGGCGCCCTCGCCCCCACCTCCCGGGGCAGGGCCACGAGGTCGAGCAGCGTCGCCACCCGTTCGGCGATCCGGGCCTTGTCCCAACCCAGCAGCTTCGGGGTGATGGCGATGTTCTCGGCGACGCTCAGGTGCGGAAAGAGCCCGATCTCCTGGAAGACGTAGCCGATCCGCCGGCGCAGGACGTGCGGCTCCAGGCCGCCTACGTCCTCGCCCTGTACCCGCACAGAGCCTGTGTCCGGCGTGACCAGCCGGTTGATGGTCTTGAGCAGGGTGGTCTTGCCGGAGCCGGAACCGCCGACCAGAGCGGTGAACGCGCCGGCCGCGACGCTGAGGCTGACACCCTGCAGCGCGGCGTGGGCGCCATAGCGTTTGCCGACCCCGGTAAGCTCGATCGCTGGCCCCGCCATGGGCCGAGCCGTAGCAGAGTTCGCGGACGCCCTAAATCGGCATCCGCATGATTTCCTGATAGGCGTTGATCACCTGGTCGCGGATGGCCATCACGGTTTCCAGGCTGGATTCCGCCGCGGAGATGGCGGTGACCACGTCGACCAGTTCGGCCTTGCCGTGCACCTGGGCGGCCATCTGGGTCTCGGCGTGCTTGGTCGACTTCATGACGTCGCTCATCGCCGACTTCAGGATGTCCCCGAAGCCGCCGCCCGGCGTGGCGCTGGCGCCGCCGAGGCCGGGATCGATGCCCATGGTCTTCTGGGCGGCGCCGTAGGCCTTGGTCGCGGCGAGTGCGGTCATCATGGCTCAGGTCCGCCTATCGCTTCAGGAGATCGAGGGTGCGCACGTCCATCGCGCGCGCGGTCTCGATGACGTTCAGGTTGGCCTCGTAGGCGCGCTGGGCCTCGCGCATGTCCAGCGCCTCGATCAGCGGGTCGACATTGGGCAGCTTCACATAGCCCTTGGCGTCCGCGGACGGGCTGCCAGGCTGGTAGTCGGTCTTGAAGGCGGTGGTGTCGGGCGCCACGCGGGCCATCACCACGCCGGTTCCGCCGGCCACCCTGGCGGGCTGGAAGACGGGCGCCTGGCGCCGGTACGGGTTGCCGCCGGCGACGCTCGAGGTCGAGTTCGAATTGGCCAGGTTCTCGGCGATGATCCGCATCCGGGCCTGCTGGGCCTTCAGCGCGGAGGTGGCGATCGCCTGGGTGGAGCCGGTCAGGGTGCGGGTGTTGTCGGGCATCTAGGTCCCCTTAGCCGCGGCCAGGCGCGCGGATCGCGGTCCGGAGCATCCCCATGGACCTCTGGTAGAAGCTGATCGCGGCGTCGTAGTTCATCCGCGCGTCGGTCATCTTCATCATCTCCTCCTCCAGCACCACGCCATTGCCGTCGAGGGTGGTCTCGGAGTCGGCGGCCTTGATGGTCTTGGCGCCGGAGAGGCTGCGCTGGGCGTTGTGCGCCTGCATGTGCCCGGGCTGGGTCATCGCCTGGACGCCGGCCTGGCCGGTCGCAGCCTTGACCTGGGCCTCGAAGCTGAACGGCTTGAGGTCGTGCGGCCGGTACCCCGGGGTGTCGGAGTTGGCGACGTTCTCGGAAATGATCTTCTGCCGCTCGGAAAGATATCCCATGCGGCCGCGGAGCATCGAGAACAGCGGAATGTCACTCAGGTCCATGGTCCGGCAGCGTGAAGAAACAGGGTTAACCGTGGCTTAAGGGACTCGCATGCGTATGGGCCGCGTCTCCACCCCAGAGCCGCAGAAGCGCCATGGACCTCCCGACCTTCCTCAGAGCCATTTTCGCGCTGGCGCTCACGCTCGGCCTCGTGGGCCTGGCCGCCGTCGCCCTGCGCCGCTTCGGCCCGGACGCGGTGGCGCGGCTGGCGGGCTCGCGAAAGGACCGCCGCCTGACGGTCGTGGAGAGCCTGGTCCTCGACCCCGCGCGCCGGCTGGTCATCGTCGCCTGCGACGGCAAGGAGCGGCTGGTGCTGCTGGGCGAAGGCCGGCTGGTCAGCGACCTCGGGCCCACGAAGGACAAGGGCTGATGCGCCGCCTCTTCAGCGCCATCCGCACCCTGCCCGCCGAGGACTGGCGGCGCGCCGCGATCCTGGCGGCCCTGATAACACTGGGAAGTCTGGTGTTTCCGGCCGTAGCCCTGGCCCAAGCCGTCAACATCAACCTCGGCACCGGCGCCGGCCTCACCGAGCGGGTCGTGCAGCTGGTCGGGCTGATGACCGTGCTGTCGCTGGCCCCCTCCATCGTGATCATGACCACCTCCTTCGTGCGGATCGTGGTGGTGCTTTCCCTGCTGCGCACGGCCATCGGCCTGCAGCAGAGCCCGCCCAACGCGGTGATCATCTCGCTGTCGCTGTTCCTGACCGCCATCGTCATGGGCCCGACCCTGCAGAAGTCCTATGACGAGGGGATCAAGCCGCTCCTCGACCAGCAGATCGAGCTGCCCGCCGCCTTCGACGCCGCCGGCGGGCCGGTGAAGCTCTTCATGCTGCAGCAGGTGGACCGCGACGATCTGGCGCTGTTCGTGAAGCTCTCCAAGATCCCCAAGCCCGCCACGGTCCAGGACATCCCGCTGCAGGTGGTGACCCCGGCCTTCATGATCTCCGAGCTGAAGCGCGCCTTCGAGATCGGCTTCCTGCTGTTCGTGCCCTTCCTGGTCATCGACCTGGTGGTGGCGAGCGTGCTGATGAGCATGGGCATGATGATGCTGCCGCCGGTGGTGATCAGCCTGCCTTTCAAGCTGATCTTCTTCGTGCTGGTGGACGGCTGGCGGCTGGTGTGCGGCAGCCTGGTCGAGAGCTTCCAGCACGGCCCGCCGGGGACCTGATGGCGCCCGAAAACCGGGGCCCGTGGTCGGGCGAGCCCGATCCGCCGCCGCGGCGTCCGCGCGGCCGGGTCCTCGTCCTGGCGGCCGTGCTCATCGCGATTTTCGCCGGCGTCAGCCTGCTCGCCAAGATCTTCCCCGGCGAGCTCAGCACCGGCCAGGACAAGGCCTGGCTGCTGCAGTCGGCTCTGCTCGTGGCCCTGGTCTCCGCCGGCATCCTGACAGCCGGCAAGATCCGCTGGGGCGAGGCCGCGCGCCATGCGGCGATCTGGATCGGGATCGTCGGCGTCCTGGTGCTCATCGTCACCTACCGCGATGAGCTGGCGGGCGTCGGCCAGCGGGTGCGCGCCGAGTTCTCCGGATCCTATCCGGTCGCCACCGGAGCCCACGAGCTGGTGGTCATCCAGGGCGACGACGGCGGCTACTACATCATGGGCCAGGTCAACGGCCAGCCGGTCCGCTTCCTGATCGACACCGGCGCCACCGACACGGTGCTGAGCCCGGCCGACGCCGACCGCCTGGGCCTCAAGTCCGCGACCCTGCTGTTCAACCAGACCGCCGAGACCGCCAACGGCGTGGGCTACGGCGCGGCCTACACCGCCGACAGCCTGGCGGTGGGCGCGATTAGCTTCGCGGACTTCCCGATGGTGGTCAACCAGGCGCCCATGCGCCATTCGCTGCTGGGCATGAGCTTCCTGAAGCGCCTGGAATCCTTCCAGGTCCGCGGCCGCAAGCTCTACCTGAAAGCCGGCGACTAAACCGGGACATCAGCCCTTGGTCGGGGCCTTCGCCAGCGCGGCGTCAGCCTGCTTGGCCGGCGCGACCGGCGCGACAGCCTTGATCGCGCCGGTTCCGACCGGAGCCGGGCGGGTCTTGAAGCGGACCTTCATCCTGTCGACCCAGCCGGAGAAGGCGGCGTTGTCGGCGCTGACCCGGCCGAAGTCGGCGACGCTGAGCCGGCCGCCGGAGAGGCCGGTGAGCGCGATGCGCAGCGCCTCGGGATTGCGCGCCTGGTCGATGAAGCCCTGGTACTGGCCGTTGAGGCGGGCCAGCGACTTGTCGTCGCCGGCCAGGCTGTAGGCGACGCCGGCGCGCAGGAGCTTGCCCTCGTCCTCGGCGCTGAGCGGACCCGGCGTCTTCCAGCGGTCGCCGAGCGCCTTTTCGAACACCGGGCCGGCCTTGGGCCAGTCCTTCTGCTTCCAGGTGATCTCGCCGCGCAGGTCCTGCGCCTCTTTGGAAGGATCGCGCTCGATGATCTCCAGGGCGGCGTCGAAGCGTCCGACGCCGGCCCAGGCACGCGCCTCGATCAGTCGCCGCTCGGCGTTGAGCGCGGCCGGCAGGATGGTGGTGCGCGAGGAATTGATCGCCTGCAGCGCCTTCTCGGGCTGCTTGTCCATCAGGTAGATCACGGCGAGGTCGGTCGCGACCTGGGCGCGCGGCACGCCGTCCAGGCGGTTGTCGGCCTGGTAGCTCAGGAGGTCCGCGGCCTGGTCCAGCAGGTCGACGTCCACCAGCCGGCGGACCAGCTTGCGGACCATCAGGTCGCCATCGGAGCCGATCGGAGTCAGCTCCTTGAAATCGTAGAACAACGCCAGGGCCTGCACCGGCTCCAGGCCGTCGGCCAGGCCGTCGAGGAAGAGGCCGCGGAACGCCGCGGCCAGGTCGGCCTGCAGCTGCAGCGCCTCGGGCAGGTCGGGCAGCTTGGCGCCGGCCGAGCGCAGCGCCTCGAGCGCCTCGCGGTAGCGACCCTGCGCCAGATAGAGCTGACCGAGCGCGCGGATGGTTTCGAGTTCGGTGGCGTCGCCGCGCCAGCGGTAGCGCAGGCCGTCGAACACCGTGGCGGCCTGGACCGGGGTGAACTTGCCGGACGCCAGCCGGATCTGGGTGGCGCGCAGCAGGGCGGGCGAAGACAGCGACTCCACCTTCACCGTGGCGATGGCGGCGTACATCCTCAGCGCCCGGTCGGGGTGGCCCTGCAGCTCGATGAGCCGCGCCTGCACCAGCCGGGTGGCCAACTCTTCCCAGACGTCGGTCTTGTTCGTCAACGCCAGCCGGATGCGCGCGTCGGCGTTGGGCAGATCGCCCAGGGCCAATGCGGCCTGGGCGTCACCGCGGGCGAACCGCGCGCGCCAGGTCGGCGAGAACTGGGCGTAGGCTTCCGCGCCCTTGGCGAACTGGGCGCGGGCCTCCGGCCACTGGGCCAGCTGCACGGCGATATAGGACCGCCAGAGCGCGCTCGACCGGTCCTCGACCAGCACCGGGGAGGAGAAGTCGGCCTCGGCCTCCTTGTACCGGCGGGCCATGACCCGGGCGATGCCGCGCAGGCCTCTGAACTCGGGATCGTCCAGCAGGCCGGGGGTCAGGCGCGCCGCATCATTCAGCACGCCGATGGCCTCGAAGGAGAGCTCGGAGCCCACCAGGAAGCGGGCCAGGCCCATGCGCGCGTCGGTATGGTTCGCCGCCTTGTCCTTGTTCTCGGTCTCGACGGTGGCGGCGGCGACCAGGGCGTTGTAGCGCGCCAGGAACCCGCCCGAGCCGGTCTTCGGCCAGTTCACATAGTCGATCAGCGCCGGCATGGCGGCCGGGCCCGGCCCGCCTGCCCCCGCGCCGCCGGCTTCCTGCGCCGCCCCCTTGGGCGAGAGCGCCAGGCCGGCCGGCCGGCCTATGCTGACGATATCGCCGTCGTGGCTGATCGTAAGGTCGTCGATGTAGGCTTCGACGGCGAGGCCCTGCACCGAGGGCAGCAGCGCCATCTGGACATATTCGCGCCGCGACGGCAGGCCCTTGGAGGGGCCGAGCGCGGTGACCACGGAAAGGGTGTCGCCGGCCTGCGGATCGCTGAGCTGCACCACATGGGTGACGCCGGCCACCGCCGCCTTCAGGATCGCGGGGCCCGAAGCGTCGTCGCGGCCCACCTTGATCAGGCTGGGCTGGCTCTGGTCGCCGGGGCCGAGCGCGATGGTCCAGACCGGGCCCTGGGCGTTGGCGAACACCGGCACGGCGTGTGCCGCGTCGATACGGATCGCCGAATAGTCCGTGCCGCGGAACGCCTGCAGGGTGGAAAATTGCGGTAGGCCGCGCGGGGCCTTGCTGACGTCGAGGTTGGCCGAGGCGTCGAACACGATCCAGATCGCGTCGCCGCGCCGGAACACCGCGGCCCCGGCGGGATTGGCCCAGGCGAAGGTGAAGAGGACCTGGCCGTTGGCGATCCGGCTGTCCATGCGCAGGACGCCGCCGACCGGCACCGGATTGGGCCGGGGCGGCTCGACGGGCTGGGCGGCGGCGAGCTTCGCGGCTTCCAGCTTCGGGTCCGGCGGAGGCTTGGCGAAGGCGTTGACGTAGGTGGCGCCGTCGGCGGCCCCGAGCTTGGCGTCGGCGTCGTCGGTGAGCGTCAGCACCACCTGCAGCCGACCGCCGGCGTGGCGCTTCTCAGCGGTCTTCACCCAGCGTGGGGGCGAGGTGTGTAGGCGGGCGATGTCGGGATCGTCGTCGCGGTTGAAGCTGACGGTGACGGTCTGGCCGGTGCGCCGGGCCGAGGCGCCGCCGCCGCGGAATTCGATGCGCGAGAAGGTGGCCGCCTGGCCGATGTGCACCTGTACGGCCGACGCCCTGGGCTGGGCTGCGGCCGGGGCGCGCGCGGCCGGCGCCGCGCCCGCGGGCGCGACGATGCTGGCGATCGAGATCGCAGCAACGCCGGAACGCAGGGCCTGGCGCAGGCTCATCGGCTAGCCGGCCTTCGCCGGCGCAGGCGGGGCGGCGGCGGCCGGGGCGGCTGGGGCCGCGGCGGCGGGCGCGCTGGCGGCAGGGGCCGCGGAGGCCTGCTTGCTGGCCGGCGCCTTCTTGCGCGGCGGCGCCTTGCGGGCGGCGGACGCCTGCTTGACGGGCGCGGCCTGTGCGGGATCCGCGGCGGCAGCGGGGTTGGCGGCGGTCTGGTCGGCCTTCTGGGCCAGGGCCTGGGCGGCGGAGAACCGGCGCGACAGCGACTCGGTCAGCCGCTTGGCCTCGGCAGGCGGCATCTGGGCGATGATCGCCGAGAGCGCGCGCTCCTTCATCTTGGCGGCGATCGGCAGGCGCACGCTGTCGTCCAGCAGCACCATGCGCGGCGCGGCGTCCTTGGCCTTCATGCCCTCGAACACCTTGACCATGCGGTCGACCTCGGTGGCCTCGCGGCCGTTGGCCTGGGCGAGCAGGCCCTGCACGTCGGCCTTCAGGCCGTTCATCGCCTTCAGCTTGGCGTCGAGCTTGGCTTCGGCGGCGGCCATCAGGGCCAGTTGGGTCGAGAGGTCGTCCTCGCGCTTGTCGAGCTCGCCGCGCCGGGAGCCCAGGCTCTGTAGCACCTGCAGTTCGGCGGGCGAAAGGCCGGCTTCCTTGGCCAGTTCCGCGGCGGTGGGGGCGCAGACGGCCTTGGGGGTGATGGTCGGCGGCGGCAGGGCGGCGGCGGTGTCGGCGGCCTCGCCGGTCGCCGCGCCGGGGACGGCCGGCTTCACCGACTTGTCGCCCTTGGCCGGCTTGCCCACCTTGGCGGCGGCCTCCTCGGCATAGGCGCGCGCGCCGGAGAGCAGACCGGGCAGGTCCTTGGCGCCGGCGAGCGCATTGATCGCCAGGACGCCGCCGATGGCGACGCCGACCAGCGGCAGGATACGGGGCATGTTTTTCATCGGCGGGCGCCTCGAAGCGCGTCAAGGATCAGCGGCTCGTCCTCGAAGAGATCGTCCTCGACGGTCAGGCGGCGGGGCGGCGGGGCGTTGGGATCGCGGAAGATCACGCGCTCGGGCTCTTCGAGGGGCGCGCGCGGGGCGCGGCCTTCGCGTTCGGGACGGCCTTCGCGGGCGGCGGCCAGCAGGGCGCCCAGGCGACGCTCGGCGGCGCGGATATCGTCGCTGGCCAGGCCCTCGGTCATCGCCCGGGGACGGCCCGAAGCCGAGGCGGCGGCGGCCGGCGCAGCCGGAGCGTTGTCGATCAGGCGCTCCAGGCGGGCGGCCAGGGCGCGGCCCTTCTCGATGCGGTCGGCCAGTTCGTCGACCGCTTCGTCGGTGGCCAGGCGCAGGTCGGCGAGGCCCTGTTCGGCGCGGGCGGCGGCGGAGTTCAACTCGCGCACGGCGATCGCGAAGCCGTCGTGGCTGTCGCGCAGCGCCTTGAGGCGGCCGTTCAGCCGCCAGCCCATGAACAGCGCCGCGAAGAGGAGGCCTGCCAGCAGCAGGTTCATGACGAGACCGATGATGCTCATGCGTTCCTCTGCACGGCTTGCCGGGCGCTGGGCGTCAAGGGCGCCTCGACGCGAACGGCGATGTGGGCGTTGCGGCGGCCCATGCGGCCGCGGGTGAGCGGGATCACGCCTGCGCGAAGTTCGATCAGGCTGTCGGGCGTCGCGTTCAACATCAGGGTATCGCCGACCTTCAGGTCGAGGACTTGCCTGAGGCCGAGCTGCTGCTCGTCGAGGACGGCGCGAACCTCCATCTGGGTGGTCCACAGCTCGGTGGCCAGGTGGCCTTCCCAGATGTTGTCGCGGCCGAACTTCTCGCCCATGAACTGCTGCAGCAGCATCTTGCGGATCGGTTCGAGCGTGGCATAGGGCAGCAGGAGCTCGATGCGCCCGCCGCGGTCTTCCATGTCGATCCTGAGCTTCACCAGGATCGCCGCATTGGCGGGACGCGCGATGGCGGCAAAGCGCGGGTTGGTCTCCAGGCGGTCCAGGGTGAAGGTCACCGGCGTCAGCGGCTCGAAGGCCTCGCGGGCGTCGGCCAGCACCACCTCGACCATCCGCTCCACCAGCACGCGTTCGATGGTGGTGTAGGGACGGCCCTCGATGCGCATGGCCGCGGTGCCGCGCCGGCCGCCCAGGAGCACGTCGACGATCGAATAGATCAGGTTGGAGTCGACCGTCAGCAGGCCGTAATTGTTCAGCTCTTCCGCGCGGAACACCGACAGGATCGCCGGCAGCGGGATCGAGTTCAGGTAGTCGCCGAAGCGGATCGACGAGATGTTGTCGAGGCTGACCTCGACGTTGTCGGACGTGAAGTTCCGCAGGCTCGTGGTCATCAACCGCACCAGGCGGTCGAAGACGATCTCCAGCATCGGCAGGCGCTCGTAGGAGACCAGCGCCGAGTTGATGATCGCGCGGATGCCGGTGCGCTCGCCGGATTCCTCGTCGGAGAGGTCGAAGCCCAGCAGGCTGTCGATCTCATCCTGGTTGAGGATGCGTTCGTCGCCCGGATCGTCGGCCAGCGCCTGGTTGGCGGCCGTCTGCGCGTCCGGCCACGCCGCGTCCGCGGCGGCTTCGCTCTTGGCTGGGATTTCGGGTTCGTCGGCCATGGGTGCGCCTGTCAGCTGATCCTCACGGATCAGTTGATCAGCATCTCCTCGATCAGGACGGCGTTCGCCTTGGAGGGCGCGATCACCAGGTTGACGCGGCGAAGGATCTCCATCCGCAGCTGATAGGAGCCCTGGCTGCCGGAGAGGTCCTCGGGACGCAGCTCGCGCAGGAAGGTCTGGAACATGTCCTGCAGCCTGGGCATGTTCGGCTCCAGGCTGTCGACGGTCTCCTGGTCGGGAAGCTCCAGAGTGAGCTTCAGCTTCAGGAAGGTCGGGCGGCCGTCGGCCGTCTGCATGTTCACGACCACGTCGGGCATGGTGTAGAACAGGACGCCGTCGGGGCCCTCGCGGACGGGGCTCGCGCCCTCCTTGCCCTCTTTGCCTTCCTTCTTTTTCTCGCCCTTCTTGGGCTTCTTCTCGTGGCCGCCCTTTTCGGCGTGGGCCGCGTCAGGCTTGGGCTTCAGGAAAATGAACGCCGCGCCGCCACCGCCGCCCAGCACCACGAGGGCGCCGGCGCCGGCGATCAGCATCATCTTCATCGAGAGCTTTTTCTTGGGCTTGCCGCCCTCGATCTCTTCGCCCTCGACGGGCTCCCCTTCGGGAGCCTCCTTGACCTTGTCTTCGGCCACGCGCGCGTTCCTTAGAAACTTGTGGCCTCTTCATTCGACCCCTTTGGTTAAGAACCGGTTTTTAACGGACATTAACGGGGCCGAGGCTGCCCGGCAGAATCCGCCGCCGCGCCGGCGTTAACTTTCTTATTTCCTGAAATCGTTGAGCTTTTCACTTGGCCCAAAGCTTGCAGCCACTGAGGGCGAAAGTGTCGCGTCCTCAAGGCAAGGAATTAATGGACAACGCCCTATACGTCGGACTGTCGCGCCAGATGGTGCTCCGTCGCGAGATGGACATCGTGGCGAACAACATCGCCAACGCCGACACCGCCGGCTTCAAGGTCGAGTCCCTGATGAGCAAGGAGAACCCGGGTCCCCCGGCCTTCACGCTCCAGGGCCCGCGCCCCATCAAGTTCGTCTCCGCCGACGGGGTCGCCCGCGACTTCGGCCAGGGCGGCCTGCACACCACCGGCGCGCCGCTGGACCTGGCCATCGAGGGCCAGGGCTTCTTCAAGGTCACGACCCAGGACGGCGACCGCTACACCCGCGACGGTGGCTTCCGCATCGACGACACCGGCCGCCTCACCACCCAGACCGGCCAGCCGGTGGCGGACGAAGGCGGCGGCGAGATCGCGCTCGACCTGCAGAAGGGCCAGATCACCATCGCCACGGACGGCACCGTCAGCCAGGGCGCCGAGCGCGTCGGCAAGGTCGGCGTCTTCAAGTTCGACGCTCTCTCGGTGCTCGAGAAGCGGGGCGACAACCTTCTGGAGAACACCTCCAACGCCCAGCCCATCGCGGCCACCGACGCGAAGGTGCGCCAGGGGATGCTGGAAAGCTCCAACGTCAAGCCGATCGAACAGATCACCCGGATGATCGAAGTCAGCCGGGCCTACGAACAGATCACCCGAATGATGGATTCCCAAGCCGAGCTCTCGCGCACGACGATCACGCGCATGGGCCGGCTGCAGTAAGGACGACTGAGCAATGCAAGCCCTCCGCACCGCCGCGACCGGCATGGCTGCCCAGCAGCTGAACGTCGAAGTCATCTCGAACAACATCGCCAACATGAACACGGTGGCGTTCAAGCGTCAGCGCGCCGAGTTCCAGGACCTGCTCTACCAGACCCTGGAAACCGCCGGCGCCCAGTCCTCGGACCAGGGCACCATCGTACCGACCGGCGTCCAGGTGGGCGCGGGCGTCAAGGCCGGCAGCGTCTACCGCATCTCCACCCAGGGCGCGCTGACCCGCACTGACAACAAGTACGACCTGGCCATCGACGGCCGCGGCTACTTCCAGGTGCTGACACCGCAGGGCGACACCGCCTACACGCGGGCCGGCAACCTAGCGATCAACGACCAGGGCCAGCTGGTCACCCAGGACGGCTACCAGATCCAGCCCGCCATCTCGATCCCGGCCGACGCGCTGGACGTGGTGATCTCCAAGTCCGGCCAGGTGCAGGTCACCCAGTCGAGCGGCACGCCCAGCGTCGTCGGCACCCTGGAGCTGGCGACCTTCGTCAACGAAGGCGGCCTGCTCGCCCAGGGCGCCAACCTCTTCAAGGAAAGCGGCGCGTCGGGCCCGCCGACCACGGGCACGCCCGGCTCGATCGGCTTCGGCTCCCTGCTGCAGGGCTACACCGAGGCCTCGAACGTCGACGCGGTCTCCGAGATCACCGCCCTGATCGTCGCCCAGCGCGCCTACGAGATGAACTCCAAGGTCATCTCCACCGCCGACAGCATGCTGAGCGTCGCCAACCAGGTGAAGTCGTAAGCCATGCGTAGCCTGCTGATCCTCGCCGCCGCCCTGACCGCAACTCTTGCTTGCGGGGACCCTGCCCTCGCCGGCGCGCCGGTGACCCTGAAGGCCGACACCGTCGACACCGACGGCATGGTCACCCTGGGCGACCTCTTCGATGGCGCCGGCGCCGCGGGCCGCGTGGCCGTGGCCGCCAAGCCGGGCGCCGGCGTGGTGCTCGACGCCGCGGCCGTGCAGATGGTCGCCCGCCGCGCGGGCCTCGACTGGGCCAACACCGAGGGCGTGCGCAAGATCGTCGTCCGCGGCGCCGCCGTGGCCTCCGCCTCCGTCCCCCGCGGCAACGTCGACGTGCTCACCTACGTCCGCAACCTCGCCGCCGGCGAGATCGTGCAGGCCAGCGACGTCGTCTGGGGCAAGGCCGCCGCCGCCCCCGCCGACGCCCCCTCCGACCCCGACCAGGTGATCGGCATGGCCGCCAAGCGCGCCCTGCGCGCCGGGGCCGTCGTCGCCGCCCGCGACGTGGGCGCCGCCCAGGTTATCAAGGCGGGCGAGATCATCACCGTGCTCTACGAGGCCGGCGGCATTTCGCTCTCCCTGCAGGGCAAGGCGATGACCTCCGCCGGCGTGGGCGAGACCATCGCCGTCCAGAACACCACCTCGAAGAAGATCATCCAGGCCCTGGTCACCGGTCCCGGCCAGGCCGTCGTCGGCCCCGCGGCCGACGACATGAAGACCGTCCGTTCCACCCGCTACGCCGTCCGTTGAGAAGGATCACTCCGATGCGCTCGCGTCTCCTCGCCCTCGCCCTCCTCCTGCCGCTCGGCGCCTGCTCGACCGTCAAGGAAGCCGTCCGCGGCCCCGAACTGGCCCCGATTGGCTATCCGTCCGCCCTCGTGCCTCGCGAACAGATCGTCTTGACCTCGGCCCGCGACGGCATCCCGCAGCCGGCCAGCGCCAATTCGCTGTGGCGCTCCGGGGCGCGGGCCTTCTTCATCGACCAGCGGGCCGGCAAGATGGGCGACATCCTGACCGTCCAGATCGACATCGACGACAGCGCCAAGACCACCAACTCGACCTCCAGCTCACGCACCTCGGGCATGAAGGCGGGCGTACCGCACTTCCTGGGCCTGGAATCGACGCTGGGGAAAATCCTGCCGGGCGGCTTCGATCCGGCCAATGCGCTGGAGACCAACTCCAACAGCACCAACGCCGGCGCGGGCGCGGTGAGCCGGGCGGAGAAGATCAGCCTGACCATCGCCGCCGTGGTGACCGCCGTCCTGCCGAACGGCAACCTGGTCATCCAGGGCACGCAAGAGGTGCGCACCAACACCGAGGTGCGCCAGCTGACCGTCTCGGGCATCGTGCGGCCGGAGGACATCACCTCCTCCAACACCATCAGGCACACCCAGATCGCCGAGGCCCGGATCAGCTACGGCGGCCGCGGCGATATCAGCCGGGTCCAGAAGACCCCGGCCGGCCAGTCGCTGGTGGAGCGATTCACCCCGTTCTGAGGCAAAATCTCGCCGCCTGAACGAAACCTTAGCCGTGATGGGGGTACGCCTTCCGGGAAACCGGAGGCGTCTCATGCACCGCAAGATCCTGGGAAGTCTGTTCGCGTCACTCATGCTGACGGCGTGCGCGCACCAGCCGATCGTCACCGCCGAGACCGAAGCGGCCTGGTCGCTGAACCACGTAGAGGGCGAGCGCACCACCCTGCGCCTCGCCCGCCCGAAGGCCGAGGCGCCGCTGTTCGCCCTGAGCTGCGAGCCCCACTCGGACGACGTCGACATCACGGTGAGCTCGCCGGACGCCAGGCTGTCGCTGGTCCGGCTGATGTCGGAGCCGGTGGGCCGCCGCTACCTCACGGAAGTCGGTATGGGCCCGGCCGGCGTGCCGATCCTCTCCGGCGCCACGCGCTCCACCGACCCGGTCCTGAAGCGTTTCGGGGAAACCGGCGACCTGGTGCTGACCGCCTTCGGCCACGGCCAGGCCCTGCCGATCGACCCGGACAAGGCCGCCGAGTTCATGGCCGCCTGCCGACGCTGAGTGGACAAAATAGCTATCCGCTAGCTATATTCTGCTCATGAGCCAGCACAGCGTCGTCGAGGCCAAGAACAATCTGTCCGACCTGATCGCCCGCGCCGAGAGCGGCGAAGAGGTGGTGATCACCCGCCATGGCGTGCCCGTGGCGGAACTGAAAGCCGTCGCGTCCGTGAAGAAGGGGCCGCGGCGAATGACCCAGGCTGATCTGGACTGGCTGGACGCGAACCGGATTGAGCTCAAGGCGGGGGCGTTGGACTCTGCGACGCTCATCCGGCAGATGCGCGACGAAGGTTATTGACCATCTACCTCGACGCCAGCGTCGTCGTTTCGCTGTTCGCCAATGATGCGCACGCCAAGCGCGCCAGGGCGCTCGTCTCCCGCCAAGGCGATCTTGTCTTCAGCGATCTGACTGCGGCGGAATTCTCCTCAGCGTTGGCGATCCACTATCGCACGGGCCGGGCGGCAGAGGGGGATGTGCGTGGCGCATTCACGCGCTTCGACCGCTGGTGCGAGCAAATCCCACTCAGAGTAGACGTGACGCCAGAGGACATTCGGTGCGCCGAGGCCCTGATCCGTCAGCTCACCCATCCTTTGCGAGCGCCCGATGCGATTCATCTGGTGATCGCTCGCCGCCTCGACGCCACGCTCGCGACCTTTGACGAGGCGCTGGCGCTCGCAGGCGAACGGTGCGGTTTGCGTGTGATGACCAGCTGAGCCTGCCCAGGCCGAGCGATGCAAGCGCGCTTTGCGTAGGGGAATGTCCCGCCCATTGGGCGTCATCCACGCGCCGTGGTCAGGCGTCAGCGATGGTGGCTAGCGGGCGCTCAGCGAGCCCCGTCACCCGTGCCTTGAAATCCGGCCCAAACTCCCAGACCCAAATATGCGAGTACGCACCAAGTGAAAGAGATCATAGCGGCCAACAAGCCACGGCCGTCGCCCCCGATCTCCTTCGCCGCCCAAAACCCGAAGCCATACCAAAGGACCGCGGTAGATAGCGGGGGCACCAGGGCGAGCCATGTCCACGATCGGACGACCCAGAGCCGCCAGCCAACCAAGCCAAGCTGCAGCGCCGCGAAACCAGCCAATGCAGTCAATGACAGGCTTTGAGAAAAGACCGTCAGCAGAAACGCTACGGCAACTACGGATTGCGCAACCCAATACAGCGGCAGCATCTAAGGTCTCTTAGGGGCTTTGGGTCGGAAGGGGCGTGACTTCGCCCTCGAGCTTAGCCTTTCTGTCGTCCGCCCCAAAGCCGAACCTCGCAACGTCCGCAATGGGCTGGGGGCCGTCCTGGCTAGCTTCGCCCCGGGCCCCTAGGCTCTCCGCCCCGCTACCGTCGCGTTGGTGATGCCGAGGGCGGCCAGCGCGCCGCGGACGATGCCGTCGGCGTCGAGGCCCGCCTGGGCGTACATGGCGTCGGGCTTGTCCTGGTCCTGGAAGATGTCGGGCAGGACGAGGGTGCGCACCTTCAGGCCGCGGTCCAGGGCGCCGCGCTCGGCCAGGGTCTGGAGCACGAAGCTGCCAAACCCGCCGATGGAGCCCTCCTCCACCGTGATCAGCGCCTCGTGCTCCCGCGCGAGTCTAAGGATCAGCTCCACGTCCAGCGGCTTGGCGAAGCGGGCGTCGGCGACGGTGGCGGACAGGCCCCGCGCGGCCAGCATGTCGGCGGCCTTGAGGCTCTCGGCCAGCCGCGTGCCGAACGACAGGATGGCCACAGCCGCCCCCTCGCGCACGATGCGGCCCTTGCCGATCTCATAGGGTTCGGCCAGCGCCGGGATCTCGGCTCCCACGCCTTCGCCGCGCGGATAGCGGAAGGCGCTCGGCCGGTCGTCGATCTCGACGGCGGTGGCGACGGCGTGGGCGAGTTCGGCCTCGTCGGCCGGGCCCATCAGGATCATGCCCGGCAGGGCGCCCATGAAGCCGATGTCAAAGGATCCGGCGTGGGTCGGCCCGTCAGCACCCACCAGCCCCGCCCGGTCCATGGCGAAGCGCACCGGCAGGCGCTGGATCGCCACGTCGTGCACCACCTGGTCGTAGCCGCGCTGCAGGAAGGTCGAATAGATCGCCGCGAACGGCTTCATCCCGTCGGCCGCCATGCCGGCGGCGAAGGTCACGGCATGCTGCTCGGCGATGCCGACGTCGAACATCCGCTCGGGGAATCGCGCGCCAAAGAGATCGAGGCCGGTGCCCGAGGGCATGGCCGCGGTGACGGCGACGATCTTCGGGTCGAGCTCGGCGCGCTTGATCAGCTCCAGCGCGAACGTCTTGGTGTAGCTGGGGGCGCTGGGTTGAGTGGATTTGGCCTGCTGGCCGGTGACCACGTCGAACTTGACCACGGCGTGGTGCTTGTCGGCGGCGGCCTCGGCGGGCGCATAGCCCTTGCCCTTGTGGGTGACCACATGGACCAGCACGGGCTTGTCGGAGATGGCGCGGGCGTTCTGCAGCACGTGGACCAGGGCGTCCATGTCGTGGCCGTCGATCGGACCCACGTAGTAGAAGCCCAGCTCCTCGAAGAAGGTGCCGCCGGTGACCATGCCGCGGGCGTATTCCTCGGCCTTGCGGGCGGCTTCCTGCAGGGGCTTGGGGAATGCCTTGGCCATGGACTTGCCGACGCGGCGGATCGAGCGGTAGCCGCCGCCGGAGACCAGGCGCGCCATATAGGCGCTCATCCCGCCCACCGGCGGGGCGATCGACATGTCGTTGTCGTTGAGGATGACGGTGAGCTGCTTGGTGGTCTCGGCCGCGTTGTTCATCGCCTCATAGGCCATGCCGGCGCTCATCGAGCCGTCGCCGATCACGGCGACCACCTTGTTGTGCTGACCCTTCTGGTCGCGGGCCGCCGCAAAGCCCAGGGCCGCCGAGATCGAGGTGGCCGCGTGCGCCGCGCCGAACGGATCGTATTCGCTCTCGGCCCGCTTGGTGAAGCCCGAGAGGCCGCCGCCCTGGCGCAGCGTGCGGATACGGTCGCGCCGGCCAGTGAGGATCTTGTGCGGATAGGCCTGGTGGCCGACGTCCCAGATGAGAATGTCGGCGGGCGTCTCATAGACGTGGTGCAGGGCGACGGTCAGCTCGACGACGCCAAGGCCCGCGCCCAGATGCCCGCCGGTCTGGGAGACCGCATCGATGGTCTCGGCCCGCAGTTCGTCGGCCAGCGTGCGCAGCTGGGCGATGGAAAAGCCGCGCGTATCGGCCGGCGTTTCGACGGTGTCGAGGAGAGGAGTGGGAGGCGCCATGAGCTAACGCGAACTGGACTTTGCTGACATCAACTGCGGCGCTCTAACACGAAATCGACGCTGGCCCGCAGGAATTCAGCCGCCCCGCCGAAGGGTTCAAGGTGCGCCTTGGTCTGTCCCGAAAGCAAGCTCAGACGCTCGCGCGCGGCGTCGACGCCCAGCAGGGTGACGAAGTTCGCCTTGCCCTTGGCGGCGTCCTTGCCGACCGCCTTGCCGAGCTCTGCGGCGTCGCCCTCGGCGTCCAGCAGGTCATCGACGATCTGGTAGGCGAGGCCGAGGTCGTGGGCGAAGGCCAGCATCGCGTGACGTTCGCCATCCTTGGCGCGGGCCAACACCAGCGGCAGCTCGAAGGCGCAGGCGATCAGCGCGCCGGTCTTCAGCCGCTGCATGCGCGCCACCCCGCCGATGTCGTCGCGCACGCCCAGGATGTCGATCATCTGGCCGCCGGCCATGCCCCGCGCGCCCGAGGCCTGGGCGAGCTTCATCACCAGCTCGGCGCGCAGGTTTCCGTCGGAGTGGGTGTCGGGGTGCGCCAGGATCTCGAAGGCCGCGGTCTGCAGGGCGTCGCCGGCCAGCACCGCGGTCGCCTCGTCATAGGCGCGATGCACCGTAGGCCGGCCGCGGCGCATGTCGTCGTCGTCCATGCAGGGAAGATCGTCGTGGATCAGGCTGTAGGCCTGGATGCATTCCAGCGCGCAGGCGGCCCGCAGCACCGAACGCTCCGGCACATCGAACATCCGGCCGGTCTCCAGCGCGAAGAAGGTGCGCAGCCGCTTCCCCGGCCCGAGCGCCGCATAGCGCATGGCCTCTGTGAGCCGCGACTCCGGCCCGTCGGCCCGCGGCAGCAGTTCGTCGAGCGCCACGGTGACGAGGTCGGCCGCTTCGGCCACCCGCTGGGCAAGATTGGTCTGCGCCGCCGGCTGGAGCATCAGGTGAACTCTGCGGCCTCGACCCCCGAGGCGCCGCCGGCGCCCATGACGATCTTCTCGACGCGCAGGCGCGCGGCTTCCAGGCGCGTCTCGCAGTGCGCCTTCAGGGCCGCGCCGCGCTCATACATGCGGATGGAGTCCTCCAGGGGCGCCTGGCCGGACTCCAGGCGCGCCACGATCTGCTCGAGCTCGGCGAGCGCCTGTTCGAAGCTTAAGGCCGCAATGTCGGCGGGCTCGGACATAGGAATTCCCTGGACGTAAGCGCCGACCCTAGGACCGCTCGAAGCGGCGCGTCGACCAGTATTTGTAGCCTTCGCGGAGCGTCATCCGCCAGCCGCGTTTCACCAGCGCGCGCCCGATCAGCACGTTGAAGAAGCCATGCGCCAGGACCACCACGTCATGGCCCGACGCCGCCAGCTCGGCCAGTTTGCCGGCGGCCAGGTCGGCGCGGGCCTCGGCCTGCGCGCGGCTCTCCTCGCCATGATGGTGGTTGAAATACCACCAGAGGAACCGGGAGAAGAATCCCCAGAGCTTCGGCGACATGCGCACCGGCCAGTTGGGCGGCGGCAGGGGCGCCTCGATCAGCAGCGGATCCTGGATCACCGTGCGACCGCCTGCGACCACCGCGGCGCTCTCGATGGCGCGCAGGCGGGTGGACGCCACGATCACGCCGCACTTGTCGACGAAGCCGGCCAGCATCGGCGGCGCGGCCTGGCCGGGCAGCAGGCCGCCCACCTCGTAGCGCGCCCAGAAGTCGCGGTATTCCTGGGCGCTCAGTTTCACCTTGCGCGAAAGCGCGGGCTCGCCATGGCGGGCCAGGGTGATGGCGCCAGGACGGAGAACGGCCGGTGGGGCGGTAACCTCGGCGGTCAAAGCTCGGGTCTCGTCCCTACCCCTCGGAAAGGGCCCTTACATGCGCAAGCGCCGAGGAACCCAGAGCTTCAAGGTGGTAGCCGCCCTCGAGCGAGGACACAACCCGGCCCTTGGCGTGACGGTTGGCCACGGAGGCGATCGCACGGGTGGCCCAGGCGAAGTCCTCGGCCTCCAGCGACTGGCCGCCGTCGCCCAGCGGATCGCGCACATGGGCGT